>POVV01000279.1_pt1 | contig 38282 bp, 33 predicted proteins | sample 1560271 | NCBI WGS metagenome assembly POVV01 (sample SAMN08337232, study PRJNA429181) | Bioreactor metagenome, whole genome shotgun sequencing project. | biome: cows' rumen and soil; feature: anaerobic; isolation source: anaerobic chemostat enrichment culture, galacturonate as sole carbon... | reverse complement strand
GACATTTTTAGCAGCCGGAACAAACGGGAAGTATAGGCGCCATTATAAGAGTGCATTGCCGTCGTATGGCTGGCAGTAACTCGAGCCCCCATACCATCACGATGAGCCAGAGCCGCTACTGTTTCAACAAACCGAGACTGCTCATCATCAATTTCATCGCAATGAACATCGATCAGCCGATCATATTTATTCGCCAGCGCAAAGGTTTTATGCAGCGACTCAACGCCGTATTCACGGGTGAACTCAAAGTGAGGAATAGCGCCAATAACATCAGCACCTAAACGCACTGCCTCTTCCAGCAACTCCACACCGTTAGGATAAGAAAGGATACCTTCCTGAGGGAAAGCCACTATCTGAACATCGACCCACGGTGCAACATCCTGCTTCACTTCCAGCATGGCTTTTAAAGCCGTCAGCGTTGGGTCAGAGACATCGACATGAGTACGTACATGCTGAATGCCGTTAGCCATCTGCCATTTAAGCGTCTGCATAGCACGAGTTTTGACATCATCATGGGTTAGCATTGCCTTGCGCTCGGCCCAACGCTCAATGCCTTCAAACAGCGTCCCGGACTGATTCCAGCTAGGCTCACCCGCCGTCTGGGTTGTGTCTAAGTGGATATGGGGTTCAATAAAAGGCGGAATCGCTAATCCACCTTCAGCATCAATAACATCACCAGCAACCGGTGCCGCTGACTGTTGGGGTTCAATCGCCTGAAAAATACCGTTCTCAATACGCAGTTGCCATAAACCTTCACGGTTTTGCAAACGGGCATTAGTAATGATTAAGGAATTATTCTGCATGACTAACCTCAGGTAACTTATTGAATTTACGATTAACGATAGGATTCATAATGAGATAACTCACTACACCACCTAAAACAGCATTAATAGGAACAACGCCCGGTAAATAGTTACCGGCAGCGATACCAATGGCGACAGCAAGGATAGCAACCCAGTTAACCACCATAAATTTTGCATCAGCAAAGCTATCATAACGACGGCGGTTCATCAGGTAGTCGGCAATAATCACCCCACCGATAGGTGGAATTGCCGCTGACAGGAAGGTCAACCAGCCGACAAAGTTATTATATAGCCACAGAGCGGTCAGTGTACCTATCAGGCCATTCATCACGGATAGGGTACGGCTGGAGAGCCCGGTGATATTAGCGAAACCTAATCCGGAGGCATACAAAGCATTGTCATTAGTGGTCCAGATATTTAGCCCTAACACAACAATTGCCGGAATTAACAGGCCCTGAGCAATCATCACATCAGAAATATCAGCCATACCCACTGCCGCCGCACCCGCCGCGCCGAAGATAAACATCAGTGAATTGCCCAGAAAAAAAGCAATCATCGCAACCAGAACGGCCCCTTTTGCGTTACGACCAAAGCGGACAAAATCGGCGGTTAAGGTACCGGCGCTGACAAAAGAACCCACAACTAACGCCAGAGCCGTTGAGAAACTGAGAGGGGTTGCCGGAATAATATCCCGAAGGTGGTCAATTCCGCCAACTTCGTTAACGGCCAGATATACGGAATAGCTGCCTAAAATGGCAATAGCGGGTACCGCGATAACTGACAGAATAGTTAACGCTGAGATACCAAAGAAAATGGTTACTGTCATCAAGATACCGGAAACCATAATCAACATATTGATATCTAACCCGGTAGCTTTACCGACTGGAATAGCAAACATCGCAACGCCAACGCCAAACCAGCCTACCTGAGTACCACCTAGCAGGAAGGACGGAAGCCATGAGCCTTTAATACCAAATGAGTAACGAGCAAGAAGATGGGTAGAGAGTCCGGTTTTAGCACCGATATAACCGAGGAAAGCTGTATAAATACCGAGAAGAAGATTACCTAAAAACACTGCGAGGAAGAAATCATGAAAAGTTAAACCGGTACCGAGTGTACCGCCGGTCCACATACTGGCTGAAAAAAACGTTAACCCCAACATGACAAAAGTCAGTGCAACAACGCCTTTCCGCGCAGCCAGAGGGACGGGCCCCTGACTATAATTGTTATCTTGCGACACAATAACTCCTCTATAGTAAATTCGGGCCAAAAAATCCGGCGAATTGTATATGCTTCCCACAACAAAGCAATCGATTTCGTATTCCTTTACGTTGAATAACCTGTCATAGTGATGAAAATTAAGGTGTTTTTTTTATAAAAAAATGGATTGTCAATGACGAATCTCCCTCAAGCTTTGCTGTATATGACTATATTTTTAACTTCTCTTTCCGGTGCTTATGCCAGTGCACAACCAGAAACTGTAACTCAGCAGGCAGCAAAGTTTGTCCCTGAGAGTACCGTCGATAATTTTTATCAGGTCAGTGAAGAGCTTTATCGTTCAGGGCAACCCGGAGCTCCTCAAATGCAAGAGCTTGAGCAGCGGGGAATTAAATCAATTCTTAATCTGCGTAACTTCCATACCGATGACGCCGAAGCTAAAGGAACCATGCTCAATCTATTTCATGTCCCAATGGAAGCCGGGCGTTTTACTGAGCCACAGCTTATTGCCGCATTGAAAATCATGAAGGATGCACCAAAACCGATGGTGGTTCATTGCTGGCACGGCAGCGACAGAACCGGGCTAATGGTGGCAATGTATCGTATGGTTTTTCAGGATTGGTCAAAAGAAGCGGCGTTGGCTGAACTTAAACAACCCGAATTTGGCTATCACCAGTGGGCTTATTACAATATCATTCAGTATATTGAGCAGGTAGATATCAACAATATCCGCAGCCAGATCGACAGTTATTGACCATCGACATCACGAATGGTAAATGGCTCGAAGGGTGAGCAAAGTGAATCATCCAACTCTTAGGATAAGTGCAATTTGTGAGCTAAAACCTGGATCCCCGCTTTCGCGGGGATGACGATATAGTCAGTTAATACGATATAGAAACACTTAGCTAACAATCGCTTAGATACTAAAGCGGCATTTTCTGATTTATCGGATACGTAAAACCTTTATGGCAAAGTCACAAAACCAACGGCTTTATTGACTTTTTCCATGGTGGCTTTAGCCTTGATACTGGCTTTGGCGGCACCTTCGCGCATAACCTGCTGCAAGAAAGCTTCATCATTACGGAAACGGTGATAATGCTCTTGAAGTTCAGTCAACATTCCGGCTACGGCATCAGCAACCTCGGTCTTCAAATGACCATACATCTTACCTTCAAACTCTTGTTCAAGAGTTGCAATAGACTTGCCAGTCACGCCAGACAGAATATCCAATAGGTTGGAGATACCCGCTTTATTCACGACATCGTAGCGAATGACCGGTGGCTCATCGGAATCAGTCACCGCACGCTTCAGTTTTTTAGACACCGATTTAGGATCTTCTAATAAACCAATGACGTTATTACGGTTTTCATCCGACTTAGACATTTTCTTTGTCGGCTCCAACAATGACATTACCCGAGCACCTGATTTTGGAATAAATGGCTCAGGTACTTTAAATATATCGCCATACAGCGCGTTAAAGCGTTGTGCAACGTCACGACTGAGTTCAAGGTGCTGTTTCTGGTCTTCACCGACGGGAACCTGTGCAGTTTGATACAGGAGTATATCTGCAGCCATCAACACCGGGTAGTCAAACAGGCCAGCGTTAATATTTTCGGCATAGCGGGCTGACTTATCTTTAAATTGGGTCATACGGCTAAGCTCACCAAAATAAGTATAGCAATTTAATACCCAGCTTAGCTGCACATGCTCCGGTACGTGAGACTGAACAAAAATGGTGCTTTTCTTAGGATCAATACCGCAGGCAAGATACAGTGCTAAAGTATCTAACGTAGCTTTATGCAGCTTCTCAGGGTCTTGGCGAACGGTAATGGCATGAAGGTCAACGATGCAGTAGACACAATCATATTCATCTTGCATGTGTACCCACTGACGTAACGCACCCATATAGTTACCAATGGAAAGTTCTCCGGATGGCTGTGCGCCACTAAATACAATGGGTTTACTCATGATTTCTTCCTAATTATTCTTTGAAGTAAGCTGCCCGATAACGGGCAAGATATCGGCAAATGAAGTTAATACGCGATCGGGATTGCTCAACGAAATAGATTCACCATAGTTATACCCATATGAAAAACCTATTGTCGGGCAACCAGCGGCCTGACCAGCCTGAATGTCATTGCGAGAATCGCCCACAAAAACCAACTCATTGGCCCGCAGACCCAAGCGTCCTAACACTAAATAGATCGGTGCCGGATGCGGTTTTTTTTCAACAACGTCATCACCACCGATAATCACGCTGAAGTAATCTAAAATACCAAGAGAGCTTAATAATGGTCGAACAAAAGGCGTAGGCTTATTGGTCACCAACGCCATTTTCATTCCGTCATTAGCCAGCTGCTTTAGGGTTGTTGCTACCTGCGGATAAAGTTCAGTACCGCTTTCAACCGACTGGCTATAGTGTCGGTCAAACAAAATTCGGGCACTGTCTAACTGTTCTTTTGCCATCTCGCAACCAGCCCAGTTCAATGCACGCATAATTAAAACGCTGGCACCGTTGCCGATCCAGTGAGATACCCTCTCCTGACCTGCTTCAGGTAAACCTAACGTTTTTAGCGTCGCATCTACTGCGCTGGCCAGTCCAGGTAAACTATTGACTAAAGTGCCATCAAGATCGAAACCTAAACCTCTGACTCCGTTAAATATCGGCATATTTATACCTTTGCTAGCTCAGCCCGCATTTGATCGATAACCGCTTTGTAATCCGGCTGATTGAAAATAGCAGAACCGGCAACAAACATATCTGCACCCGCCGCTGCAATTTCACCAATGTTATCCACCTTAACGCCGCCATCAACTTCCAGGCGAATATCAAAACCGCTGTCATCGATAAGCTTACGTACCTGACGCAGCTTATCTAACGTTGCCGGTATAAAAGATTGCCCGCCAAAGCCGGGGTTCACAGACATCAGTAAGATCACATCTAGCTTATCCATCACGTAATCAAGGTAGCTTAGCGGTGTCGCGGGATTAAACACCAGGCCGGCTTTACAGCCATTCTCTTTAATCAGTTGAAGCGTACGGTCAACGTGCTCAGAGGCTTCCGGATGGAATGAAATATAGCTGGCACCTGCCTTGGCAAAGTCAGGAACAATGCGGTCTACCGGTTTAACCATCAAATGCACATCGATAGGCGCAGTAATGCCATAATCACGCAATGCCTTACACACCATCGGACCGATAGTCAGATTGGGCACATAGTGATTATCCATAACGTCAAAATGCACGATATCAGCACCGGCGGCGAGAACATTGGCGGTATCATCACCTAACCGTGCAAAATCGGCAGAAAGAATAGAAGGTGCTATCAGAAAATTACTCATCTACGTGTCCACTCATTATAGAAAATAGCGTTTTAGCAAAGATATGATTAAAAACGTAAAGTGCTGCCATTAAAAAGCAGCACTCAGGTATTTAATCAACGCTGGCTGTATAACGCCAGCAGTTCATCCACTTTAGTTCGTCCAAGAACGTTACGACTAATCGTTCGGCGACCTTTAACAACCACTAATTCTGCTGCACTGTACCATTCACGGGTTAGCTCCGTATCATGGTTAGAAATTAATACCGGCACACCAAGACTTTCAGAGACATCTTGAGCCAATAATGCCAACCGTTGCTGATCGTAGAGGTTGAAGCTATTGGTATGATAAGCCGTAAAATTAGCCGTTGCTGACAAAGGTGCATAAGGAGGATCGCAATAAACAACGGCTCCTTTTACGGCCTTCATCATCGTTTGCTCATAATTTTCACAAAAAAACGTGGCTCGTTTGGCTTTTTCGGCAAAGCAATACAGCTCAGTTTCGGGAAAATAAGGCTTTTTATAGCGACCAAAAGGCACGTTGAATTCGCCACTCAGATTATAACGACAAAGACCGTTATAACAGTGACGATTCAGATAAAGAAATAGCAACGCACGACGATAGGGATCACGACTTTGATTAAATTCAGTGCGCAGTTGGTAATAAACTGGCTCCTGATTATATTCGTCAGTAAAAAGCTCTCGCGAATCCTGAACTACCTGATCGGTACGCTGTTTAACGATGTTATAAAGATTAATCAGATCGCTGTTAATATCAGCTAACACATATTCATCATAATCCGTATTTAAGAACACCGAGCCTGCGCCAACAAATGGCTCAATTAAACATTCACCTCTCGGTAAATATTCACGTATCTCATTAACAAGAGGATATTTTCCTCCCGCCCACTTTAAAAAAGAACGGCTTTTTTTCATGCTGCGAGTCAGCTACTTATACAATTCAAAACGGCGTTTTGCACTCTGTTTCAAGCAGCACATTTGCACATCTATAATTTATTTTAGTTTTAGATCTTGGTGCACTTGTTGCACAGATCTTACCCATGGTTTGTTAGCTTGAACGTCTTTCGGTAGAGTCGATAAGGCAGCACGGGCTTCTGAAGAAGAAGCATAATTACCCGTAATTAGGATAAACCAAGGCTTACCATCGCGACGGGTAGGATAAACCCAGTAGTTAGTCATGTTATTCTTTTTAGCAAAAGCTAAAAGCGTATCTGAACGTGAGGCACTACTCACTTGTAAAGTCACATGACTTGCTGGAATCGCTGATAATTCAGTCACCGAGCCCGGGGTTGTAGAACCCTTGACGCCAGATGTTTTACTACTTGTTGTTGATGCTTTAGTCGTTGTTGTTTCTGTCGTTTTTGTCGAAGTTTTCGTTTCGGTAGCGGGTTTAGCCTTAACCTGATTTGGCTGATTGACACTATTTTGATGGGATGTCGTCTGTTCTCCCTGAGACGAAGTCGTTGCCGATGATCCCTTTGGCGGTGGCGTCGTATTTGACGTTGATGACGAACCAGACATCTCCGTCTCTTTTAACCTGTTCAACTGTTCTTGCTGTGCTGAAAGTGCATCGGTAATTTCACCCGGAATCTCTACACGCTGTTGATTAGCCACTTCCGGCAGAGCAGGTGATTCAGTCGGGGTGCCTGACACCGGTGGGGCACTAATTTCCGGTACCGTTGAAGGTGTTGTTCCAGTCTGAGCATTAGCATCAGCGGGCTGAGATGTACCTGCAGGTGAATTACCTAAATTCACTTCCCGAGGCTGAGAATTGGTACTTTCAGGTGCGGGTGATTTCAATGCCGTACTGACCAGTAAAACCAGAAGCAATAGAACTAATATTCCAATACCAATTTTTATATGCTGGCGTGACAACGCCATACTTTTACGGGGCTTCGCTCGTTCACGCTGAGGAGCGCGATCGCTGGCATCAGGTCTCATACTATTACCGTTAGATTCAGATTCGAAGTCTTCTTGCACTTTCCCACCCCTCAAAATAAATGACACACTACGACTACATTAAAATGCAACGCTTATGCAGAATAACCGAATTACAATTACCCGATTATATCAGGCAATGACTAATACCAGACAACACAACTTCGTGGGCAATCCCGCCTCTGACTTCAGATTGTCCGATAGCTGTCGGTAAAACTAAGCGTAACTCACCCGCCAGTGTCTTTTTATCCCGTAGCATATGAGGTAGATAAGCTTCTGGCTTCATACTCTCTGGCCCATTAACAGGCAGATTCGCACGCGCCAATAAACGCTTTATTCGGTCAACATCACTTTGACTAAATTGGCCTAACAATCTTGAAGTTTCAGCGGCCATAACCATACCCGCTGAAACAGCCTCACCATGCAACCAATTGCCATAGCCCATTTCAGCTTCAATTGCATGACCAAAGGTATGACCTAGATTTAACAATGCACGAACACCGCCTTCACGTTCATCTGCAGCAACAACCTGAGCCTTTATTTCACAACACCGGCGAATGCAATACCCCATCGCTTGGACATCGAGAGCTAACAAAGCATCAATATTCTGTTCGAGCCAATCAAATAAGTCAGCATCAAGAATAATGCCGTATTTAATTACCTCAGCCAGACCAGAGGATAGCTCGCGCGCAGGCAATGTTTTCAGGCAATCAATATCAATAACCACGGCAGCCGGCTGGTAAAAAGCACCAATCATGTTTTTTCCCAGTGGATGATTTACCGCGGTTTTACCACCAACGGATGAATCGACCTGGGATAATAGCGTTGTAGGGACCTGAATAAAGCGCACGCCCCGTTGGTAGCTGGCAGCTGCGAATCCCGTCAGATCCCCAATAACACCGCCGCCTAAAGCAATTAACGTAGTATCGCGGCCATGATTACCTTGCAATAGTTTAGTAAAGACCTGATCCATAACGGATAATGTCTTATATTTTTCACCATCAGGTAATATAGCGGTATCGACATTGACACCCAACTTTTCCAGACTGTGACGAACAACATCAAGATAAAGTGGCGCAATCGAATCGTTGGTGACAAGCAGCGCTTTGTCTCCGGCACGAAGAGGCTCAAAAGAAGCAGGATGATTAAACAGCCCAGCTTCTATAGTAATAGGATAGCTGCGCTCTCCTAAAGTAACGGTAACCCTCTCCATGACATGCCTTTCTTATATATCGTTATTGGGCTCAAAGCAGAATGAATGCTTTATAAATCAGCTGTTTTCAATCAATTGAATAATTTGATTCGCAACAACTTTGGCGCTTTGTTCATCAGTCTGAATGGTCACATCAGCAATTTCTTCATACAGCGGATTCCGCTCTAATGCCAATGCTTCCAGAACGTCACGTGGCGTATCTACTTGTAATAGTGGACGCTTTTTATCACGCTGAGTACGAGCTAACTGTTTTTCAATTGTGGTTTCTAAATAAACAACCACACCGCGAGCGGACAAGCGGTTACGAGTTTCTTTCGATTTTACAGAACCACCGCCGGTTGCCAGAACGATGCCTTGCTTTTCCGTCAGTTCATTAATTACTTTTTCTTCACGATCGCGAAAACCTTCTTCGCCTTCAACGTCGAATACCCAGGCTATATCAGCTCCAGTACGGCGTTCAATCTCGTGATCGGAGTCAACAAACTCCATATTAAGCTGTTGAGCCAACTGACGACCTATTGTGCTCTTACCCGCACCCATAGGGCCTACCAGGAAGATATTGCGTTTTTCTGCCATGTTTTTTGGTATTACTAAGATAATTCGTTAATGACAACCCGCCCCGCCAATTCAAAGCAGCTACGGGAGTACACCTGAAACCTCATAAGCATTATGTGTGAGATCAGACTGGAAATTATCTCAACACTATAGGTAGTTTGGCAACCGAATAAATTCGCTGCATTAGCTTCCGATGGGTGAAATGATAAATTCCCCATCAAATCCAACCCTAAACCTCATCGCTTGGTTTGATTCAGATAGACACTTGTAAGCTAAATCAGTCAACTCGTCAAATTTCCATGAGATTAAAAAAGAAAATAAACCGGTTGACCCGACGATTACCCGCTAAAAAAATTAAGCGTAATAATTTTATCTTATAGAATATTAACCACTTTCTATTTCGTTGTCTGATAATATTGGCGATGGTGTGATGATCGTCGGTGTAATAAAAATAACTAACTCCCGCCGGTTCTGTTTATTCGATTTTCGCTGAAAAAGTGCTCCAAGCAGAGGTATATCGCCTAAAAAAGGGACGTTTTCCATACCTGACATCTTGCTTTGCTGAAAAATGCCGCCCAGAACGATAGTTTCGCCATCAGAGACCGAAACTTGAGTTTTAATTTCCTGCGTATCAATAGTGAGTATTTCACCACCGTCACCTTTCTTTAGGCTTTTACCCGGCATATTCTGGCTAATCAGTAAGTCCAGTTCTAACCGCCCTCCCTGAAAAATTCGAGGAGTGACTTCTAATCCCAAAACCGCCTGTTTAAATTCAATCGATGTTGCTCCGCTGGAGCCACTTGATACTTCATAGGGGATCTCAGTTCCCTGCTTAATACTCGCCGTCTGTTTATTGACGGTCAGTAAGCGGGGGCTGGCAATGATATCGACATTATTTTCTGCCTCAAGTGCGGATAGCTCAAGGTTAAGAAACCGCCCCTTCAAGCGAGCAACCTGAAACCCTACCTGACCTGCCGGACTGGCAACGGGAAGATTAATATTAAATTTTCCGCGCATAGTGTCACTATTCAAATCAGTATCACTACTTAGTCCCCATTTAACCCCTAACTCTTCAAGGTTTTCATGATTCATTGTTACCACATAGGCGGTCAGCAAAACCTGAGGTTGAGGATAATCAATTTGCTGAATAAAAGCGCGAACTGCCTCTAACGAGTGACTAATATCCCGAACTATAATGGTATTAGTTCGGGTATCAGCAATAACACGCCCCCGCTCCGAAAGCAGGCTGCCTTTTTGGCTATTGACCATTTTGGCTAACTCAGTGACATCGGCATAACGCACTATGTGCTTAAATGTGGTTAAAGGTTGCTCAGCTGTCCGCTGTTGCTGAATCTGTTCACTATGTTGACGACGGGCCTCCCTTTCTTGTCGAGGCATTACGATCATGACATTTCCATCGAGCTCTACCTCAAGCTGCCCCGCTTTTAAAATAACTGACAATGCCTGTTTCCAGGGCACGTTATCTAAACGGATACTCAATTTACCGTTCACGCTCTCCATCACCACTAAATTCAGATGTTGATAATCAGCTAACGCCTGCAATATTACGCTCAGAGGTGCATCCTGAAACTCCAATGAAATAGGCTTATTGGGTTGTTCCGGTTGTGCGAATAAAGCGGACGTAAAAAACAGGCTAAATATTGTCAACGCGGTTGTATATGCGAATGAAATCCAAAGGTTTCGGATGAAACGCATCATCACTTCCTTATGTTCAGTTCAATGGACTGTGTTGAATTACACCGCAACTCAGGCGAAGTCGAAGGCGAGAACAAAACGGTTCCGTAACCAATACGCTTAACCTGCCAATGAGCAACCGGTAATCTGACCTGTAAAAACACTTTAAGCCATTCGCCAGACGGCACCTGAATCCACCCTTTTCGCTCTGATTCTTGCCCAATAACGCCACGCAGGCGCCAGCTTGAGATGATTGAACCTTCGTCTTGTATCTCTTTTTGGCATACTGGCTCTAAGACCTCGGCAAAAGGATCCCGCCGGTTCAATTCAAGAGAAAGTACGCTGAGCCCTTCTGCCAACGTCAATGAATGCCGGAATAGACAAAGGATTAATCCAAGTATGGCGAGTAATAATCGACTCACTAATCCTCCATGTTTAGCTGATATAAGCTTAAGCTTAAGCTTATGGTTAGGTTTAGGCGGCCCGCTTCGCCAACCATCGTCAGATTTTCAATCGTGAATAACCCAGTCCCTTTATTAATAAGCTGAATAAACTCAAAAAATTGGAAGTAGCTGGCCTTTATATTTAGCTGCCAGCGATAAACAATAAAGCCTGCGTCCTCATCTGCCACGGTCGGCTGACGTTTTAAGTCAATAAGCTGACCACCCGATAGCTTTACGTAATCAGTAACCTGCTGGGTTAATTTCGCCGTTAGCGATGAACGATAGCGATGGGGTTGGTGCTGTTCTTTTAACCGCTGAACCCGATCAATCAGTTGTTCAGCTAACGGCAAAGTAGCTAATTGTCGCCGATAGCCATCAGATAATATCTGGGCGGTCATAATCTGCTGATGGGTAGCCTGATTACCTGAGCGGACGGGCATAATAAAGAAATACCAAAGGACGCTAAAAAGCGTCAGACTGGCAATGACTCCCACCAGATGACGAATCCATGCAGGGCCCGATGCAATAAATTGCCAGTCGATATCAGGCGTAAGATTCACAATGAACCCCCGCTCCGCTGCGCTGAAATAGAGAAAATGAACAGATCGGCATCTGCCGTAGAGGCAGTAATCTTGCCTAGTTGAACATTTTGGACCAAAGGCATACTTTCGATTTGGCGATAAAAATCAACTACGGATAGATATCCTCTACCCTGCCCCTCAATGTTCAAGCGAGAGCCAACAATATCGATGCGCTTAAACCCAATGGAAGGTGTTAAGGTTTTTTCAAAATAGGTAAAAACTTGCCCCAAACTGGATACAGACGTTTTAATCCGAAGAATTTCTTGTTGGTAGCCAACCTGTCTGGCAAGTTCTTTTTGATATCGCTTAATCTCAGCCAGTTGTTTAACCTGTTGGAGATTGAATTCCGTAACTGCCGCCAGAGTTTCAGCTAATGCATGTTGTTGAGTATTAACTGAATAAGCCGCCAATCCTAAGCCACTAACTGCACAAGCTAAATAACAGAGAACCAGCAAGATAAATCGTTTCACTCTTTTTTGCTGCTTCTCAATGCGCCACGGAAGAAAGTTAACCTGTAGCATTAAGCATCCTCACGCCTTAATGCTAAGCCACATGCCAGAACGAACTGATGAGGCTCATCTGGCAGCGGGGGTTGCATTTGATGCAACGCCACCATAGGAGACCAACACTGGACATTCGCCGGCAGTTCGGAAGTATCACCCAAGCCGCTAAAGTAAATATTATCAATATGTTGCCCTGATAGTTGGCGAAAAGTTTGTAAAGCGCATGCCATTCTGTCCGGACATGATTGCCCGTCATTTGGCAATAAACGATAGGCAAACGCCTGATTAAGTGGTGATACAACAAGATACTGATGTTCTAACTGATGCACTAATAAGTAGTCAGAATTGATAGCCGCCATGCTGGCCATCGCTCTTAAAACACAGGGGACAGTATCAATAATGTCTGGAAATATACCAGCTTGAGCTAACAGCGTTGTCCATCGTTCAATGTCAGTACGCCGGGCCGCAGTAATCACCATATTCTTGGTGCTTTCCGATTCTGGAGATACTGAAGAGATCGCTCGATAATCAACGGTTAACTCCCTTGCCGATAAAGGAAATAGCTTGACCACAGACGCCTCGACAAACCAGCCCTGCTCCTGTGGCGAAAGCTTTTGCGCAGGCAAACTAACTGATTGCTGAAGTATGGCTCCTGCAGGAAGAGCCACCCTGATAGAAACACCTTTTGGTAGCTGTCGGTGCCATTTTTTAAGTGCCTCAATAAATTGATACGAATTTGTTGTATCGGCATGACTAAACAGCGGGGCTATCACGGGCTGGTAAAACCAATGCCTCAATTGCCAGCCATAGCGTTGATGTTGAACGGCAAAGGCGTAAAAACCGCATTCCTGAATATCTAAACCAACCTGCCAGATCCTCATTTTTTGAACTCTCCTTTTCATCTTCCGCCGATAAAAGAACGTATCCACAAAGCAACGTTGCCTTTATACTATCCAGTAGCTGTTTATAAACCACACAGTGGCCACGTTATGGGAAATCTCAGGTGAAGTTCGTAAAGTATCTTTTCATTATTGCAATCTGTTGCTTTTTTTTGGGAATTGGCGCTATTTTTGGTCTCTATAAGTATCTTGAGCCAGAGTTGCCGGATGTCTCTACCCTAAAAGAGGTCCGCTTACAGACACCTATGCAGGTGTTCAGTGCCGACGGTGAACTTATCGCTCAGTTCGGTGAGAAGCGTCGTATCCCGTTAACGCTGGAGCAAATCCCACCGCAGCTAATTCATGCATTTATTGCAACTGAAGATAGCCGCTTCTACGAACACCACGGAATTGACCCGATTGGTATCATTCGTGCTGCAGTAGTGGCCGTAAATGCAGGTTCAGCCAAGCAAGGGGCGAGTACTATCACCCAGCAGTTGGCCAGAAACTTCTTCCTGAGCCCTGAAAAAACCATCATTCGTAAAGCCAAAGAGGCTTTTCTTGCGATACGCATTGAAAAGTCGATGACCAAAGATGAAATTCTTGAGCTTTATCTGAATAAAATTTATTTGGGTTATCGCGCTTATGGCGTGGGTTCAGCTGCACATGTTTACTTTGGTAAAGAGGTCAGTCAGCTAACCTTAAGTGAAATGGCGATGATTGCAGGCTTACCTAAAGCCCCATCCACTTATAATCCGCTCTACTCACATGACCGCGCCCTAACGCGTCGCAATACTGTGCTTTATCGCATGCTGGAAGAGAAATACATCACCCAGCAAGAGTATATGGATGCGAAAAACTCACCGTTAATCGCAAACTATCATGAACCTGAAATTGCCTTCGCTGCCCCATACTTAGCAGAAATGGTGCGTCAGGATATGATGGAGCGCTATGGTGAGAATGCATACACCGATGGCTATAAGGTTTACACCACCATCACTAAAAATCTGCAAGTGGCCGCCACTGAAGCCGTGCGCAACAATATCATCCAATATGATATTCGCCATGGCTATCATGGCCCTTCAAGCGTGTTGTGGAAAGCAAGTGAAACGCCATGGGATAAGCAGCAAATTGTTGATTCTTTAAAGGCTATCCCTAGCTATGGCCCGCTTACACCGGCCGTTGTAACTCAAACCGAAGCACAGCAGGCAACGCTGATGTTATCCGATGGACAACCGCTGGTATTGCCGTTCTCTGCTATGCGCTGGGCTCGCCCGTTCCTTAATGACCGAGCTATGGGCCCTAGCCCGAAAAAAGTTACCGACGTCGTTCAGGTTGGACAACAGATTTGGATACGTAAGAATAATGATGATGCCTGGGTTTTATCACAGGTACCGAATGTAAACTCAGCATTAATCTCACTCGACCCTCATGACGGAGCAGTAAAAGCCTTAGTCGGTGGATTTGACTATAACCACAGTAAATTTAATCGAGTTACTCAGGCCGTTCGTCAGGCAGGTTCAAACATTAAGCCATTCGTATACACCGCAGCATTGGACCGTGGCTTAACGCTGTCGACTTTATTAACCGACTTACCGATCAGCCTGAGCGTTGGCGGTGGTAAAATCTGGTCACCCAAAAACTCACCGCCACGATATGACGGCCCACTGCGTCTTCGTGTGGGTTTAGGCCTGTCAAAAAACGTTATGATTGTTCGTGCTATGCGGGCCGTTGGCGTTGACTATGTTGCTGATTATCTGCAACGTTTCGGATTCCCGGCACAAAATATCTCTCGAACAGAATCACTGGCGTTAGGTGCCGCATCCTTTACGCCAATGCAGGTTGCCCGCGCCTATGCAGTATTTGCAAATGGCGGATACTTAATTGACCCTTACTTTATTTCAAAAATAGAGAATGACAGTGGTTCAGTCGTATACGAAGCCAAGCCTAAAGTTGCCTGCGGATTTGACTGTGATATTCCGGTTGTTTTTGGTGATACCGAAAAATCGCAGGCCCTGATAAGCAATACCATTGATTTAAGCACGCAGACCGATGAAGCAGCTGCGACTGCTCCACAACCAACTGACCCTAGCGATGATGGTAGTGATGAAGTCGATCCGTTAACTGAAAGTGCCGTTAACAGCATCGTTCCTGTCCCTAATCTGGAAAAGATTGATCCTAATAAGGTGCCAGTAAAAGATGAATCACCTTATGCTCCGCACGTCATTAGCTCTGAGTTAGCCTTCCTGATGCAGGATGCGTTAAAGAGTAATGTCGCCGGTGAGCCGGGCGGCGGGTGGAATGGTACAGGCTGGCGAGCTGCCAGAGATCTCAAACGTAATGATATCGGTGGTAAAACCGGTACGACTAACGGTTCAAAAGACGCTTGGTTCTCGGGCTTTGGCCCATCTACCGTTACCTCAGTCTGGATTGGTTTTGACGATCATCGCCGTGGTTTAGGCCGTGGTGAAGCCGGGGCGCAAAGTGCCCAGCCGGCTTGGATCGACTTTATGAAAGTCGCATTAAATGGTCTGCCGGTTCAACAAACGCCTAAGCCTAAAGGCATTATTAGCGTCATGATTGATATGTATAGCGGCCAGTTAGCCAGCGGCGGGCGTAGTAAATCAGAATTCTTTATTAAAGGAACTGAGCCAACTACCCGTGCTGTTTCAGAAATAGGTACCACGGTAACTGACGGTGGCGAAACACAAGAGCTATTCTAAACCGCACTCACTAAAAAGGCCGTTCAACTGAACGGCCTTTTTGTTTAATATTTTTAATCCGCCAATACACCCAACTATCTCTGGTTTAGATACTCTCTGGCAAGGAATAGTGCACTCACATTACGAGCTTCATTAAAATCACTTAGTGCTAACAGCTCTATCATCTTACTCTGTGGCCAGCTCACCAGCGTTAACGGTTCGGGCTCATCCCCTTCAAGCTTCTGCTCATATAAATCTTCGGCCAATACGATGGTCATTGTGCTGGCGAAATAGGATGGAGCAAGCGTCAGTTTAGAAAGAACCGTTAACTTTCTCGCACCGTAGCCAATTTCTTCCATCATTTCTCTATTTGCCGCAACCAGAACATCCTCATTCGGTTCCACCAATCCTTTAGGAAAACCAAGCTCATAATCTTCGATTGCCACCGCATATTCTCTAATTAAAAGAATATTGTCATTCAATACCGGTACAATCATTACCGCCTGACGCCCTTCCGGTAATAAGCGTTCATAAACTCGACTTTCACCGTTACTGAAGGTTAAATCGACCGACTGAATCCTGAACATACGCGAGCTGGCCACAGTCTCAACATTAAGTATTTTAGGTTTTTGTTGTGTTTTACTCATCGCTTATGTCCCGGACAGGAAAATTCCCATAATGAAATATATCTGATTTTGTTTATAATACAGCTGATAACTTATTTCTGGTCGACTAACCAAGCTAAAATTGAAAGATCGCTGATAGTTTACCTTACTATACTCAAAATAATTCAAGGTATAGGATAAAAAGACCATAGGCATTTTTGAACAGTACGCAGCTCCTTACCTAAAGGGAGAAGTGCAGCCACTCATTCTAGCCAATCGACTTTTATATAGAGAACGATTTACAGGTTACCTCTGGTAAATGAGTCAACCAAGCATGGCATATAGAGAGTAAGACGTTTCGCTAATTGTGCAAGGATCTCAAATAGTGAACCATACAGAAATAGATTGAACCATTATTAATAACAACCAATTACAAAATTAGCGGGCTTATCTGTGAGAGTTTTCCATGTTAGTAAGTGATGATGTAAACGTATTCATCATATTATTGCTTATTATTTTTGTTGTGCTTCTGGGCATGGCTATCTACCAATGGAAATTACGCAACAAAATCAGAAACAGCGAAAATAACGATCACAACTTACCTTTTGTACATAACAGCAATCGTAAATTGTCGCTAGACGAAAAGTTAGCTATTGATGAATATCTGGGATTTCTGGAAACGCAAAATAAAGAGCAAAATAAAACGGCTACATCCATTAAGTCGGCCCTGACCCCCTATAGTGACAATATATATTCATTCAATGCGCCCATTACTACGCTCATTACCTCTGATGAAAAAAATCCAATTAAGCGCTATTACATTAACGGTATTGAAATCGCACTTGATTCCGACTGGATTGAGTACATTCAGGATATCAATCAGGTAGACGTGGTTAAAACGCAAACTATTCCATTAGTTATCGAATTAAACGGGCAAAAGCTGACTGACTATGTATTAACCAAACGCCAGCAAACTCAGCCAGAACCGCAACCACAGCAAAAATCGTTCGAAAATAGAAATCAAGAAAATAACGAAAACGTTGAACTGATTCGGCTACGTAAAGAAACGGTTGAAGAATTTAACTTAAAGCATAAAAAACGGCTCTACGAATCGGTCATTCTTTCCGTTGCTTATACTATTATCTTCTTTAGCTTGCTTAGCCCTACCGTGCTGCTGCCATGGTTAATTATTCTAGCTGGGGTTCTGCTGGCAATTGGATTGTGGCGTTTACTTCGCTACTCCACCAAACGCACCCAGTTCAATATTCATTGCCTACGGGGAACGCCTAAACGATGGGGGCTGTTTGGTGAGTCTGACACTGACCAATTAACCAATATTTCTGTTGGCACCATTGATTTGATTTATCCCCCTCACTGGCAGCCTTATATTGGCTATGATATCGGTCATACCACCAATATTGATATTTATATAAATCGCCACGTAGTGAAGCAAGGTGACTTCTTGTCATTACATGATGAGTCAGTCAATTTCCCGCTACATCACTGGGGGAAAAATCTGGTTCTGGCAATCACTTCTCTGTTTATCATTCTATTATTAGTATCATTCATTCCGTTAAAGCTTCCGCTTCAACTGAGTATGGCGTGGCTACAGGGTACGAAGAATGTCACGGTGACTACGCCAGAACAACTGGCTGCGGCAAATATCAAAATAGGCGATCGCTTAACTGTCAGTGGTAATGGTATGTGTAGCATACCGGCAATATACCGCAGTGATATCACCTACCCGTTTATGCCTTTTGACTGTACGGAAGTGTATTGGGGGGTAACAGACTTACCTTCGCTGCCGTCATCAGCAGTCATCGATAATGCTATTGCACTGCTGGATAGCATGAACTATCAGCTTAGCCCGTTAAATGTTCAGGCCGCCAAGAGTAATCCTGAATTAGCTAAAACAGCGCAGAAGGCCGGCATGACGGTAATCCCTGATTTTTCTGACATTGTGATAAAAACAGAAAACTTATGTCGTGATTCTGGTGACTGTCGCCGATTAAAAAACTCTTTATTAGTTCTGAGTAATGAAAAGGAGTGGGAATCTTTGGTTGAAAAATCTCAAAATCAATCAATTCAAGATACTGATGTATTCCTGCGCCCGGTCGCCGCTGATGCACTTCGTTCTCAGGTAAACTCAATAGTGTCATCCTTTTTCTACAGCCAAACGCACTTGGCTGCACAGGCGTTATACAACAAACCTAAAGGTGGTTTTTACATCAGAAATGATGATGATGAAAAGCAGATGGTCAATAATGAAGATATCCAGGATTTAATGCATCCTAGTATTCCACTTGACACGCTTTATGATAATACTGCTATTAAACAATGGTTTGAGTTACAACGGCTGTCGAAAACATTGCTGAATACGGATTTTTCATCCAGCGGCATCGTTATCGAACTTGGCAAAATGGATAACGACACCACAAGAATCTCGCTGCATAGCGAATCCAGCCTAATCTCGTTTTGGCGCTACTTTGGCGCAAGCCTGCTGTTTATCGTGATGCTCTGTAGCCTGGTTTACAATACCATCATGTTAGGGATTCGCGCCCGTAAGAACTCACAGCGGATATCAAAAATTCAGGATTATTACGATCGGTGTTTTGCGAAAAATTTAAGGCTCAAACTGCAGCAAAGCTAATACGTATATTATCCGCCGCTAACAAACAGGATGCTGCCTTGATTTTCGGCATTTTGCCCATATGTTTAAGTATCTGAATATTTCATCCTGCGTTATCCAGCCGAATGTTGCACGATTAGCCGCCGCAGTGAATCAGGAGAATTTATGTCTGCCAAAATAACCGAAGAGCCAGAAATACGACTCGATAAATGGCTTTGGGCTGCCCGTTTTTATAAGACCAGAGCCATTGCCAGAGAGATGGTTGATGGCGGTAAGGTTCACTACAATGGCCAACGGGCTAAACCCAGTAAATTGGTTGAAGTCGGCGCTGAAATTCGATTACGTCAGGGTAACGATGAGAAAACAGTGCGTATAGCCGCTCTCAGTATCCAGCGGCGCGGAGCAAACGAAGCTCAGCAACTTTATACTGAAACAGCCGAGAGCATTACCAAGCGAGAGAGCGTATCGCAAGCCCGTAAGTTAAATGCGCTTACTATGCCCCACCCAGAGCGCAGGCCAGATAAAAAAGAGCGCCGCGACTTAATCAAATTTAAATATGGCGAGAATGAATAATCGATCTCGGTGCTGATACTAAAGACACCATTATTTATCGCTCGCCTTAATGAGAGAAGAGAAATGCCAAATACAGACAAGCTCCACCGTTACCTATTTGAAAAACATGATGTCCGGGGAGAATTGATCTCCCTGAGCGATACTTATAGCCAACTACTTGAAAATCATGACTACCCGGTTGCCGTTCAACGTCTGTTAGGCGAAATGCTGGTTGCCACCAGCCTGCTAACTGCAACCTTAAAGTTTAACGGTGATATTACCGTTCAGCTTCAGGGTGACGGACCGGTTAAGCTGGCGGTCATTAACGGTGACAACTTACAACAAATGCGCGGCGTTGCCCGGTTACAGGGTGAAGTTGGCGAACACGACTCATTAAAGCAGATGATCGGTAACGGCTACTTAGTCATTACCATCATGCCAAAAGAAGGTGAGCGTTATCAGGGTGTTGTCAGTATTGACGGTGAAACGGTTGCCGAATGTATTGAAGAGTACTTCCGCCAGTCGGAGCAGCTTCCCACTCGCCTATTTATTAAAACCGGTGCGCATAATGGTAAAGCGGCTGCGGCGGGTATGCTGCTACAAGTATTACCAGCACACCAAAGTAACATCAGTGAATTTGAACATCTTGCCGCATTGACTGAAACAATCAAATCTGAAGAATTATTCAGCCTGAATGTGGAAGAGATATTACATCGTCTATATCACGAAGAAGATGTCACATTATTTGAATCGCAAAATGTCAGTTTCCACTGTACCTGTTCCAGAGATCGCTGTGCTCAAGCACTGATTGCCGTCTCTCCGGCAGAGATTGACTCGCTTCTGACCGAAGATGGCAATATTGATATGCATTGTGATTATTGTGGCAATCATTACATTTTCGAAAAAATGGATATCGATGCAATTCGTTTAAACAGTGGCAGTGATATTGGAAACAATACTCGCCATTAATCTTAATACCGGGAATGAAACGCATTCATTCTCGGTACATCCGTCTTATTATCTGGCTATTTACCTCCCCTTAATCGTTTCACGTCTCATATTCTAGCGACCTAGATCGCATCTCTTATCAAAATTTAGAACAATATGCCGAACCTTGATAGTTGTCTCAGTCATCGTCAGGAAAGCCTTTACAATCATATTCAGTATTCATCTTTTTAAGGAAAAATTATGAGCACAAACCGCATCACAGCAAAAGACCTGACAACTTATGGGATCCAAGGTGCCACTGAGATCGTGTATAACCCAAGCTATGATTATCTGTATAAAGAAGAAACACGTTCGGACCTGCAAGGATTTGAAAAAGGTAAGCTAACTAAATTAGGTGCAATATCCGTTGATACCGGTATTTTCACCGGACGCTCACCTAAAGATAAGTATATTGTTCGCGATGATACAAGCCGAGATACCGTCTGGTGGGCAGATCAGGGAAAAGGCAAAAACGACAATAAACCTATTACTCCGGCAATATGGGCTGACCTAAAAAAATTGGTCGCAAATCAACTTTCAGGTAAGCGCCTATTTGTTGTTGATGCTTACTGCGGAGCCAATGCAGACACTCAATTAAAAGTTCGGTTCATCACAGAAGTAGCGTGGCAAGCACACTTCGTTAAGAATATGTTCATCCGCCCCACCGATGAGCAGCTACAAAATTTTGAACCTGACTTTATCGTTATGAACGGTGCCAAATGCACCAATCCTAACTGGAAAGAGCAAGGTCTTAACTCTGAAAACTTTGTTGCCTTCAACTTAACCGAGCGCATACAGCTGATCGGCGGAACTTGGTACGGCGGAGAAATGAAGAAAGGTATGTTCTCTATCATGAACTACCTACTGCCGCTAAAAGGCATTGCCTCAATGCACTGTTCTGCCAACGTGGGCGATAAAGGGGATGTGGCCATATTCTTTGGCCTATCCGGTACCGGTAAAACAACCCTGTCAACCGATCCTAAGCGCCAGTTAATTGGTGACGATGAACACGGCTGGGATGATGACGGAGTCTTTAACTTCGAAGGCGGCTGCTACGCGAAGACCATTAAGCTGTCTCCGGAAGCTGAGCCCGATATCTATAACGCAATTAAGCGCGATGCTCTGCTGGAAAACGTTACCGTGCTCGATGACGGTACCGTTGATTTTAACGATGGTTCTAAAACTGAGAATACTCGGGTTTCTTATCCGATTTATCATATCCAGAATATCGTTAAGCCAGTGTCTAAAGCCGGTCATGCGAAGAAGGTCATTTTCTTAACGGCTGATGCCTTTGGCGTATTACCGCCGGTGTCTCGCCTCACGCCAGACCAAACTCAGTATCATTTCCTGTCCGGCTTTACTGCAAAGCTGGCAGGAACTGAACGCGGAATTACTGAACCAACGCCAACGTTCTCGGCGTGTTTTGGTGCCGCATTCTTATCCTTACACCCGACGCAGTATGCGGAAGTCCTGGTTAAGAGAATGAAAGCTGCGGGTGCTCACGCTTATTTGGTCAATACCGGCTGGAACGGCACCGGCAAGCGTATCTCTATCAAGGATACACGAGCTATCATTGATGCCATCCTGAATGGCGATATTGATAAGGCGGATACATTCACCCTGCCAATCTTTGATTTAAGCGTTCCGACTTCCTTACCGGGCGTTGATCCTACAATTCTCGACCCGCGTGATACTTATGCGAGTGAAGAAAAGTGGCAAGAGAAAGCCAAAGAGCTGGCTAAGCTGTTTATCACTAACTTCGATAAATATACGGATACTTCAGCAGGTGCTGCATTAGTTGCCGCTGGGCCGCAGTTAGAAGAAGAAAAAGTGTAAAGCAGGATAATGTTCTTCTTAATGCAAAAGGCGCCCTAAGGCGCCTTTTTACCGTTAGCTTGTCACTAAACAGAATACCTACAGCATTAGTTATTCTCGCTCCATTCGAAAAGGGATACTTTAACCTTCAATCCCCCCCGAGAGCTGGTTCCCATCAATATTTCACCATCATGACCGTCAATAATTCGCCGAAGAATCGCCAGCCCTAATCCTGTTCCACTGATGCTTCGAGCACTGTCTCCGCGCACAAATGGCTGAAACAATATCTCTAACTGATCTTCCGGAATACCGGGACCATTATCTTCAATCTGGAACCAAACCCGATGGTATTCACGCCCGCTGCTGACCTTAATCCAACCGTTACCATATCGGGATGCATTTACCAATAAATTGACCATCGCACGCTTAATCGATAACGGGTGAATATTAGCCATCAGTTCACCATAAAACAGTTCCGTTTCTATGCACTCTTCATAACCGGTACTGGCTGAAACAACCTCAGCCAAAATGCTATTAATATCACCCGGTTCAGTATGAAGTTCCCTTCCGGTTCTCAAATAATCGATGAATTGCTCAATGATGGCATTACACTCTTCGATATCTTTGTTGATCGACTCCGCCAAATATTCCTCTTTCTCGCCCATCATCTCAGTAGCTAAACGGATACGGGTAAGAGGAGTTCGAAGGTCATGGCTGACGCCGGCCATCAACAGAGTTCGGTCATCATCAAGCTGCTTAACGCCGGAAGTCATCCGGTTAAACGCTCGGGTTACCGATCGGATTTCAGAGGCGCCATATTCACGCAGTGGCGGCGAGGGAATACCCATGCCAACCTGCTGGGCAGCATGTTCAAGATCGGCCAGTGGCCGATTCTGAATGCGAATAAATAACCAGGCTCCGCCAATAACCATCAGAATAATCGCCAGCGTGTAGCGAAACAGTGGAGCAAATTCGCCCTGACGAATTTCCGTTAGGGGAACCCTGACCCAAATATCAGGAGAGAGAGACGTTTTAAGCCAAACTACCGGCGAATGATTACCCACCTGAATACGAACCTCAGTAGGCCCGCCAAGCTGCTGCTCCATCTGTTTGCTTAGGAAGTCATAGCTTTGAGCCCAGCGCAGACCCGTCTCTTCTGCAGAAGCATCGGTATGCAGTGAAATTCCCAGTTCGCGATACATTTCTTGCCGGAACTGAGGCGGAATAATCAGATAAGTACCATCCTCAAGCTTTAGCTTGTCGGTCATTAGCATACGAACTTCGTATGCTAATACCTTATTAAACTGCTGAATACTTGGCAGAATGGCAAAATTAAGAACTACAAAGTAGGTCGTTACCAAACTGATAAACAGTAACGACACTATTAATAATAATGTACGAGCGACCGAACTCCGGGGAGGGAATCGCCAAAAACTCATGCAGCGCTACCATCCGGAACAAATACGTAGCCTAAACCCCAAACGGTCTGGATATAGCGAGGATGAGCCGGATCTTCTTCAACCATGCGGCGCAGGCGGGAGATCTGAACGTCAATTGAACGCTCCATGGCGCTATATTCTCTTCCTCGAGCCAGATTCATTAACTTATCACGCGACAGCGGTTCTCTCGGGTGGCTGACTAAAGCTTTTAATACGGCAAACTCGCCGCTGGTTAAAGGCATTGGCTCATCGTCACGAAACATTTCACGGGTTCCGAGGTTCAGTTTAAATTTACCGAATAAAATGACGGCCTCTTCCTGAGAAGGCGCACCCGGTAGTTCACTAGCCTGACGTCGTAATACCGCCCGAATCCGTGCCAACAATTCACGCGGGTTAAACGGCTTAGGAATATAGTCATCAGCACCGATTTCCAGGCCAACGATACGATCAACTTCTTCACCTTTAGCCGTTACCATAATAATTGGAATCGGATTACTTTGGCTGCGCAAACGACGGCAAATAGACAGGCCATCTTCCCCCGGAAGCATGAGATCAAGCACCATCAGATGAAATGATTCTCTCGTTAGCAGACGATCCATCTGCTCTGCGTTGGCCACACCCCGAACCTGAAAACCCTGTTCGGTAAGATAGCGTTCTAATAAACCACGTAAACGCATATCGTCGTCAACAACCAGAATCTTATGATTCTCTTGCATGATTTTGCTCCAAAGGTTTTATTGTCTAACAACAAATAAACTACAAAATGTAGATTTAATTGAGACAACGTAAATTGTATAACTGACAAGAGTAAATTGTTACAAAGATTAAATATCAACAAAATAGCTGAAATTAACCGCTGAATACACACTCATTCCCGTCAGGAAAACTAACCCGCCAACCCATACTTTTCTTATTCATATGATGACTTAGTCAAATGGCTGATAGCGGATATCTAAAATCCAATATGTGGCTATACCATTTGGTGTTTGTACGCTGACTTCATCATCAACTTTTTTGCCTAACAGCGCCCGGGCTACCGGCGAATCAATAGAAATCCACTTTTTCGCTGGTTCAAACTCATCAGGGCCGACTAAGCGAAACACATTCACCTCGCCGTCTTCATTCTCAACCTTGACCCACGCGCCGAAAAATACTTTGCCTTCCTGCTGAGGGTTTGGATCAACAATCTTTAATACTTCAAGACGTTTAGTCAGAAACCTGACCCGGCGATCAATTTCGCGTAAGCGCCTCTTACCATAAATATATTCAGCGTTTTCTGAGCGATCGCCCATTGCTGCCGCTTCAGACACGGCCTGAGTGACTATCGGGCGTTCTTCCCGCCACAAATACTTTAACTCGTCATCCAGTGCCTGCCAGCCCTGGCGGGTAATATAATTGCTTTTTGCCATTAGATTCTCTGAGCGTCAAACTGCTACAAATTGTAGCGTAATAATAGAAACTTAACCCCATTTTATATGTAATAACATTCGATTACCTCTCGTTATGCTGGCATTTTTATTCAGCAATACGTATAACGGCATTAATTTCTCACTCAGACAGATAGCATGCTTTATGAATAATCCACTAAGCCGCATTATTGCAAATGAATTACAGGTAAGGCCTGAGCAGGTATTGTCCACCATCAATTTACTGGATGAAGGTAATACCGTTCCTTTTATCGCCCGTTATCGTAAAGAGGTCACCGGCGGTCTGGACGATACTCAACTCCGGCAGCTTGAGACCCGATTAGTTTACCTGCGTGAGCTGGAAGATCGCCGCCAAACCATTCTTAAATCAATTGATGAGCAGGGTAAGCTATCTGCCGAACTAGCCGCTGCCGTAAATGGCACCATGAGCAAGACCGAGCTCGAAGACCTCTACCTGCCCTACAAACCTAAACGTCGCACCCGTGGCCAAATCGCCATTGAAGCAGGCCTTGAGCCGTTAGCCGATAGCCTATGGCAAGATCCTCAGCAAGAGCCTGAACTGGCTGCTGCTGCCTATATTGATATTGATAAAGGGGTTGCCGATACCAAAGCTGCACTTGATGGCGCACGGTATATCTTAATGGAGCGTTTCGCTGAAGACGCGGCACTGTTAGGTAAAATCCGACAATACCTGTGGAAAAATGCCCACCTGACGGCAAAAGTCATTGATGGCAAACAGGACGAAGGGGCGAAATTCCGCGACTATTTTGATCACCATGAACCGATTTCAACAACGCCATCCCACCGTGCGCTCGCCATGTTCCGAGGTCGTAATGAAGGCATTTTAAGCCTTTCTCTCAATGCCGATCCACAGCATGAAGAGCCCCCACGCGAAAGCTATTGCGAACAGATTATTACTGACCATCTAAACCTGCGTTTAAACAATGCACCTGCTGATACATGGCGTAAAGCGGTGGTTAACTGGACGTGGCGCATCAAGATTCTTCTCCATATGGAAACCGAATTAATGGGTAGCCTGAGAGAAAAATCCGAAGATGAAGCCATCAACGTTTTTGCGCGGAATATGCACGATCTTCTGATGGCTGCCCCGGCGGGAATGCGGGCAACTATGGGTCTTGATCCGGGTTTACGTACCGGCGTGAAAGTCGCGGTTGTTGATGCAACGGGTAAACTGGTAGCAACTGAAACCGTTTATCCGCACACAGGTCAGGCAGCTAAAGCGGCCGCCGTGGTTGCAGCACTATGCATTAAGCATCATGTTGAGCTGGTCGCTATCGGTAACGGTACGGCTTCGCGAGAAACTGAGCGCTTTTATCTTGAATTACAGCGCCAATACCCTGATGTGAAAGGTCAGAAGGTGATTGTCAGTGAAGCCGGAGCCTCGGTCTATTCAGCCTCTGAACTGGCAGCGTTAGAATTCCCGGATCTGGATGTTTCTATTCGCGGTGCAGTTTCTATCGCCCGTCGCCTACAAGATCCGTTGGCTGAACTGGTCAAGATCGATCCTAAATCTATTGGTGTCGGTCAGTACCAGCATGATGTGAGCCAGTCTCAGTTAGCCCGCCGTCTGGACGCGGTGGTTGAAGACTGCGTAAATGCCGTTGGCGTTGACCTGAATACGGCCTCCGTTCCGCTACTGACAAGAGTTGCCGGTTTAAGCCGAATCATGGCTCAAAACATTGTTGATTGGCGCGATGCCAACGGGCGGTTTAACAACCGGAATCAATTGCTGGATGTCAGCCGCCTAGGTCCCAAAGCTTTTGAACAATGTGCCGGCTTCCTACGCATCAATCAGGGCGATAATCCACTGGATGCCTCTACCGTTCACCCGGAAACCTATCCGGTTGTTGAGCGCATCCTCGCCGCCACACAAAAAACGCTGCAAGACCTGATGGGCAGCGCTGACGCGTTGCGCGGATTGAAAGCGACTGAATTTATTGATGACCGTTTCGGTGTCCCGACGGTAACAGATATCCTGAAAGAGTTGGAAAAGCCGGGTCGTGATCCACGTCCGGAATTCAAAACGGCTAATTTCGCTGATGGCGTTGAAACCATGAACGATCTTAACGTAGGAATGATTCTTGAAGGCTCAGTCACCAACGTGACTAACTTTGGTGCTTTCGTGGATATCGGTGTTCATCAGGACGGCTTAGTCCATATCTCCTCGTTAGCCGATAAGTTTGTTGAAGACCCGCACACCGTCGTCAAAGCCGGTGACATTGTTAAGGTAAAAGTGCTTGAGGTTGATTTGGCCCGTAAGCGTATTGCCTTAACCATGCGTTTAGATGAACAGCCGGAAGACGGTAACCGTAAACCAGCAGCATCTGGCCGAGACAAACCACAGCGGGCGGCCCCACAGCAGAAGCCTAAACCAGCTGCGGGCAGAGACAATAATAACAGCGCAATGGGGGATGCATTAGCCGCAGCCCTGAATAAAATGAAGCGCTAAGCGTTAATCATATCAATAACCCTTGGCTGCTGAACAACACAGCAGCCTTTGGTTATTCAATATGTTAGCGAAGGTTAATTCTAAAAAGTGAGCCTTAGCGCTATAAATAAAGATGTTATAAAAACCCACCGCTATCACAGAACATTCTTGGCTGCCTCAGGCTTATCAATAAATACTCATACTGCATATAACCAAAGTTATTCATGGTTAATCAATAAATTGAACATCGTTATCCGGAAACCTCGGATTGATAATGATTTAAATAATATGACATTAACCAACCCGTTTGACCTAAGTCATAAAATAGGTCTGGTAATAATTATTTACGCTTAACAAGCGGCCGTGCATTGTATACGATAATCATTATTACTAACATTAAGGTTATGAGCATTTATACAGTGTAAAAAACTACGTTTATGTCAGTTTGGTAGACTTAATGGCGAATGAATATCATTTACAAAAAAGACTGTTCTCCACTGAGTTATATGCTTCATTAACATGAGTTAACGGCTAAATAAAACAACATGACACAACTACATCCCCAACACTCATATAAGATCACCGGATTCACTCCAGAGATCAATCCGGCATACCGGCAGAAATTACTTTCGCTGGGAATGCTGCCCGGATCGATATTCCGTGTCATACGCGTTGCGCCGTTAGGGGATCCAATTCAAATAGAAACCCCGCGTATTTGTCTGGTACTCAGAAAAAAAGATTTGGACTTTATTAAACTCAGCCTGGTTGATGAATAACACACCGGCTTAATTAATAAAGAGATCACTCCTTCTTCATTGCTATCTGGCTAATAAATGAAACAACTTACTATCGGGTTAATCGGTAACCCAAACTCAGGCAAAACGACGCTGTTCAATCAGTTAACCGGTTCGCGTCAGCGTGTAGGAAACTGGGCCGGAGTTACCGTTGAGCGCAAGGAAGGCCATTTTAAAACTGATGATAACCAGATTACCTTGGTCGATCTGCCGGGTACCTATTCTCTGACCACCATATCAGAACATACGTCGATTGATGAACAGATTGCCTGCCACTATATTTTAAGCGGAGAGGCTGATTTACTGCTAAACGTGGTTGATTCATCTAATCTCGAGCGCAGCCTCTATTTGACCCTACAGCTTCTCGAACTGGGTATTCCATGTATTGTCGCACTCAACATGCTGGATATTGCTCGTGACCAACAGATAGAAATTGATCTTGAAGCCCTATCTGACAGATTAGGGTGCCCGGTTATCCCGATGATTTCTACCCGAGGCCGCGGCCTTCCACGGTTAAAGTCCGCAATAGACCGTTGGCAACCTAATAAGCACCCTTCACTCACCACTTATCCGGCCCTTGTCGAAGATCAGGCGGCCCGTCTGGCTAGCGTGATGCCTTCTGCTTTGCCGGAACAACAGAGCCGCTGGCTAGCGTTGCAAATGCTGGAAGGCGATATTTATAGCCGTTCCCGTTCCGGACAGGCTCAAACATTACTGTCAGATGCCCGTGAGGTACTACAAAGCCATTACAATGAAGATCCGGGCTTAATTATTGCTGATACCCGCTATCAGGCTATCGTCAGCATTTGTGATGGAGTACAAAACCGCAGTCTGGCACAGCCGAGCAGGCTGACAGAAGCGTTAGATAAAGTGGTCATTAACCGCTGGCTGGGCTTACCCATTTTCTTATTTGTCATGTACTTAATGTTTGTATTGGCCATTAATATCGGTGGAGCATTGCAACCCCTGTTCGATCTTGGCTCATCGGCCATCTTTATTTCAGGTATCCAATGGGTTGGACATACATTTAACTTCCCTGAATGGCTCACTATCTTCCTTGCTCAGGGTATCGGCGGCGGGATTAATACCGTCTTACCTCTGGTTCCTCAAATCGGCTTGATGTATCTGTTCTTAGCGTTTCTGGAAGATTCTGGCTATATGGCCAGAGCGGCTTTCGTTATGGACAAGTTGATGTATGCCTTAGGCTTACCCGGTAAATCATTCGTACCGCTGATTGTTGGCTTTGGTTGTAACGTCCCGTCTATTATGGGAACCAGAACGCTTGATGCTCCGCGAGAACGACTGATTACGATCATGATGGCCCCCTTTATGTCATGCGGTGCTCGCTTAGCGATTTTTGCCGTATTCTCGGCCGCCTTCTTCGGAAAAGATGGCGCTCTGATCGTATTCTCACTCTATTTATTAGGTATCGTTGTGGCGATCCTCACCGGCCTGATGCTGAAATATACCATTATGCGCGGTGAAGCTTCCCCGTTCATTATGGAGCTACCGGTATATCACGTTCCTCATGCTAAGAGCCTATTATTACAAACCTGGCAGCGGCTGAAAGGTTTTGTGCTGCGGGCCGGTACCGTCATTATTATTGCCAGCATCGTTATTGGTGGTTTAAACAGTTTCTCCTTTTCCGGGAAACCGGTTACCAGCATTAATGAATCTGCACTAGCCTCAACCAGTAAAGTCCTGACACCGCTGCTTCACCCGATGGGCGTTACTCAGGATAACTGGCAGGCAACCGTAGGGTTAATTACCGGGGCAATGGCCAAAGAAGTGGTCGTCGGTACATTGAACACGCTATATACCGCAGAACAGATTACTAACGAGCCTTTCGACTACGAAAATTTTAATTTATTAACTGAGTTAAAAGGCGCAGTAGATGAAACTTGGGGCAGTTTGAAAGAGACATTTACCTTAAGTGCGTTAGGTAATCCTATTGAGGCAAGTAAAGGCGACGGCTCAATGGATAACAGTTCTATGGGGGTTATGGCCAGTAAGTTCGGCAGTATATCCGCAGCTTATAGCTATCTGATATTTGTCTTGTTATATGTGCCTTGCGTGTCGGTGATGGGCGCTATCGCCAGAGAAAGCAGCAGAGGCTGGATGACATTCTCTATCTTCTGGGGGCTGAATATTGCCTATAGTCTGGCCACGGTATTTTATCAGTTGGCTAACTTTAGTTCCCATCCGCAGCAGAGTGCGTTAACGGTTTTAGCTATTGTCATTTTCAATGTGCTGGTCATTTTTGGGTTATACCATATGCGAGATCGGGTGATGACGCGTATGCCACAATCTAATCCTGAAAGCTGTTGTGACAATAAAAAAACAGGGCACTGCCATTAAATGGCCAGTTTAATTGAAGTCAGAGATGCTGTTGCATTGAACGGCACTGTAGAATTAGCGCAGCTCAGCCGACAGCTAAAATTGAACCCACAGCTGCTTCAGGCTATGTTGCAGCAGCTTGTGTCGATGGGAAAAGTAGAACGGGTAGAACCTGATAGCAGCTGTCTGGTAGGAAATTGCAAGAGCTGCGCAGAAGGTAAGAAATGCCTGACTGAATCCTATCGAATCAAGAAACCAGCCTAGCTATTTTTATGCTGGATAAGCTTCAGTAATCGTTTATTGGGCTGCCGAAACTGACGCTAAAACGAAACTGAACGACGTTATCATCAACCAAAAGGTACTGCGTTATGTAGTACCTTTTGAATATCGTACCATTTGAATATAGTACCTTTTGAATATTTCTATGCTGTTTAGCGATAACTATTTATAGACATCCGCCGTTGCTCTGGCTTTTTCATTTTCAGAAGCCGCGATGATGACATAATACTGGCCCCCCATCTTATCGGCTTTTTCAGAGAGGATTTTTTTCACATCCATTGGATCCATCGCTTCATTTGTTGAGCCCACAGCGCCCAATTGCTGATAGTTGTTTTGTTTAACTTGTGCCTGAGTGATTTCTGTTGCGGCTAAAGCACCGAATGAAAATGAGCTAACGGCTAAAGCGATGGTGAATGTTTTTAAAGCTTTCATAATTTATCCCTTACTTACGGTTAATTAACATTTCATTAAAATTTACCCTTTAATTATTTAACAACCATGTTTTTTGTCAAAAAAATCAGCACAAAACATCAAAGAACCAGCCAAATAACAGAGCTAAAAACTGGATTTGAAGCCTATTTGCAATTGTATATTAAAGAAAAAAATAATATTTCAGCACAAAACACCTTTGAATGAGAAATAAATGGCGCATGTGACGCCTTATTAATTAAAACTGAGTAAGAACAAGGCCATAAAGAATCAAGCATTGGAATAACCCGCCTTGGAACAAGCGCATCCAACGCACCATAAATTCGTAAAAAAGGCAGTTTGAGATCGACCAACTCTGCCCGTAAATCATTCAGCTCTAACATAACCAGTCCACTACTCAGGACTTCAACCTCCGGCATAGGCGCGCTAAAAACCACCTGCTTTAGCCGAAGTGCATCATCACGAGCAGTCGGTGCGCCTAGCGTTTGTAGCGCTAAAAATTGTTCCACCGTTTGCTGAAAGTTAACGTTTAGCTGTCTGTCAAATTCTGCCAATACTGCGGGTTTAATACCCGGCCACTTTTCATCCGCTTGCTCAATATGGCAGGGAGATGAAGCCACGGTGATAAGCGCAGTAACTCGCTCGGGGTGATCCAGAGCAATACGACTGGCAATCAGTCCCCCCATAGACCAACCAAGCCACACCGCTTTTTCTGGCGCTCGTTGGAGTACCATTTCAGCCATATCCTTCAGACTCATAGCCCCGTACCCTCGGCTATGTCCATAACCCGGTAAATCGACCAGATGAAGACGAAAATGCGGGGCAAGTCTCTCAGTAATGCAATGCCAGATACCCGAATTCAGCCCCCATCCGTGCAGCAGCACAAGATCGGTGTCTCCTTCCCCGATGGTCTGCCAGTAAAGTGATGACATAGGCTATGCTCCCATTCAAAATAAAAAGATAAAAGTGGTTAACTATGTCGATAGCTGACAGCCTGTGCTGGCTCTGCCTACAACCGCTGGCGATACCAAAACAGGGTATTTGTAGCGTATGTCTGCGCCATCTTCCACCACTTCCCGCTTGCTGCCAGCGCTGCGGGCTTCCGGCCAATAAGAATCAGGCGCTGTGTGAATCCTGCTTGCACAATCCTCCTGAGTGGCAACGGATGATTGCAGTCAGTGATTACCTGGGCCCGGTAAAATACTTTATTACTCGACTCAAGTTTTTCAGCGAAGTGAAGTATGCCCCGCTCCTGTCCAGATTATTGCTGTTAGCCTGGCTTAACGCCCGCAGAACTCAATTATGCTCTAAGCCAGATTTACTGATGACTGTACCGCTACACCGTATCAGACGCTGGCGCAGAGGCTTTAATCAAACCGAACTAATTGGCTGCAGGCTGGCAAAATGGGTAGGATGTCAATGGAATCCGTCGTTAATATTACGTCATCGTTCAACGCCGCCTCAACAAAGCCTAAGCGCCTATGAAAGGCAGTACAACTTGCGCCATGCTTTCAGCTGCACTCAGGATATCAGTGGGTTACATGTAGCATTACTCGATGATATTGTCACCACCGGCAATACGGCCGCTGAGATCAGCAGGCTATTGCTAGAAAACGGAGCTGCTTCCGTTCAAGTATGGTGTTTATGCCGCACCTTGAAGAATGACCACTAATAGGCGTATTATACCCTACAAGAAAGGTCAACTACTGAGCATGTCATGATTAAAATTACCGATTCAGCCCAATCCCACTTTAAAAAACTACTGGCTAATCAGGAAGAAGGCACGCAAATTCGTGTTTTCGTGATTAATCCAGGCACGCCAACGGCCGAGTGTGGCGTCTCTTATTGCCCGCCGGATGCCGTCGAAGCAAGCGATACTGAACTAAAGTTTGAGCAACTTTCTGCTTTTGTTGATGAAGTCAGCGCGCCTTATCTTGAAGATGCTGAAATTGACTTCGTTACCGATCAGTTAGGCGCCCAGCTAACGCTAAAAGCACCAAATGCGAAAATGCGTAAAGTTGATGACGATGCCCCGCTTATCGAACGCGTTGAATATGTGCTGCAATCGCAAATTAACCCGCAGTTAGCAGGCCACGGCGGCCGGGTTTCCCTAATGGAAATCACGGATGAAGGCTATGCCATACTGCAGTTTGGCGGTGGTTGTAACGGCTGTTCAATGGTCGATTACACGCTGAAAGAAGGTATTGAGAAAGAGCTACTGCAAAAATTCCCTGAGCTGAAAGGGGTCAAAGATTTGACCGAGCATCAGAGCGGTGAGCACTCTTACTACAAATAACTGCCAGATATATCCGTTCAGCCTCTTGGCTGTAACATCAAAAAGGGGCCTGAAGGTCCCTTTTTAATTGGATTTTATACCAAAACTCGACCTCTTCTTACGCCGCCTGACGCCGCCTGACGCCGCCTGACGCCGCCTGCTTCCAATATGTTTCTGACCGGAACATTTTGTCATTTTTATCCTGATTTGATTTACAAATTAGCAGTATCTAAATTCGCGGAGATCAATAGACTGATTTAACGTCTTGTTATTGCTAATTTCAGCCATATAAAAACAATTTAAATCAAATAATTATGATGAATTACTTACAACAAAATTTTTCAGCTTCGTTTAATATCCCATGGCCGGCAATCATATGTATCCTGATGCTATTTATTTCATTTCATGCACACGCGGCTCACCCACATAAGACAACAAAAAAACCGCCGGTTGTCACTCAGTCAGTCTCTAAAAATAGTGATAAACGCAAACGTTCATCCAAAAAGGTCAGCGTCCATTCTCATACCAGCACTTATTCCAACCAACGAAAAATAAGCAAAAGTGCCGATAAAGCCCCAACTGGCGTTAATCCTTTTGCTCAACGAAAAGTACAAAACCTGAATATTACTGATGGCATGCATCCCCAGATCTCCGCAATTCAGGACACCAAACTCACCGCAGCAAAACGTAAGGTGATCTCCAAACTTATGCAGCAGTTAGGTAAGCCCTATCACTACGGAGGTGCCTCACCTCAGACCGGGTTTGATTGCAGTGGGTTGGTAAAATATGCGTATAGCGACCAGCTAAAAACGTCATTGCCCCGTACAGCAGACAATATGTTCTCTATGTCTGCCGAGCAGGCACAAAAAATAAAGAAAGAAGAGTTACATACCGGTGACTTAGTTTTCTTCAGGACAAACCGCAGCCGTAACCATGCTGGTCACGTCGGCGTTTATTTAGGGGATGGGGAATTTATTCAGGCGCCACGTACTGGCCAAGATATTCAGATCAGCCGGTTAGATGATGACTACTGGCAAGATCACTATATTGGTGCCCGTCGGGTACTGCTTGCGTATGCCGTAAAGTAGTCGGGCTGTATTAACCCACCGGCAACAATCAACTGAATCAAAAAAATGCCAGTCAGGGGTTCCCGACTGGCATTCACTTAACTTAATAAGTCAGCTGATGCGTTATCAAATTACTCAGCAAAGGCGACTTTTTTGCCGACCGTCTCTTTCAGCCATTCAGCCACGCGCTGTTTCTGAGCGTCATCCAGCCACATACCCAGCTTGGTCCGGCGCCAGATAACATCATCTAGCTCAACCGCCCACTCGTAAGTGGTCAGATATTCCAGCTCGGCCTGATATAAACCGTGACCAAAATCTTCACCTAAATCAGCCAGGCTGGCTTTATTTGCCAACAGCATTTCAGTGCGCGAGCCATAGGTATGCGCAAAGCGGATGGCCAGTTCATCGGGTAACCAAGTGAACTTACGGCGTAGCTGGGCAACGTAACTGTTACGGTCAGTTCCCATGTCACCACCGGGAAGCGTACCGTTCTTCGTCCATGCATTACCAATGCCCGGATAATAGTGTGCCAGCTTCTCAATGGCATGTTCAGCCAGTTTACGATAAGTGGTTAACTTACCGCCAAACACTGATAGCAGAGGAGCCTTACCGGCTTCATCAGCCACTTCCAGCGTATAGTCACGGGTTACGGCCTGCGCTGAATCGGATTCATCGTCACACAGCGGGCGCACGCCAGAATAAGTCCACACGATATCATCTTTATTTAGCTGCTTTTTAAAGTGGTCGTTATACACTTTCAGCAGATAGTTAATTTCGTTTTCATCAATTTTTACATCATGCGGATCGCCGTGATATTCAACGTCAGTAGTACCGATAATGGAAAAATCGCCTAACCATGGAATCACGAACACAATACGGTTGTCTTCGTTTTGCAGAATATACGCCTGAGATTCGCTATGTACTTTTGGTACAACGATATGGCTACCTTTAATCAAGCGGATACCGCGCGGTGATTTAAGCTGTAGGCCTTCATCAAAGAATTGTTTTACCCAAGGACCGGTTGCGTTTACCAGACCTTTAGCACGCCAGGTCAGAGTTTCACCGGCGACCTCGTCAAAAGCTTCAACCACCCAAATTCCGTCTTCACGCCATGCGCGGGTCACTTTGGTTTTAGTGCGAACTTCACCTCCGTGTTTCACAACTTCTTGCGCATTTAGTACCACTAAGCGGGCATCATCAACCCAGCAGTCTGAATATTCAAATCCGCGGGTCAACTCTGATTTTAATACTGAATCAGGGCCGAACTTCAGGCCATTACTGGCTGGTAGGCTGGTGCGTTTACCTAAATGGTCATAAAGAAACAGACCAGCACGAATCATCCATGCCGGACGTAAATGTGGTTGATGAGGTAAACGAAAACGCATCGGGAAAGCGATATGCGGAGCTAGCTTTAATAATACTTCACGTTCAGCCAGCGCTTCGCTCACTAAACGAAATTCATAATGTTCTAAATAGCGTAATCCGCCGTGGATCAGTTTTGAGCTGGCAGATGAAGTTGCACAGGCCAGATCTCGGGCTTCCAGCATCAAAACGGAAAGTCCACGACCGGCAGCATCTGCAGCTATACCAGCACCATTAATACCACCGCCGATAACAATTAAGTCTTTGGTTTCCACTTGTAACCACCTCATCATGCTCGCAAGAGCTCAAAAATGTTCGATTTCGAACATAATTGTAGACAAAAACAATCAGGTTAGCTAGTAATTAACCAACTAAAAACATTTTCGCGTGATCTGGATAACATTAAATCCACAATAAATTAAAGGTTACTGCGAAAAAGTGAGACATAGAATGGATAATTGGCGTGGTTTTAAGAAAATAAAAATAAAAAGCTGACGATTTGGTGGGGTAGCACCAGACCGTCAGCGTTGATCTTATAGAAATAGAATAAGAAACTCAGCGCTAAATTCGAAGAATTAGCAAAGCTCCAGCTTCACATCAAACTGCTTAATAATGCTCATTACGCTGGCAGGAGGCTCTTCATCGGTAAACAGGTAGTCAATCAGTCCCATATTACCTAGGTTAACCATCGCGTTACGGCCAAATTTAGAATGGTCGGTCACCAGCATCACGCTACGCGAGTTCTCGATAATTGCCCGCTTAGTCCGCACTTCATGGTAATCAAATTCCAGCAGGCTACCATCCATATCGATCCCGCTGATACCAAGGATTCCGTAATCCAGACGAAACTGAGAAATAAAATCTAAGGTCGCTTCACCAATAATTCCACCGTCACGAGAGCGGACTTCACCACCGGCAAGAATCAAACGGAAATCTTCTTTACCCGTCAACAGCGTGGCAACATTTAGATTATTGGTCACCACTCGCAGGTTTTTATGGTTTAACAGCGCGTGGGCTACCGCTTCCGGCGTAGTACCAATATCAATAAATAGCGTTGCACCGTCAGGAATATGGCTGGCGACGCGCTCGGCGATACGCGCTTTCTCTTCCAACCACATCACTTTACGATCGTGATATGCCGCGTTTACGGCTGAACTGGAAGGTAAGGCAGCACCGCCATGGTGACGCTGGATCTTATTTTGCTCAGCCAGTTCATTTAAATCGCGACGAATAGTCTGCGGGCTAACACCAAAATGTTCTACCAGCTCTTCTGTGCTGACATAACCGTGCTTACGGACTAAATCTATAATCGATTCATGTCGTTGAGTTTGTTTCACTTCAAAACCCTAAACGCGTTTATCCTGACGCGCCCCTTATTATTGTTTATTAATTTCTTTTTGAAGACCGGGTGTCCCACCATGCGAGCGCAAGACCAACAACTAACCCACCAATATGAGCCGCATTTGCTACCGATACACCCAACATATCAAAGTAGCCAACGGCTAACCATACTAAGGCAAATATCATTAATGAGCGTTGCATATAAATTCCCCGCTCCGGCGCACGTTCGCCCGATAACCAGGAATATCCCATTAATGCATAAACAACGCCTGACAAACCGCCAAACGAACTACCACTAAAAATAGCCTGTCCGTATCCGGACAAAATCGCTGATAGCACGGTAATCTCTAATAGCTTGCCGGTCCCTAATCGTCTTTCCAGAGGCCCACCAAGATACCACCACCATACGAGATTGAAGAGAATATGCATCAGAGAAAAGTGTAAGAAAGCATGGCTAACCCAACGCCATATCTGAATATATTGGCTACTATCGGAAGGATAGGCTAACAGGTTAAACATCGTATTATCAAATACCTGCATTAAACCGTAAACCACAACGCAGATAACAATAACGCTCAGTGTCAATGGCCCGGCCTGAGAGCGCAGGTTTGCCAGCGTATCGCTTT
>POVV01000278.1_pt1 | contig 38304 bp, 30 predicted proteins | sample 1560271 | NCBI WGS metagenome assembly POVV01 (sample SAMN08337232, study PRJNA429181) | Bioreactor metagenome, whole genome shotgun sequencing project. | biome: cows' rumen and soil; feature: anaerobic; isolation source: anaerobic chemostat enrichment culture, galacturonate as sole carbon... | reverse complement strand
GACCGCTTTGGCTTAGGCATTATGATGGCTTACGGTCAGGCAGACAGTAAGGTTCACAGCCAGAAAACCGGTTATAAAGCCAACAGCAGCATTGACGGCTACAGCACCGGTGTGTACGGCACCTGGTATCAGGATGCCAAGACCCTGAGCGGGGCTTATGTCGACAGCTGGGTGCAGTACAGCTGGTTAGATGCCGAGGTCAACGGTCAGGACGTGGCCAAAGAAACGTACGATATGGACGGCTTCAGCGCTTCGATTGAAGCAGGCTACCGTTTACCGGTATATCAAGGGCTAAATGGAGATGTGTTTATCACTCCGCAGGGTCAGATAAGCTGGAACGGCATCACCGCCGATGACCATCGTGAGGCCGGCGGCACCCGGGTCTCGTCCAGCGGACACGACAACGTGCAAACCCGTCTGGGCGTTAAAGTCTCTCGCGACGGCGTCAGTGATAAAGATAAAGGCACCGATAAGCTGTTTACCGTGTACGCCGAAGCTAACTGGTTGCACAACAGCCAACAGGCCGGATCGGTACTGGACGGCACCGAAGTTAAACAGTCCGGCAGCCGCAACGTCGGTGAGCTCAAGCTGGGTGCGGAAGGTCAGTTGAACTCACACCTGAATCTGTGGACCAACGTGGCCCAGCAGATGGGGGATAATGGTTACAGTGACACCGCGGTGACCTTGGGTGTGAAGTACCGGTTCTGATAGGTTGAGCTAAAACACAAGGGCGTGCAGTCAATATGGCTGTGCGCCCTTAATTATGCAGACCAAACTTACGCTAAACTCAAATTAAACCACCTTACCAAACCACAGCGTTCTAAACGCTATTCATGCAACAAATCCTTATACAACTCAAACAACACCCCATTTTTCATAAACCCGCGCTTAATCCACTGGGTTACCAGCCCCTTAATACTGTGCCGTGAGGCCAGCAGCATTTCTGACGGCTGTCGGGGGTTTTGAATTTTACGGATAATCAGCTGGCCGTTTTCAACATAGGGCCTGATTAAATAGTCAGGCAGAAAACCGATGCCGGTACCTAATATTTGGGACTGACATTTAGTTTCAAAATCCGGCACCTGTATTGCTTCTTGTCCGTGCAATAACCAGCCTACTTTTTTGGATATATCGTAAGCGGTGTCTTCAACCATTATGGTCGGGTAAATACGCAACTGACTTTCTGCAATAGGCTCTGGCAGCAAGGCCAGCGGGTGATGCGGCGGGATGGCAAACTCCCAATGAATATGGCCCAGTTTGGCATAATCAATACCGCCGCCTCCCATTAAGGTATCGGGGGCACCAATGGCAATATCGGCATTTTTATTGAGCAGAGCGTCCCAAACGCCGTTATAGACCTCCGTCATAATAATTACCTGACAGGAAGGGAAGCGCTGCTTTAAATGACGTAACAGGGTAGCGGTATGATAGGGAGTATAGAGCAACTTATTAATACAGATACGCAGCCGGGCTTCAATACCCTGATCGATGCTGCTAACGCTGCGCTCAATGGCCCGAAACTCATCTAACAGGTTTAGCGTCTTGCGGTAAAAATATTCGCCGGACTCGGTAAGCTCAACGTTTCGGGTGGTTCTGATAAATAGCGGGCTGCCAAGGTAGTTTTCCATGCGCTTAATGGCATAGCTTACTGCGGAAGTGGTAATGCCTAATTCTGAGGCTGCCCGGCTAAAATTGGTTAATCTGGCAACGACGGAAAACGTATGGAGGTTCTCTTCAGAGAAAATCGAGTTCATTTATTTTGACCTTGCACCAGTTTATCAGCTGATTGTTGAATCAGTTTCACAAATTAACGGCAAATTGCCAAGTGATTTTCAAGTGGCTTTTAATAAATGAATTCCTTTGGTACTGTCTATTTAAATAATAAGTCCCACAACTTAAGGTAAAAGTATTTTTATTAAAGAATGTCGTTTTTTTGATGCAAAGGTTTTGTACTCGGGTCGTTGTTTTTCTTCATCTGTGCCGTTTTGTTAAATAATAGTGTTTTGTAAAATTATTCTTTTGATTAAAAAACGGTATAGTCGGGAAGTATAAATATTACTGGGGATCTTAATATGTCAAATAATCACGTTTTAACTCAATATTTTCAAGCGGCTACAGAAGGCGATCTTGAATCACTCAAACAGCAACTCAAACAGAATATCGATATCAATGCGACTAACCGCCAGGGCAGAACCGCTATTGTACTGGCCAGCCTGAATAAACATTACGCACTGGTTGAATATTTAGCTGCCGCAGGCGCAGATATCAATTTACAAGATGAAACCTGTTTTAATCCCTTCCTGTTGGGTTGTTTAACCAACGACCTGAATCTGATTCGTATCATGGTAAAAGCCGGGGCAGACCTGACCCGATTAACCCGTTTTGGCGGCGTTGGTATTACGCCGGCCAGTGAAAAAGGGTATGTGGAAGTGGTTCGTGAACTGCTTGAAACTACCACGATTAACGTCAACCACACTAACTTTGTGGGCTGGACTCCGCTACTTGAAGCGATCGTATTAAACGACGGCGGTGTCAGACAGCAGCAGATCGTTAAGCTATTGCTGGAGCACGGTGCTAATCCGGGCATGACCGACAAATATGGCAAAACGCCGTTGCAGCTGGCCAAAGAAAAAGGCTATAGCGAAATTGCTGATTTATTAATTGCAGCGGGTGCATAACCCGCTTTATAAGCAGCCAATTATTTAATATTAAATAATTAAGTCACCATCACCATAATTCATTATTAGGTGAACAGGATGGTTATTGCTTTTTCCGGCGAAACTGAATTTATTCAACGATTAAATTCAGGGCGGTTTAATGGCCGTATACATAGCGTGTTTAATAAAGTTATCAATATTAGCGATGCCGATAATAATCAGCTTTATACCATTGGCTGTCGTTCTGTTGATAATGCACCGAATACCTTAGTCATTAATTTAAATAATCTGAATGAATTGAATTTATTTCAGCATCAGCCGGTATTTATTAACCACAATAAATTGGTGGTAAATCATCAATTATCCGTTTCATTTGAGCGTGTAAATTTGTGGCGCTGTGAATTACCTGAATATATCAGTCAACACCGGGTTATTGAGCAATCAATTAACTTATTAACCGAACGTATTGAGCAGTTGGGTATTGGTGGCGGCATAAAAGCCATCACTGACCGAGAGATAACCCCGTTTGAGCAGCAAATGTCGGTTCAGCTGTCACTGGCAACCCGAGAGCTTATCAGCTGTTTAGCCCGAGGTGATATGGCGCAGATTGCACCATGGGTTAATCGATGTGTTGGTTTAGGTATTGGTTTAACGCCGGCAGGCGATGACTTTTTAGTCGGGCTTTGTGCGGTACTGGCAATGCCGGGCAATCCGGCCCGGGGCTGCTTAACTCAGTTATATCAGGCCATTTCTCAATGTGGCTCACAAACGAATCCTATTAGCTATATGGCTATCTCAAAAGCTGCGCAGGGCTTAGTCAGAGAAAACATCGTTGATTTATTAGTCGCCATGGTTGGCGGCAATAAAAACCACCTGATAGCAAAAATAGACGCTGTTTTAAAAATAGGTTCTACCTCCGGTACCGATATTGCGACAGGGATGCTGGCCGGATTAGAACTGAGTCAAAAACTTGGAGAGGCAACATGTCTACAAAAATAGTAATTAAAAAGAATACCTATTTTGATTCGGTATCGCTGATGTCTATTTCGACCAAAGCCAACCAGATTGAACATGTCGATCAGGCTATTGTCGCGATGGCAACGGAAATGAATAAGGGCGTTTTACGCAACCTGAATTTATTAACCAAAGAGCTTGAAGAGGCCAAAAATGGCGATCTGATGATTGTCATTAAAGGCAAAGACGGTGCCGATAACGATCAGATTCTGACTGAGATTGAAGCGTTATTTAAAAAGAAAAGCTCAGGCGGCTCTCATTTTGAAGCCCGGTACGCCACCATTGAGTCAGCCAAGAGTCAGGTAGCTGAAGCAAACTTGGCGGTGATTTCAGTTAACGGTGCCTACGCGGCCAGAGAGGCAAGAAAGGCGCTGGAGCAGGATCTGCACGTTATGCTGTTCAGCGATAATGTCAGTATTGATGATGAACTGTCGTTAAAACAGCTGGCTCACCGGAAGGGCTTATTGATGATGGGCCCTGACTGCGGAACGGCGATTATTAACAATAAAGCGCTGTGCTTTGGTAATGCGGTACGTCAGGGCAGTATCGGTATTATTGGTGCCTCGGGCACCGGTAGTCAGGAAGTAAGCGTGCGTATCCACGACTTTGGCGGCGGTGTTTCACAGCTAATCGGGACCGGCGGCCGGGATTTAAGTGAAAAAATCGGCGGCATCATGATGCTGGATGCGATGAACGTGCTGGATAAAGACCCGAACACACAGGTTATTGTGCTTATCTCTAAACCGCCAGCTGAAAGCGTAGAGCTGAAGGTTCTGGCCAATATTAAAAACTGCACCAAACCGGTAGTTGTGTGTTTTATCGGTGGTTGTGAACAGCGGGTGGTTAAAGCCGGCGGTCATTTTGCTCAGACCACCAAGCAGGCAGCGTTAAAAGCCGTGTTGTTAACCGGCATAAAAGAAGAGGATATCGATCTTCACTCTTTAAACTGGCCGCTGATTGAAGAGGTCAGGGCAAAGCTAAAGCCAGAACAAAAGTATATCCGCGGCCTGTTCTGCGGCGGTACGATTTGTGATGAAGTGATGTATCTGGCAATGGAGAAATACCCCAATATCTACAGCAATATTCAAAAAGATCTTAACTTGCGCCTGAAAGATCTGAACCACAGTATTGAGCACACCTTCCTTGATTTGGGTGATGATGATTTTACCAACGGTAAGCCTCATCCGATGATCGACCCGTCAAACCGCATTGAGCGTTTCCTCCAAGAAGCCCGCGATCCTGAAGTCGGCGTTATTGCCATGGACTTTATTCTTGGCTTTGGTTCGCACGAGGATCCGGTAGGTGTGATGCTGCCCGCCATTTATCAGGCCAAAAAGCTGGCAAAAGAGCAGCAACGCCATCTGGAAATTTTAGGTTATGTGCTGGGTACTGACTTAGACCAGCCGGACATGGCTAAGCAAATACAGCAGTTAGAAGACGCGGGCGTCACCATTTCAAGCAGTTGTACCAATACCGGATTGTTATCAAGAGAGTTTGTTGCCAAAGGGGATGCCAAATGAGCCAGATTCAACAACTGTTTGCCAGTGATTTAAACGTGATTAACGTCGGCATTGAGATGTTTAAAGATGACCTTCAGGCGCAAAACGTTAGCGTTACTCACTTAAGCTGGACGCCGCCGGGCGGCGGTAACTTAGCGGTTATTGCGGCGCTTGATCGGCTGGAAGCTCCCGAGCTGGCAGCAAAAATTGCCGCAGCTAATCAGCAGGCGGTTGAACGCATTATTCAGTCTCAGCCGGTGTTAATTGGTTTTGATCAGGCGATTAATGTGGTTCCGGGCATGACTAAAACCACCATTCTGCACGCCGGCCCGCCGATTACCTGGGAGCGGATGTGCGGCGCAATGAAGGGGGCGGTGACCGGCGCGCTGGTTTTTGAAGGGTTAGCCACTGACCTTGCCGACGCTGAAAAAGTCGCGGCTTCCGGCAAAATTACCTTTTCACCCTGTCATGAACATAACTGCGTCGGCTCGATGGCCGGGGTTACCTCTGCATCGATGTTTATGCACATCGTGGAAAACAAAACCTACGGCAACATCGCCTACACCAACCTCAGCGAACAGATGGCGAAAATATTACGCATGGGGGCCAACGACCAAAGCGTGATTGACCGTCTGATCTGGATGCGTGATGTATTGGGGCCAATGTTACGTGATGCCATGAAACTGGCAAAAGAGATTGATTTACGCCTGATGCTGGCCCAAGCGTTACATATGGGGGATGAATGTCATAACCGTAATAATGCCGGCACTACGCTGCTTATTCAGGCACTCACGCCTTATATCATTCAGACCAATTTCTCTGTGGCGCAGCAAAAAGAGGTATTTGATTTTGTTGCCAGCAGCGATTACTTCTCTGGCCCGACCTGGATGGCAATGTGTAAAGCCTCACTGGATGCGGCACACGGCATTGAATACAGCACGGTAGTGACCGCCATGGCGCGCAACGGCGTGGAGTTTGGTCTGCGCGTCAGCGGATTACCGGGAACTTGGTTAACCGGCCCTTCTCAGCAGGTTATTGGCCCGATGTTCGCCGGCTATAAGCCGGAAGATTCAGGGCTGGATATCGGCGATAGCGCGATTACTGAGTCTTACGGTATTGGCGGCTTCGCGATGGCAACGGCTCCGGCAATTGTTGCTCTGGTTGGCGGAACGGTAGAAGAGGCGGTCGATTTCTCCCGTCAGATGCGGGAAATCACCTTAGGCGAAAACCCTAATATTACTATTCCGTTACTGGGCTTTATGGGGATTCCGACCGGCATTGATATTACCAAAGTGGCTTCCAGCGGCATTCTGCCGGTGATTAATACCGCCATTGCGCATAAAGATGCCGGTATTGGCATGATTGGGACAGGTATTGTTCACCCGCCGTTTGAGTGCTTCGAGAAAGCATTGCTGGCCTTCAGTGCGCGTTATGTTCAACGAGAGTAAATAGGGCATGCCCTTCGACTGCGGTGGTTGAAGGGCATCAGTACAGGTGGTAACTCCCTGTTTATTTTACTCACCAGGGAAACATCACCATGACTTACAAGACATTAAGTGTCGTTCAGTCACTGCCTGAGTGCAGGCGACCTGAAGTGACATATAACAATTAAGATCTTCTTTGTAAGGTATATTCCCATGAAATTAAATATCGGATGGAAAAGAGGCGACTGGGCGGCATATTTTGGCCTGATGACCAATAACCTGACTAATTTGTTAACTATGATGGGGCTACTGATTTTTGTTGTCGGTATTCCTACTGAAATCGTTTACGGCCGGATTGCACCGGCGTTCGGATTTGCCGTTCTGCTCGCCAGTATCAGCTATGCCTATTTTGGTGCTCAACTGGCCAAAGCAACTCAGCGTAGTGATGTTACTGCTCTGCCTTCTGGCCCTAGTGCGCCGTCGATTTTTACCGTCACCTTTCTGGTTATCATGCCAGTTTATCAGCAAACCCAGAACGCCGAGTTTGCTATTCAAATCGCGCTGGTCTGGTGTTTTGTTGAAGCGATGATTCTGGTGGGTGGTTCATTCTTGGGTGAAACCATTCGTAAGATGATCCCGCGTACCGTGCTGCTCTCTTGTTTATCAGGTCTGGGCCTGCTGCTGCTGGCGATGAACCCGATGCTGCAATCGTTTGAAGCGCCGACCGTCTCTTTTATTGTTCTGCTGCTGATCTTTATTAACTGGTTTGGTAAGTCACCGATATTTGCCCGTATTCCTACCGGTTTATTACTGTTGGTTGCCGGTACGGTTCTGGCCTGGGTTTCCGGTCTGCAAAGCCCTGAGGCGATTAAAACGTCGATGGCATCATTTGGCTTTAACCCTCCGGGGATCCACATTGATAGCTTCTTGCAGGGGCTTCCTCATGCCTTGCCATATCTGGCATCGGCAGTACCGTTGGGGTTGGCTAACTATATTTTTGACTTGGAAAACATCGAAAGTGCTCACGCCGCCGGGGATGAATACAACACCCGTAACGTGATGCTGGCCAACGGTCTCTCCTCTACCGTGGGCTGCTTCTTAGGCAATCCGTTCCCGGTCACGGTATATGTCGGTCATGCGGGCTGGAAAGCGATGGGCGCGAGCATCGGTTATACGCTGGCTTCAGGTATTACCATGTTTATCGTTCCGCTGTTTGGTCTGGGCGCCTTTATGCTGGCGATTATTCCGATGACCGCAATCGTGCCTATTCTGGTGTTTATCGGCGTGGTTACTGCCAATCAGGTGGTGCGAGAAACGCCGAAAAATGAAGTTCCGGTTATCTTTATCTGTCTGTTCCCGTGGATAGCCAACTGGGCACTAACCATTGTTAACAACGTGCTGAGTGCGGCAGGAACGTCGGGTGCGGCTATCGGTTCGAAGGTATTAGCCAGTAAAGGGGTCTATTACACCGGTTTAGTTCACTTAGGCAACGGCGCGCCGCTGGGCAGTATGCTTTGGGGCTGTATTGCGATTTTCGCCATTCTGAATAAACCGCTGCGTGGGGCCATTTCTGCGGCAGTGGGCTCGGTGCTGGCCCTGTTCGGTGTGATTCACGCGCCGGTGGTCGGCTTTGCGCAAGGGCCGTCAATGATGTTTGTTTACGCCTATCTGATGATGGCGGTGATGTTTGTGATTAAGCACTTTATCGATAGCAAACAGGCGACGGCAGACAGTACTCCGGGCTCTGCATTATCGAAATAGCATTACTGAAATAGCTAACATTGCTGAACTAAGCAGTAACCCGTTCGTCATCAACCTGACCGGTGGATAAAGCTTTTCTACCGGTTAAACCACTCCCCTTCGCGCAGGATATAAGGCATGAAAAAACTTGTGGTGATAGCCATTGGTGGTAACAGCATTATTAAAGATAACGCTCACCAAACGATTGAACATCAGGAGATTGCGGTCAAAGAGGTGGCGAAACATATCGCCGATATGCTTCAGCTTGGCTACAACATTGTGTTGACACACGGCAACGGGCCTCATGTCGGTTTAGATCTGCGCCGTGCTGAAATTGCTAATGAACGTGAGCATCTTCCTTTAACGCCGCTGGCAAACTGTGTGGCGGATACTCAGGGAGGAATTGGCTATCTGATTCAGCAAGCGTTGAATAATGAACTGGCTTCCCGTCAGAGCGACAAAAAAGCCATTACGGTGATTACCCAGGTTGAGGTGGATAAGCTGGATGCTAACTTTGCTAACCCGACCAAGCCGATTGGCGCTTTCTTTACTCAAGCGCAGCGCGACCACTTACTGAACGAATATCCGGACTGGTGCTTTGTTGAAGATTCAGGGCGCGGATATCGTCGGGTGGTGGCATCACCGGAACCGATAAAGATCATTGAAACTGAGGCGATAAAGTCGCTGATTGACAGTGGTTTTGTGGTGATTAGTGCGGGCGGCGGTGGGATCCCGGTGATTAAAGATCGGGACGGGCAATATCACAGCGTTGATGCCGTTATTGATAAAGATTTATCGACTACGCTGTTAGCTGAAACCCTGAATGCCGATACCTTGATTATTACCACCGGCGTTGAGAAGGTTTGTATCAACTTTGGTAAGCCGAATCAGCAAGCTTTGGATTCAGTCACCGTGGATGAAATTAAGCAATATATCGCCGAAGGGCATTTCCCGGCCGGGAGCATGCTGCCGAAAATAGAGGCGAGCCTCTCTTTTTTAGCCAATGGCGGTAGCAAAGTGATTATTACGGTACCTGAAAAACTACCTCAGGCGCTGAAGGGCGAGACAGGCACTCATATTATTCATTGATTTTATTGGTCGATCATTATGATTAAGGAGTAAAAATGGAAAGTACTCACCAGAATAAAAGAAGACAGTTTCTTACTCAGGGCGGTAAACTGGCGACGGTTTTAGCGGCTATCAGCGCCACCGGCGGTCTGGCTTATGCCGCTCCAGCGTCTACGTCTTCGGTGGACTGTAAAACAGCGGATAACTCAGCGAGCGCTATGACTTCAATTAACCATCCCCACTATTATCTAAAAAATGTCAGGCTGGAGAAGGGTTTTGTTTATGAGGGTAGTGTTGTTACTGCCACAGAAACTGACTTAGCGACTCTGGAAATTAAAGACGGGAAGATTATTCAGATTCACTCATCTGGCAGCGGGCTAAATAACAGCCTTCCGGCCTATGACGGGATGGGAAAACTACTGTTACCGGCCTTCCGCGATATGCATATCCATTTAGACAAAACCTTCTATGGTGGCCCGTGGCAGGCTCCCCGTTCCCGTAAGGGAAAAACCATTATGGATATGATTACGCTGGAACAGCAGCTGTTGCCAACCCTTCAGCCAACCACGCAAGAGCGGGCGGGTAAACTGATTGATTTACTCCACTCAAAAGGTTCGGTGATTGCGCGCAGCCATTGCAACGTTGATCCGGTTTCAGGTCTTAAAAATCTGGAAAATCTGATGGTGGTATTGGAGCAACGTAAACCGGAGTTCAGCTGTGAAGTGGTTGCCTTCCCACAGCATGGTTTATTGCATTCCCAATCGGAAAATCTGATGCGTGAAGCCATGAAGATGGGGGCGCAATATGTCGGCGGGCTGGATCCGACCAACGTTGACGGCGCGATGGAAAAATCCCTCGATACCATGTTTCAGATTGCGCTGGATTCTCACAAAGGGGTGGATATTCATTTGCATGAAACCAGCCCGGCAGGCGTGGCAGCGGTTAATTATATTATTGATACCGTTGCAAAAAATCCATCGCTCAAAGGTAATGTAACCATCAGCCATGCTTTTGCTCTGTCGACGCTGAGTCCGCAGCAGATTGAAGAGACCGCCACGCGACTGGTTGAGCAACAAATTTCTATTGCCTCATCCATCCCTATCGGCACCCTGCATATGCCGTTGCCGCAGCTGACGGAGAAAGGGGTTTTTGTCATGACCGGCACTGATAGCGTTATCGATCACTGGTCGCCTTTTGGCTCCGGCGATATGTTAGAAAAAGCCAATCTCTACGCCCAGCTTTATACCCGACCGGATGAATTCACCTTATCCCGTTCTTTGGCCATTGCTACCGGCAACGTATTACCGCTGGACAGCAAAGGGCAGCAAGTTTGGCCAAAGGCAAATGATAAGGCTGATTTTGTTTTGGTCGATGCCAGCTGTTCCGCCGAGGCGGTAGCCCGAGTGTCGGGCCGACAGGCGACCTTCCATCAGGGGCGTTTGGTTTATGGTTCAGTGGGTAAGGCAGTGTAGGTTAACCCTCTTTCCGTCATCCCTGATTGCACAGGGATGCCGGAACCCTCGCCAGACAGTAACGACAACAGTGCACTGTATTTTTCCAGTGCAATAAAGAATAACGATTCTCTCAGCGCAGGGTTTTCAAGGCTCGATAGTATGCTGATAAGCGTAAAGCATTGCTCGGCCAGTTCCTGTACCGTTAGCGGTGTATTACCTGTACGTTTAACTATGCAATATCCCTCCAAAAAGTAGGGAGTAACCGACTGAAACTAAATGAAGATTTTTCGATACGGATCGACTATTTAATCAATATTCCGGTACAAATTGTGAGTGAGTTTGAGTATGCTCATTTGCAGCCGTGATGTTACCTCGTTTAACGTTGTGGTTAGAAACCCCGTTAGTGTTAGCGCACTGCGGGGTTTTGCATTTCTGCTGACGGCCAAATAATGGCGGCTTGAAATAGGATATATCGCTACGGCTAACGGGTTAATTAATGGGCAACGTAATTGACGGGGGAATTTTGGATTTTGGGCAAGGGGCGCAAAAAGCTGGGGGAGGCGGTTTCTTTGGTGGGCCAAAAGAGGGCATTTATCACCGCTGGTGAGTATGTCGAGCCCAGGCAAAAAATTAAGCCGATAATACGTAGCTAACGACTCATTTTTTCATCAGCCAGTCAATAATCACTGTTGCCAGCTTCTGAGGCTGTTCCAGCGGTAGCATGTGCCCACTATCGCTAATAGACTTAAGTAAAGCTCCAGGAATTGCCTCGGCCAGTTCTTTTACTTCTTCGAAAGGACGCAGGGAATCATCGGAGCCCGCAATAATCAATGTCGGGCACTGTATCATTGCAGCCGGGACACCTTCTCTGCGCAATGCCGATTGAGTCACCAGCGCCTCGTACCCCAAACGGTTCCCCATCTGTTTAATATGAGCAATCAGCTCTGATTTTGATGTATTACATGGGTGTAATGATCTTGCTATAGATGTGCTGCTCAGTCCTTTAAAATTTGATGCTGATAGTGACTGTATGAGTTGTCGTTTTGCTTCAATCTGATGAATCGTGTCTTCACGAAGCGAACTGGCAATAATGACTAACGAATCGACTTGATCGGGAAAATCTGCAGCCAACTGTCGGGCAATATAGCCACCCAATGAAAAGCCGATTACTGTCATTTTGTGCGGCGAAATAGCGGCTAAGTGTCGTGCTATCTCACGGATTGTTTTCCCTCCTTCAAGGGGACCATGAAGAACCGACCACTCTTTAGGTAAATATATTTCAAATTCCTCCCATAGCTTTTCATCCAGCATATAACCTGGAATCAGTAATATCGAACGAGGGACATAAATCATATTTATCTCGTTGACTGAGTAGGTTTTGATAGATAATCACACCTATCTGCTAAGTTTGTTTTGCCCTTGTAGTTAACCTTGGTGGTCAAAAAGAGCTGTTAGGGTTATGGATAGCCCGGACGGAAGGGCTAAATTTTGGTTGTCCGTAAGGGCCTAACTAAAAACTGGGGAATACAGGGTATTTTGTTTCCCAAGCGGACAACTTGGATGGCATCTAGGCAATAAATTCTATTCTATTCTCCTCTCCGCTCTGCATCAGAAAATCGCTGTTGCTCTTCCATCACGAGTATTCCCAGCGCACGTTTTATTTCGTTGAATTCGGCACTACTACTATCACGCGGCCGCGGTATTTCAATAGCAATATCCCGCTTTACACTACCAGGACGATAAGTCAGAACGACAACTCTGGTTCCAAGATAGATAGCTTCTTCAATAGAGTGAGTAACAAATATGATAGTTTTGCGGCTTTTTTCCCATATGCGTAATAATTCGTCTTGTAATGACCGACGCGTCAAGGCATCAAGTGCACCAAAAGGCTCATCCATCAGCATGATAGGAGGATCAAGAGCTAAAATTCGCGCTATTGCAACGCGCTGACGCATACCGCCAGACAAATCTTTCGGGAATCGTGTGCGAAATTCACTTAAACCCAAAGTATTCAGTAAATCCTCAACGACTAATTGGCGTTTCTCATTTGACTCGCCTTTAATGTCCATACCGAATGCGATGTTGTTCTCTACATTCATCCATGGAAACAGAGCGTATTCTTGAAAAACCATTCCTCTCTCCGGGCCTGGTTTTTTAACGACTTCACCTTTAACGATAATTTCACCGCTGGTTGGTAGAGAAAATCCCGCGATGGCATTAAGCAGGGTTGATTTTCCACAGCCTGACGGGCCCAATAAACAAACGAATTCACCATGTGAGATCTGAATGTTTATTTTATTCAATGCAGTGACAATATTTTCCCCATGACCAAATATTTTATCAACATTATTAATGCTGATTTCACTCATCTCAGCTTGCGCAATAGTATTATCTGATGTTTTCATATTATTTCCTCAGTTTTCCATTCCGCGGTGCCAACGTAAAAGATGTTGATTTAGATAATTCATACATAAATCAATGATCAGGCCGATAAAACCAATGGTAAGCATGCCTGCAATGACTTTGTCGGACCACATGTATTCGCGAGCTTCCAAAATTCGATATCCTACACCGCTATTAACGGCGATCATTTCGGCTACAATCACGCAAATAAACGCAGTTCCTATACCAATGCGCATGCCAGTCAGAATATAAGGGGTAGCCGCAGGAAGAACTACACGTCGGAACATCGTGAACTGGCTAGCGCCCAGATTACGCGCTGCCCGAATATATATGCTGTCAACATTACGAACACCGGCGATGGTATTAATAAGTATTGGAAAAAAAGCACCGATGCTTATCAGGAAAAATGCAGGGGGATCCCCTAAGCCGAACCACAACATTGATAATGGAATATAAGCAATGGGGGGAATGGGGCGTAAAAACTGGATTAAAGGATTCATTAGGTCATTACCCAACTGACTGGAACCAATCCATAGCCCGAGGGGTAAAGCAAGGATAAGACCTATCAAAAAACCGATAATAACGCGATAGATGCTAGCCCAGGCGTCATGAAGTAACTCGCCGGAAAGGCTCCACTTCAGCCAGCTTGACGTTTCCGGATTGAAGGGTTCATAGGGTAAAAGATACTCGAACCAGCGCACGACAACGGCTATTGGTGATGGCAATATTGTCGGTTGTATCCAGCCAGACATCGAAAGTATTTGCCAAAACAAAAGCACAATGACCGGTACCGTGATCCACTTGATATATTGATAAATATTCAGATTCTTCATCATTTAGAATCCAGCGGTAACAAGGTTTTTTTCGCGGCATCAAGCAGATCTACTTTAACCCAATCAGCGGCAACCGGGGGGGAACTCATACGGCCTATACCGTATTTCTTCATTAGATCTGTCGTTATTTGAACGTGCTCCACTGTAATATCGTAACTAAATGGCGAGTTGCCTATGGCATCCTGATAATCTTGTGAGGATATTTGATTTTTAAACATTTCTTCGCGAACATATTTTTCTGCGAGTTCAGGTTGTTGAATAAAGGTATTCGTTGCTTCAACAAATAATGCAAGTACACGAGCAGCAACATCAGGCTTATCTTTATACATCGCTTCGGTCATTACTAAAGCGCGAATTGGCATTCCAACAGGGGTATCATAGGGTTTCAACAATTCGACACCATAACCCATATTAATTGCCTGACTGGCTTGAGGCTCTGATTGGCTGATAGCATCCAGATTACCAGCCTGAAGGGCCTGATTAAGGTCGGCATAGGCCATATAAACAATTCTAACGTCCTTTCCTGGTCGATCAGACCACGTTAATCCATGTTTATCTAACTCCGCCAGAATAAGGAGTTCCTGAGCACCACCTCGTGCTACACCCAGCTTTTTACCTTTTAAATCAGAAACTGATTTAATAGTGCTATCCTTGCCAACGACGACACGAGCTCCGCCTTTAGCAAATCCGGCAATAATATATATTGGGATGCCTTGAGCTCGCGTTGAGATTGCAGCATCAACGGCACTGGCTGCTATATCAATTTGGCCTGATACTATTGCTGGAGCAATATCTATTCCCTTCGCAAACATGAACTCTTCAATCTTTAAATTGTATTTTGGCGCAATCTCTTTCATATAAGAAATTGCACCATAATGTGCAAATTTGAGATTTCCAAGCCGTACTACATCTGGTTTTTCTGTAGTTATTTGTGCTAGAGCAACATTGGATGTGAAAATTGATAAAGTTAATATGAGAGCAAATAAATTAATCAATGCGGTTCCGGGCGAATTAACAAATTTTATAGATTTTAATGTGAGTTTGATCATCTGTTTTTCCTTATATTTAAATTATCTAAATACCTTAGCCTTTCAATAATGATGAATACTACTGAATTAAATTTAAACAAGGTTGAAACAAAATATTAACACATAATTAACTTGTCGGTGTGAATAATTATATTTTTGTGATAAAAATCACGCACCATCAATGCTTATTACATCCTTAGCGGTTTCCTAATACCTAAAAATGATTGTTTCTGGCGTCAATCAGGCTAATCATGGTTAAATTTTGACGATAACAATAAGAGGCTGTTCCCGTTTTTATATAAGTACGATTTTTTTAGATTATCTTATTGATTAAAAATGAAATGTAATTTAAAGGGTAAAATATAATTAAAGCGTCAGCTTCTGAGCTAATTAAAAATAGGAAGGGGCTCAATGATCTTTCATCTGCACTAAAAACTTCGCCATTGAAACTGCATTTACCGCTGCTGATTATGAGGGAACGATAAGTTGTAACATGGGATAGCGTTCTGCCCACCGTTTTGTGGTTAAACGTTGCCTAAAAATATTCAACTTTTCTCCCTCAAATTGAGGTGTTGGCCTTAGACGTAATTCAAACAGGTCGCCAAGCCCATAGGGCGCAATAATCTCAATAAGATTGGTATTTCCCACTCTGACTGCGACAGCCGTTGCTGTCTCAGGCCAATACAGCAGAGCATTCTCTGTTGAGAGATAGGGGCCATTACCATTACGTTGATGCATTCTGGCTTGATTCTTCACCGACCAGTTGAACACTGAAGATTGCTGACTCAGCTTCTCTTCCAAATAGCTATCCTGAGCTGGGTCACTGCGTTCTGAGTCGAACCAGACGACGTCCACGTCACCAGCGACGGGCCTTTGCCCATATCCGTGTAAGCGATCCCATACTGCATCCCGCACAAACCCGGCACCGATCCAGCCATCACTAAGGTTTAATGCCCGAACAGCGTAAAGGGCCTTCATTCTTATAGGGTCATCTAACAATAATCTCTGCAATTCCTTCTGATACTTCATAATTCTCCCTATTAGAAAAATTGTTGCATATATTGGTATCGATTTGAGGGTAGAAATAATATCAGCATTACATCACCGTGCACTCATCAACGGGGGCGCTGGCTACGACACCGTTATAGAGGCTTTCGTTGTCAGAACGGGCTGGCATTGTGTGCCTTGATCGGCTCTTGGCTGACGGGATGAACAAAATGCAGCTGACTGGCGTGCAGCATTAATCGTGGTGTCCGTTCGGTGCCCGGCAGCATCAGGCCGCCATACAGGTCGCAGCCCAAAATAGGGTGGCCCAACTGCTGGCAGTGGATACGCAGTTGATGAGTGCGTCCGGTCTCCGGGGTTAGCTCGACCCGCGTCAATGGTAGTAGCGCTCCGTCTTCCAACTTATGATAAAAGCGCTCAACGACCCGGTAGTGAGAGCGAGCGGGCTTGCCGTGGATTGCGCAAATCGACATCAGCGGGAATAGCGCCGGGTCTTTGGCAATCGCCGCGTCTATTATTCCTTGGTTGTCTTCCAGATGTCCGCACAGCAGGGCGCTGTACACTTTGGTCACGGTGCGCTGGCTGAACTGTTGGCAAAGGGCGGCATTGATCGCCTTATTGCGGGCAATCACCATCAGCCCTGAAGTACCGAAATCAAGGCGGTGGATCAGGGTGCAGCCGGGAAATATCTCTACCAGCCGATGATGCACCGAATCGAGGTTTTGCGGATTTTTCCCGGAGAGGCTAAGCAACCCGGCGGGCTTATTGATCAGCACCAGATGATCGTCCTGATAGAGAATCTCGATCTCGTCATGGCACGGCGGGGCAATAAAGGTATCAATAATCTTAGACATCAGGTTAGCCGGATGGAGAGTGGGAGCGGATGATAACCAATTTTAAACCGACTGGCGAATCTGACCGTTTCCCCCGCATCCGGCAAATTTATCATCTAGACTTAAACCAAAGACGTAGTCTGCGCAGCCATTGTGCTTTACACTGCGCGTTGCAAAAATTGAGTTAATAAACGATTAAGTAGGCGGTAATGGCGATGAACGGAACGATCACAACGTGGTTTAAAGATAAAGGTTTTGGATTTATCAAAGATGAAAACGGGGATAACCGTTATTTTCATGTGATTAAAGTCGCCAACCCTGAGCTGATTAAGAAAGATGCGGCGGTAACTTTCGAACCTACTACCAATAACAAAGGGCTGTCAGCTTATGCTGTAAAAGTCTTACCGGAAAGCAAATACATCTATATCGCCGGCGAGCGCCTTAAGCTTACCTCGATTAAGTCTTACCTGGTTTTCAGTGAAGAAGTGTCAGCCGATAGCCATATTGATAAAGAAAATGTGGTGATGTCTGTGGGTATACTGATGAATAGCATCAGGCCGAAATCAGCCGCTAAGCCCGGTGAAATGCGTTCGCTAAAAAAATTAGCGATCACCACCTTCCAGGGATCAACGTTAATCTTCACGGAAGATGAGATAGACGTGGATGCTACGGTGAAAATGCTTAAGGTCTGAGCCAGTAGGGCTGATAGCAGGGCCAATCACTTGGAAACACTATTCTCTGCTTTGCCAAGGTTCCGGCTTTGGCGGCGTGAGTGCTCGCTTTTAGCTGGCTAAAATCCTTTCTGGTAACCGCCCTATGCCAGCAGCGAATATGACTCACTGAACGTTATAGCTAAACCTAAGTGCAGGTCACGCCAGCCTCTGATAGATCTCTCCTAATTCAATCTATACCGCGATCGGGTCCTGCATTCTGGTACAGCCTCAACGATTACGGGTATAATCCGATAAATTATTCAACGGGTTTGGAAATAAAGATGACAAAACTCACCTTACAAGAGCAGATGCTAAAAGCCGGATTAGTGACCGGTAAAAAAATGGCCAAGGTCCAAAGGACGGCTAAAAAATCGCGGGTTCAGGCTCGTGAGGCAAGAGAGGCGGTGGAAGAAAATAAAAAAGCCCAGCTTGAGCGTGATAAACAGCTAAGCGAACAACAAAAACAGGCGGCGTTATCTAAAGAGTATAAAGCTCAGGTAAAGCAACTGATTGAAATGAACAGAATCGATATTTCAAAAGGCGATATTGATTTTAACTTCACCGATAATAACTTAATTAAAAAAATAGCGGTGGATAAGCTGACTCAGGCTCAGCTGATTAGTGGTCGCCTCGCCATTGCTCGTTTGGTGGTTGATAACAGCGGAGAGAGCAAATACGCGATTATCCCCGCCAGCGTAGCCGATAAAATTGCTCTGCGGGATGCGAGCAGTATTGTATTAAATAGTGCGTTAAGTCAGGAAGAGCTGGATGAAGAAGATCCATATGCTGATTTTAAAGTGCCTGATGATTTGATGTGGTAATTCGCGTTTTGCAGATGCTTATGCCCGGCCTGACTTGAATTAGGGGATTGGTATGCAATCAGTACGACTGATGGGGGATGGATATGAACCCCATGTCGATCGGTCAGGCGATCGGTTGACCTACTCCTTGCCCGTCGACTCAGGGATTGTCAGCTTTAGCTTCACGTTTGATATTTGTCAGGCCGATTTGGATGTTCTGCTTGCCGATGGCTACAGGCGTGCTGCTCTTGAAGTCATAGCGCACACATTGCTGCAGCATTCGGCGCTTAAGGGCAATGATTGTTTTACTCAAAGCGACTTTGATAGCCTTGTCGCGGATACGCTTTATTCCACGTCCGATTCTCTTCAGGCGTTTATTGGCCGGGTGAGCAGGGAACATAACATTGTTATTGATCTTTATATGAAAGAAGTCATAGACCGACGATCCGTCGCAGGCTGAGCGTGTCGGAATCTATTAGGCCAGTGTTTACCCCACCATATTCATCATCAATACTAAAGGCGCTCGAAAGCGCCTTTAGTGTAACTTTAATGGTACAGAACCAAGCTCAATTGATCGATTAAAGCGAGATGGTCAGTTCACCGAGCTTATTAACTAAGTTCATATTCTCACTGTAGTCCACCGGGCAGGCAATCACCGACACGCCGCCTTCTTGGAAGGCCTTGTTTAACGTTGGAACCAGTTCATCGGCGCTATTGATATTATAGCCGGTTGCACCAAGGCTCTGTGCATACATAACAAAGTCAGGATTACCAAAATCTACGCTGTCATGAGCACCTTCTTCCATATCCATTTTCCACTTAATCAACCCGTAGCTACCGTCAACCCAAACCAGCACCACCAGCGGAATATTTTCGCGCACTGCGGTTTCAATTTCCTGTGAGTTCATCATAAAGCTACCGTCACCCATAGCGGCCAGCACCTTGCGCTCAGGGTAAGCCAGTTTGGCGGCGATAGCCCCCGGCAGAGAGAATGACATGGTTGAAAGGCCGTTTGACGTAATGCAGCTCAGCGGCGAATAAGTCGGATAAAGACGTGCCATCCACATTTTAATTGCGCCGGTATCGGCTAACACAATGTCTTTATCATCCATAACGCCGCGGATATCAGCGACAATACGTTGAGGTTTGAGCGGGAAGTCATTGCTTGCCTGCCCCTTATTCAGCTCTTCAATACGTAATTTACGAATATTTGATTCTGTCGGCAGCTGGTGCAGCGGGGCCGTTCCTAACTGCTCGGTGAGCGCGGCGATGGCCAGGTCGATATCGGATTCTATGCTGATATCTACGTTATAGTGAGCATCAATATCAGCGGCAAATCTGTTGATGTGAACGATCTTCTTATCGGCGTTCGGGTTCATGCGTTCAGGGGCGAATTCCTGTAATTCATATCCGATAGATAAGATAACGTCGGCCTCATCAAAGGCGAAGTTCTCATAATCATGGCGCATAAAGCCCATTACACCCAGCGCATGCGGGCTCTTATCGCTGATAACCCCTTTACCCATAAAGGTTGTTGCAACCGGAATTTGATAGCGCTCGGCTAAGTCTGTCAATGCCTGTGAGCACTGAGCTCTGGCTACGCCGTGGCCAGCCAAAATAATCGGGTAACGTGCGTTACGTAATAATTCAGCCGCTTGCTTTACCTGCTCAAGAGCAGGGTAGGTTTTAGCGCTGCATTTAGGTTTTAGCGGGCTAAATTCAGCAGGCATTGGCATGGCTTCGATATCTTGAGGAATAGCAAGATAAGTCGCCCCCGGGCGTTCTTGTTGAGCAAGGCTGAAAGCTTTATGCATCATTTCAGGAACGGATGCTGGCGTTAGTATGGTATCAGCCCACTTAGTGACGGGTTTAAACAAGGAAACAAGATCAACGATTTGATGCGACTCTTTATAAATACGATTCAAACCAACTTGGGCAGTGATTGCCACTAAAGGGCTAGAGTCAGTTTGAGCATCGGCGGTACCTAATAACAGATTAATTGCACCTGGTCCCAGCGTTGCGGTACAGACGCCGGCTTTTCCGGTTAAACGCCCATAAATATCGGCCATAAAGGATGCGCCCTGTTCATGTCGAACTAAAATAAAACGGATATTTTTAGATGCGGTAATAGCACGAACTAATTTGATATTCTCTTCACCGGGAATACCGAAAACATATTTAACGCCCTCGGCTTCAAGGCAAGACACAATAAACTCCGCGACATTTTGAGACTCATTTTGTATAGATAAGTTTGACATGGATAAATTCCTAATTAATAAATGTAATTGTATATATTGGGTTTTCAATAACGCCTAATTGCTTACTTAATCGCTTAGTGGAGGAAATATAAAAATCCACCCATGGTTAGGATTGAAAAGATAGTGCTGAAAAATAGTAGTGATGCAATTTCTTGCTCTGCCGTTTTATATTGCACAGCCAGAATTACGCAGATAGATGCGGTAGGGATCGCCATGGTAATTACCGAGATATTTAATGACGACGCGTCTGTATGCAGCAGTGACGCAACGCCTATAATCGCAAGCGGCAATAAAATATTTTTGGCCAACGTAGCAATCGCAATTGTGCGGTTAAATGCCACATGGTAGGAGTAGAGAATAATACCGGAAGCAAACAGTGCGACTCCCCCGGTTGCCCCGCCGAGTAATTTCAATGACGAACGGATTTGCGTCGGAATAGAGATATCACAAAGCAGCAAAACCAGAGCAAGAATAGGGGCCCAAACAACCGGCTCTTTTAGCGTATGAATAATATTGTCTTTAAATGATGTTTTAGTGCCATCTTTATTACCGGCGGAAAGAACTAACAGCGTTACCGGGACCTGAAATAGATTCATAATCATGCTGCATATTGCGATAGGGATGGTACTGAGATCGCCGAACAGATGGCCAAGAACCGGAACGCCAACAAAAGGTACCGCAGGGCCACTAATCGCTAACGCCAGCAGAGCAGAGAGTTGGCTGGTTTGTCGGAAAGCATAGCGCGCAAGCAGGTACACCAGCACGTATCCGCCCACCATGCCGATAAGTAATACAACCGCAATAATGCCTTGTGACAAGAGTATGGAACGTGATAACCCCATCATTCCTGCGAATAAGGTTAGTGGTAAGGCATAAAGCATCACCATGCGATTTAGAATTGCACCCTGCTTTGAATCAAAATCATGATGCCAACCGGCTAAAAAGCCGAGTATCAGTGTTACTACAATTGGCAGTAATGCGGCGATAATTGTTTCGGTCACTGGATCCTCTCTGTTATCTTTTTAATAAAAATTGAATGTCGCGGTTATTAAAAATTCTTTCTTAAATTTTCAATGTGGGATTTAACTTTTTGAATAAAGCTCTCTTGCTTATCTTTAGTGCATTCCTGAATAATGACCGGCGTAATTTTTACTATGTCATCGATATCAAAAATTGAATCGTCTAATACACCTTCTTTATTATAAGTTTCTACATAATCCACGGCGGTAGGTTGAAAACTTTCATCCACCGCAAAAAAATCCCCACATGTCCATTGGGTAATTGGTTTTAACTCTTTTTATATTTCTCAGCGGATTGAGCTATAAGTTGAATTAAGAATACGGTAGCCAGAATAATTAATTTATTCATATAGAATGCCTTTTTTATAAATATAGTAACATCCGCGTATTAGTAGGCGGATATTATTAATTATTTGTGGTTCAATAATGGCTATATAGTTAAAAACGATATTCTATATTTCAGGGTAAGACATTGAGTAATAATCGTTATTACTGTTTTAGCTCAGCGGCGAACATATTAATTGCGATGTGGCTGTTTGTGTTACTGAACTTTGTCTTATTAAGAAATAAATAAGTTTTATCCCCTTGATTTTAAAATTAATTTTTTTGTTATTTTTAATTCATTGATTTTATAGTGTTTTTATTTGTTTTTTTTGAAAAAATTTAATTGAGTCAGATTAGATAAAAATATTAATAAGAAAAATAAGGCCAGATATCCCGTACTTTTTAAGAAAAAATCGTGGTGGGGATTGAATACTAAAAGATGACTCGCAATCAGGCGGCAGTGATAGCGATCTCAATAGCCTGTATAATTGCTTCAATAAGTTGCTGTTTGTTTAACTCCGTTTCTCTTGTATAAACGGGATTCTCCCAGTCGGCGTCTTTAATGACATAGACGCGTGGTTTTTTTACTTTCCCGTTGCCAAAGGAACCATAGTAACCGACATCAACAATGTATCCATTGTTGTATGCTATTTGTAGCAGGTCTTCATCAATATCTTCATCGGGATTTTCAATATCAGTAACCAGAATAGTCGGACTAAATACTTTTCCACCTTTCAGATCTACATCAATACCGTATATTTTCATTTTAGTAGCCACTTCGCATGGATTTTGATAACCATTCTTATAGTGGTTATGGTGCTGTTAGTAAACACCGGGTGTTAATGGATATGTTTTGATGTTTTCATATATAAACTATTTCAAAGTGAGTTAATCTGTAGCTAACCCCCCACCTACCATTCATACCTCGCACAATGCCAGCGAATAATATCAATCATTTTCTGCGCGGTTTGGGTTAGCGGTATTTTTCGCGGATATATCAGTACAAAGTGCGCGGAGGAGGAAGGAGAAGAATGCACGACTTGCTTTGACCTTCGATCTTCTTATCTGTGCATTAAAATATTGATTTTATTTTATAAGTAAAAGCAACTTATTTCATGTCTATTATTTTGTTTTTAGAAACTTATTTAAATGAAAAAATTGTTATTTCCTCTTTTTGGACATTATAGATAATAATTAATTTTATTATTTCAATTATCGTTATCTATGATGTTGCATTTCATGGTTAATTCGATCTAACATTGCTGTTAATGGTTTTTTGTTTGGTGTTATATTCTGTTTTTATTGGCCTTTTAAGAGTTAGTGAGGTGTTTGAGCTGGCGGTAGTTTAAGCGGTGGCGTTCTCTATCTTTTATCCCTAGCGGGTAACTATAACTTACTGGTTTATCGGAAGTATTTAACATCAAAATTATTTAATGATATGAATAAAAAGGAATATATTCATGCTTGAAATTATAATTCAAGGACGAATCAAGAGATTTAAATTCTCAACTCTATTTGTTGTTATTTTAACCACTCTTTCATCTGATTTAGATGCCGCTGGTAATATGGGAACTTATGGCATATTTGCTCAAGATGGCAGCCAGGTTACGTTAGTTTCAGGTGAAACTTATAGACCTAAAGGCCTTTCCCAGCAGGGGCTGGTATCATTAAATAAAGCGAAAGACGGGCTGACTCCAAGTCGGATTATTGGTGATAATATCACCCTCTCCAGAGATTACCGCGAAAACCCTAATCGTTATGACTTGATAAGAGTGGCCGGAGGGGCTCAGGTTATTTTAACGAACTCTGACATATCTTATACCAATCGTTCTGATGCTACTATTTTGGCAGGGACGAATGCCATGTATGCCGTCGGGCAAGATTCATTGCTTGATATCTCCAATTCGAACATCAATACAATTGCTCGTCCTTTCTATGTCGGAGCCGGGGCAACGCTGCGGCTTAGTCACGTTACTCTAAACTCTAATGAAAGCGTGGCAGCAAGTAATATTGGTGTATACGACTTAAATTCTGACCTTTTCGTTGATAATTCCGAATTGACATTCGCAGGTGTCGGGGGAATAGCTATATCGAACGGAGCCTCAGCAACCTTGTCGAATAGCAAAATTTTTATCAACGGCATGACTAATGGAAACACTGGGGCGGGTATTCACTTAAATTGGTTTAATAATGAGAAGGGAATCAGCTCATCAACGAGAGCTGATAATGTGTTAATTGAAACTAAAGGCGATAATGTTCACAGTCTGTACATGACTAACCATTCTCAGGCGATTGTTGATAATTCACAATTTATTACTCATGGTAGCGGCGCTTTTGGTATTTATGCCAATAATAGTAAAGATATTTCACAAATTGATAAAACGGCTATAGAGACCTTCGGTGATGGCGGCATTGGTGTCGCGATGTATAAAGGAGCTCAGATAGAGCTCGAAGGTGGCCTTAAAGACGGAGTTCAACTCGGTAGCATTACCACTCACGGTATTAATGCTCATGGTCTCTATGCCAAACATGATAATGCAGTAACGCCAACGACCATTAAAGCTTCTGATATCGATATTAAGATTGAGAATACGGGCTATGGCGTCTTTGCCGACTCTGAAGGTTCAGATATTCAGCTAAATAATGTTCGCCTTATGATTAATGGTGATAAGGCTGCCGGACTCTATGCCAAAAACGCTGGCGCAATTCTCTATGCAGATCGAGTTAATGCTGAAATCAATGGCTATCAGTCAATGGGTATGCATGTGCAGGACGGCGCCTCGGCCAGACTCAATCAGAGCCGATTAAATGTGGCAGGCACTGATAGCTCTGGGGTGGTTTTTAGCGCGTCTTCCAATGTCATGACCAACAGCATGGATATTACCGATAGCGTTATCGAAACTCAGGATGGCTATGCGATAAAAAATTGGGGCGGTGCGCTGGACTTAACGTTGAACAATTCATTTATAACGGGTAAAGCTCAGGAGAACCAAGGGGGAGCGATTGGTATCATGGATAATGGGACGATTCAGTCCGGTCCAGTCACCATAGCGGCTAATTCATCTCTCATTAATGGAGATATCATTTCGCTTTCCGACAGTTCAGCGGCAACTGTCGATATCTCACTAAATCAGGCCTCAATATTTAGCGGCGCTACGGCTGGTGTCAATCAGCTCTCGATTGATTCAAATAGCCAATGGGTAATGACTGACGACTCTGCGCTAACCACGCTGAGTAATCGCGGAACGTTAAGCTTTGAGGCTCCGGCCCGTGGCGTATTTAAAACCCTAACGGTGAGCGGTGATTATATCGGTGGCGGAACGCTTATTATGAACACGGTATTAGCCGATGATAATTCTGATACTGATAAACTCATTGTGACAGGCAACACCAGTGGCGAAACGGGACTCATTATTAATAATATCGGTGGTGGTGGTGTTCTGACTACTGATGGTATTGAGGTTATTCAGGTTGGCGGGCGGTCTGATGGTCTTTTTACGCTGAAAAACCGTGCGGTTGCAGGTGTTTATGAATACTTCTTACATAAAAATAAAGTGAGTGACGAAAATGGTAATTGGTATCTTCGTTCTGAGCTATTGCCTGAACCACCAGTAACCTATCCACCAACTGAGATTAAGCCTCCGGTTGTAGCGCCAACTCAGCCAGAAAATAAACAAAATCCTATTTATCGGCCAGAGGCGGGTAGCTATATCGCCAATATGGCCGCAGCAACTAGCTTATTTAATTTGCGTCTGGAAGATCGGGAAGGACGGGCTGAAAACTCCAGTATGTGGTTAAGGCAGGTGGGTTCTCGTACCAAGTTCCGTGACTCATCAAAACAGTTACACACGTCAACTAATCGTTATGTGATACAAGGTGGCGGGGAACTGGTTAATACACAATTCAGCGAAGTGGACCGTTTAGGCCTAGGGATTATGCTGGGTTACGGGCAAGCCAGTAGCCATACTTCATCGAATAAGAGTCGATACTCTTCTAAGGGGGATGTCGACGGTTATAACGCCGGGCTCTACGCAACTTGGTATCAGAATGCCAATACTATGGATGGGATGTATGTAGATAGCTTGGTCAACTACAGCTGGTTAGATGCGAAGGTTCAGGGCGAACGATTGCATTCTGAAGATTATAATATCAATGGATATAGTGCTTCACTTGAAATGGGTTACCGTTTACCAGTGTATCAAGGTGAAAATAGTGGTGTATTTGTGACACCGCAGGCGCAGGTCATCTGGAATGGGCTAAAGGCTGACGATCATACTGAATATAATGGTACCAGAGTAAAATCCAGTGTTAGTGATAATATTCAGACCCGTCTGGGCGTGAAAGTATCCCGCGATGGCGTCAGTGATTTTGATAAAAATTCAGATAAATTATTTACGGTATATACCGAGGCGAACTGGTTGCATAACAGTCAGCAGGCGGGTGCTATGCTGGATGATGTTGAAATTAAGCAAACGGGCAGCCGTAATTTGGGTGAGTTAAAACTGGGTCTGGAAGGGCAGTTAAGTAGAAAGCTGAATGTCTGGAGTAATGTATCTCAGCAACTGGGTGATGATGGTTATAGTGATACTGCATTAACTCTGGGTGTTAAATATCAATTCTGACAATTGGATTAAGGCGTGCGGGCGTAAAGAATATTTATGGCCCGCACCTACCACTCATACCTCGCACAATGCCAGCGAATAATATCAATCATTTTCTGGGCGGTTTGGGTTAGCGGTATTTTTCGCGGATATATCAGTACAAAGTGCGCGGAGGGAAGCTTTTCTTTTATAGGTAAAATACACAGTTTATCTTCATATTCGCTTAACTTGACGCGAATGGTCGACAAGATACCCAAATAGTCACTGTGCATCAGAAGCGGTAATCCGCAGACTAACGAATCAGACCTGACGGCAATCGATGGCTTATTGTGCTTAAAGTAGGGGACCTGCTGTTCTATCTGTTTAAAAAAACCAATATGGGCATCGGTAAGCCACCATTTAGCATTAACCAGCTCATTAAACGATGTGGATTTTGCACAAGGATGGTCTTTGCGGGCAATAACGCCAAAGCTGGTGGTAAACAGAGGCTCAACAATAAACTCGCTCAGCGAAACATCTTCAGACTTTACCCCAATCACAAAATCTAATTTACCTTCTCGCAGGCGCGGTATATGCACCGGTAGCTGCGCATCTTCAATAATGATTTGGGCTTCAGGCCGCTTGTGGCTAAATTCACCGATAACCTGCGGCAAAATGCTGATTGCCAGAATTGGGGAGATGCCGAATGCCACCGACCCCTGCGAGAGCTGCTGAATAACGTGGATCTCTTCGCTGACTTTCTCCAGCTCTTCTAATATCAGGCTGGATCGCGAGGCTAGGGCTCTCCCGGCATCGGTCAGCGTAACCCCGAAGCTGCCTCTGATCAGCAGTGATGCCCCCATAGTATGTTCCAGCTCTTTCATTGAGCGGGTTAACGCCGGCTGCGTTTGCTGCAAGGCTTTTGCTGCGGCACGAATACTACCGTGCTGCACGATAGCCTGAAATGCGAGCAACTGATTAAGTTTAGGTAAGTGCTTCATAAGTCATCACCCTATGCTGAAAAGGCATCATGCATAAGATAATACCATCTGGTCAAAATACTAAGCCTGTATACAATCAACTTTAAGTGATTAGCGCTAATGAAAAGATAAGAAGATGAATATCTATTTGATTAAATAGTAAAAAAATATCTTGAATTGGCTCGCCTGCTACCTACAAACGATCCCGCCTGTTGCTCAACCGAAGCGTATAAAAACTTAGCCGTTACTCGGCTGAGGGGCCGGCTCAATTGTAATTTATGCCAAGAGTGATTAGTGCGCCAAAGTAAACTCACCGTCGGCATAACAAACCGGTAGCGGTAACCCTATGTAAGGTAATCATAATTTCCACGCAGTGGCATCTGAATTTGAAGTATTAAGGAGCAATATAAATGGCAATTTCTACTATCCCTTGGGGCCGTGACCTACCTCATTCGACAAGTGATGAAGCGGAAGCCAAAACCTGGGGTTACTGGCAAAACCAAATCAACCGGGCTTCATTAGTGATGTTGTTAGAAGTAGGGATTATTTCCCGACAAGAGGCCAGAGCGATAGCTGGTGCTCAATTGGACGCAGAAGCTAAACAGGCCGAGCCTGATGTTGCGCCATTTACCGACATTATGCCGCTTGAAAAGCTGCTGATAGAACAGTGCGGCCAGATGGCGACGCTTATTCATACCGGGCGCAGCCGTCAGGATATTTTTGCCACCTTAAATCAGGCTCGCTTACGCCTGTCGGTGCTTGATTTTGCACAAAACCTCAATCTATTACGTGAAAATATTTTAAACATTGCCAAAGATAACGTCGAAACATGGATGCCCGCCTATACCAATGGCGTTCAGGCGATGCCGATTACCCTTGGCTTCTATTTTTGGGCATTTCTCGAATCTTTTGAACGGGACTTTGACCGCATCCGTGAGGCATGGCAGCGAATCAATCGTTCTGCTTTAGGCTCTGCGGTATTAGCTAATTCTCATTGGCCGATTGATCGCAGCCGTTTAGCCGAACTGCTGGGTTTTGATGGCCCGATAGTTAACGGTCTGGATAGTACTCAGGTCAGCCTTTTTGATATCCCAGTGGAAGCGGCGGGTATTGCCCAAAATGTTGCTATTCGCATGACTACCCTGATGCAAGACATTGCTCAACAGTACTCCCAAATACGTCCCTGGCTGCTGTTAGATTCGTCTGCTGCCTACAGCTCTTCGGCAATGCCGCAAAAGCGTAATCCCGGGATTATCCAAAAGACGCGTGCAAAGGCCAGTGACGTTATCGGTGCCGCCCATACGGCCGTTATCCGTGCGCATAACCTGCAATTGGGGATGTACGATAACAAAGAGAGTGTCTCAGAAGATAACTCCGCGGTTTTTGTTCACGCGGTACATATGCTTCAGCTCGCCAACTGGGCTTTCTCCATGCTGAAGGTTTTACCTGAACGGGCGCTTGAAGAGCTGAATAATGACTGGACCTGCACGATGGCACTGGCCGAAACCCTCCAGCATGTACACGCGGTGCCATTCCGGGTCGGGCATCACTTTGCCAGCGATATGGTAACGGTTGCCCGAGAGGATGGGTATCTGCCGACGACATTCCCTTACGCAAAAGCCGTTGAAATCTATGCGCAAGTAACGGCACAACTCGACTGGCATGACGGCGCTCTGCCGCTAACTGAAATGCAGTTTCGTGAAACACTCAGCCCGGCACACGTGGTTTCTACCCTTCAAGGGCCGGGATCTCCGGCGCCTCAAAGCACTCGCGTTGGTCTGAAAAATATAGAGCAGAAACTCGAAGCCGACAAAGCTTGGCTAAATGAGAAGCAGGGGGCGCTTAACACCAAAGATAACTTACTGGATTCGCTATTTAAGGCGTTGGCTCAATAATAACTAAAAAAAACAAATTACCTTTATTTAATACCAAGGAGTAACGATATGACACTGATTGTTATAGGTTTGATGATAATAATAGCCACTTTTTGGCTGATTATAAAAAACTATGAAACGCGCTTGGTTTTGGCTCTCTCTGGCGGACTGATGGCCATTCTGGGCAGAGATTTAGTCGGATCTGTAGACGCATTTATCCAGCAGTTTGTTAATAGTGGTTTAGTACCAACCATCTGTACGGTGTTGGGTTTTTCCTATGTGATGAATTATACCAAGTGTTCCGATCATCTTGTGGCGATGATGACCAATATTTTAAAACGCGTTCCGATGATTATTTTGCCGAGTACGGTTATCGTGACCTTTTTCCTGAATATTGCACTGCCATCTGCTGCGGGTGTGGCCGCCGCGGTGGGCGCACTGTTAATTCCTATGCTGCTGGCCCTGAAGGTAAAACCGGGCATGGCCGCTTCTGCGGTTTATTTAGGAACATGGGGCTCGGTTATTTCTCCGGGCCTGATGTTTAACCCACAAATTGCCGATATGGCAAAAGTTGACGTGATGACGGTCATTGCCAGAACGACGCCTTCCGTGCTGATTAGCCTGGGCGTTGCGGCTGCTCTTCTGACGATTATGGCGATAGTGATGAAAGAGGGGGTGGGCTCCAATAAGGATGCTCTGGCAACGGATGAGGGCCAAGTCCTGAAGGTGAACTATCTGTATGCTCTTGTACCGGTACTTCCACTGATACTTTTAGTGATCAGCTCTAAACAAATCGGCTTAATTCCTTTTATATCGGTACCGCAGGCAATGCTGTTGGGTACCGTGATTGGCTTTGTTGTTACTCGCTGTAATCCGGGAGAGGCGACGAAAAAGTTTTTCCGCGGAGCCGGTGATGGCTTTGCTGATGTGGTTGGCCTGATGGCAGCGGCGGCAATGTTTTGTGCCGGTATGGAGTCGATTGGTTTAACCGGTGCGCTGGTCAATGTGATGAAAGAGTCTCAGGCAGCGGCCCAGTTTGCTGCGGCTGCGGGGCCTTTTGCGATGGCTGCGGTATCCGGCTCGGGTAACGCTGCCGCTCTAGCATTTAATGGTGCAGTGGTGCCACATGCGGCTGATTTCGGCTATGAGATAATTGAACTGGGTTCCGTGGCACAAATCGCTGCTGCTCTGGGGCGTACAATGTCTCCTGTTGCCGCTGCCGCGATTATTTGCGCCAAGCTTGCCGGCGTTAACCCGATGGAAATTGCTAAACGCAATGCAATTCCTACCATCGGTGCGACAATCGTGGTGACTTTGCTGCTGCTTTAGGTTCAGAACGGCTAAGTAAAGAAATTCAGGCAAATCTTTAGGTTTTTACTGGGGATTTGCCTGATTATATAAACCAAACATTGCATGTAATATCGATTACCACTATTCAAATAGTCTTCCGCCAGTTCAACTTACATTAAGTACCCTCGTAGCTATCTCCGATTACCTCATTATCTCGTTGAGTCAATGGGGGGATTTAGTGATAACCGGACTGATGGTTATTTTATATTTGTAACCTAGCGTCAGATTTGTATGTGAGGTTTTTAGCCCGCCCTTTAGATCCTCAACTGAGGATTCTGTTGGCAAAACTCAGCTAAATGTTCAATCAGTGCTCGGACTCTGGCCGGAACATAGCGTTGCTGCGACCAGACGGCATAAATCTCCCGCGGGGCTCCTCGCCACTCGGGTAATACTTGGACCAGTTCGCCACGTTGGAGTTGGCTATGGCACAAACTGGTCGGGCAGAACAGAATGCCTAATCCGGCTATCGCGGCCCGTAGCGCCAAATAAACGCCGTTAACGCAGAATTTCCCCTGCGGTTGCCAGCGTACGGTTTCTCCCGACTGGCGGTGTTGCACCTCCCAGGTCGATATAGGTGCGCTGATCACCAAGTCACGTAGCTTCAGCTCATCCATAGACTCAGGCTCGCCGTGCCTGGCCAGATAGTCGGGGGACGCGACCAACAGCAGTTCTTTAGCCTGCCCGAGTTTACGCATATTCAGTAACGAATCAGGCTGAGCACCCACGCGGATAGCGACATCAGCACCGCTGCCGATCAAATCTTGAGTGTAATTATTCAGTTCCAGCTCAAGCCGGATTTGCGGGTACTGTGACAAAAACGACATCCAGGCCGGTGCCAGATTATCATTGGCTAAATCAGCCGGGGCCAGTATACGGATCAGGCCGCTGACCTGATTGAGTGTCACGTCCAGCTTGGCGGTTGCTTGCTGTAGTGAATGTACCAGCGGGCGACACTGCTCGTAGTATTGCCAGCCTTCGCGGGTTGGTGTCATTCGTCGGGCGCTGCGGTGCAGCAGGCGACAGCCTAAGTGCTGCTCTAACTTCTGCAGGCGACGGGTTAGCGTAGGCGCAGGGATCGATGCCTTTTCTGCCGCTGCCCGCAAGCTTCCGGTTTCTACAATACTTACAAATAGCGCTAATTCATCCAGCATGATTTCATATTCGGAATTTAAGATTGAATTTATCAATCTAGTTTCATTAACTCGCTTTGTCTAGAATTTCTCCATCGTCGTGATGACCGTATTTTTCCAAGGAGAGAATAATCATGAGCCATAAAACTGAAGCGACGGTATTGATTCAATCAAAGGCGGGTAAAGCTGAAGAACTGAAAGCGGCCATGCAGGAGCTGATTGACGAAACGCTAAAAGAGCCGGGATGTGAACTGTTTAAAATCTTTCAGCATGACGGCAATCCGGAGGCGTTTACCCTGTGGGAAATTTTTAGTAACCCGTCAGCGCTGACAGAGCATATGGATAAAAGCTACACCCAAAATTCTTTTCACTTGGGCTTACTGAGTCAATATCAGCAATTCATCACGCCCAGTTAAGCCGATAAACAGGCTGCACCATCACTTCCTCTCTAATTCATTATTGCTACATAAGGGACAGTTATGAAAACTCGCACATTAGGCAAAAACGGCCCGCGGATATCGGCAATCGGGCTTGGCTGTATGGGGATGAGCGCATTTTATGGTGCTCATGATGATAGTGAATCATTGGCAACCCTTCACTATGCGCTCGACCGCGGCCTTAACTTTCTCGATACCGCCGATATGTATGGTCCTCACACCAATGAAATCTTGGTCGGCCGTGCCATTCAGGGGCGACGCGATGAGGTATTTTTAGCCACTAAGTTTGGCATTCAGCTCGATCCTAATAATCCTCAGCTGCGCGGAGTTAACGGCCGGCCGGAATATGTTCATGCCAGCTGTGATGCCAGCCTGAAGCGCCTTGGGGTTGATCATATCGATCTTTATTACCAGCATCGTATTGACCCTAACGTGCCGGTTGAAGAGACGGTCGGCGCCATGGCCGAATTGGTTAAGGCCGGTAAAGTACGCTACCTCGGTTTATCTGAAGCTTCCGCCCAAACATTGGAACGGGCTCATCAGGTTCACCCGATTACTGCACTGCAAAGTGAATACTCACTATGGACTCGGGATCCGGAAAATTCGGTACTGGCCGTCTGCCAACGTTTAGGCGTTGGCTTTGTGCCGTACAGCCCGTTAGGCCGTGGCTTTTTGACCGGAGCAATAAAAAGCCCGGAGGATTTTGACGCTGATGATTTTCGCCGTGACAACCCGCGTTTTCAGGGCGATAACTTTGCGCGCAATCTTCATCTGGTTGAACAAGTCAGAGTGCTGGCACAGGACAAAGGCTGTTCCCCGGCACAGTTAGCACTCGCTTGGGTTCTGGCACGCGGTGAGTATCTGGTACCTATTCCCGGTACCCGAAGAATCAAAAATCTGCAAGAAAACCTCGGTGCACTGGACGTCATTCTGACCGACAGCGAATTAGCCGCTATTGAGGCGGTTTTCCCGTCCGATGCCATTAGCGGTACCCGCTATGCAGAGAGCGTTATGCACCTGCTTGAGTATTAAGTCCGGGTTATCCCAATAGGAAACATCATTATGCAAAGCTATCGTTTCAAACAGTTCGGTAATCCTGATGGCTTAGAGTTGCATCAGGAAGATATGCCGGTACCTCAGGCGCGGGAAGTGTTAGTTCGAGTGCGCGCAACCTCGCTTAACTACCGTGATTTGGCGATTATGAACGGCCAATATACGTTACCGTCAGAACCAGGGCATATTCCGTTATCGGATGCCGCCGGTGAAGTGGTTCAAGTGGGTGAACGGGTCGAACGTTTCAAGGTAGGCGATCGGGTAGTCAATACCTTTATGCCGCGCTGGTTTGGCGGTGCTTTTCAGGCTCAGGCGCGTGATGAACTTTATGGCAGCGATCGTGACGGTTGGCTGACGGAATATAAAGTCGTGAGTGAGGAGTCACTGGTATCGTTACCTGATTATCTTAGCTTTGAGCAGGGGGCGACGCTTCCTTGTGCCGCCGTTACCGCCTGGGCGGTGCTTAACGGCGACCGGCCGATTAAAGCCGGTGAGACGGTATTAACCTTAGGTTCCGGCGGGGTTTCACTGTTTGCTATCCAACTGGCAAAGGCCATGGGGGCAAGGGTTATTGCCACCACGTCGAGTGAGGCTAAAGCTGAACGATTAAAAGCACTGGGTGCCGATGAGGTTATCAACTATGTTCAGCACCCTGAATGGAGTAAAGAAGTTCAGCGATTAACCTCGGGGCAGGGAGTAAATCGAGTGGTTGAGGTTGGCGGGCCGGGCACGTTGAATCAATCCATACGCTCTATCGGTATCGGTGGTGAACTGGCGCTGATTGGCTTTGTCGCTCAGGACGGGCTGGCAATTGATTTCTTTAGCCTGTTTAAAAGTGCCGCCCGATTTAGGGTTATTAGCGTGGGCTCGCGTGAAGATTTTGAACAAATGAACCGGGCGCTGGTGCAGCATAAAATTATACCGGTTATTGACAGCGTGTTTTCGTTTGCCGACGCTAAACGGGCCTGGCAGCATTTTGACTCACGGCTGCACGTCGGCAAGGTGGTTATCAGTGACTCGGTGATATTACCCTAAGTATTATTTAAGTTAACAAACCCCGTCAGAGCTAGCGCCTGCGGGGTTTTTTCTGTTGGTTTATCGCCTGATTTGAACGATAAATAATTAGTTAGCCACGCTAACTGTTTCATCGTGAAATAACCGTATAACTTTTTTAATTTTCACTAATTTATATTTTACAACATTTTAGATCGTTAAATTATTGGATCTTAATCTATAGGGCTGGTAGAATTGGCCCACAATGATCAGATCAATATTTTATAGTGCTTGAAGTGGGTAGTAGGCAGTTTTTCTGTCTATATCTACCGATTAGAGTTCCAAATGGAATAGTTGTAGTTAAGGAATAACAAATTGAAAGTTAAAGCTTTATCATGTTTCTTGCGTAATCAATTCATTTCTCCCTCAATCGTTGTGGCCGGAAGTATTATATTTTCGCCACTTATTTACGCTGTGGATTATACCAATACCGTAAACTTAGCTAATCAGGCCATTAATGCTAATGACAGCGTTAATACAACCGATATTAATGGCATTATTTCCGATAGCTCTGATACTACCGGCTTGCAGTTAGGTAGCGGTAAAATTAATGTTACTGTTAACAGCGCACCGGCAAATAACAGTACTGCGGTCATAGGCATTAATCTTGCGAAAAGCGGCAGTTCTTCTCACCATCTGGGTACCGGCTCATCAATTGACGTTACCGGTGATTACTATGCCTATGGCGTGAAGGCAGATAACAATGTTAACGTTTCGGGGTCAAATCTCACTATTAATGTCCACGGTGGAAACTCGACTGACGGTATTTTAGGTGGCTTAAATAGCGTTTTGAACCTGGGTGTTGATAGTGTAATAAGTACCTCATCTCCAGCAGGAACAGTCACCTCAATTACCGTTGGTGCTGGTGGTTCATTAATTGCCGATAATCTACAGATCACCACAGAAGGTGGCAACAGAGCTAAGGGCATTGCAACCGGTTCCGGCAACTCTACCGTTGATCTTGGTAATGGCGGCAAAATCGTGACGGTGAGCGGTTTCGACGGCGGCACATCTGCAGCAATCGAAACCAATGGTAATACCACCTTTAAAGCTAACGGGCTGGTCATTGACTCAATAAATGCCGACGGGATTAGTGTGAATGAGGGTAAGGCCAATATTAATTTAGGCAATAATAGCTCTATCTCAACAACCGGTCGTCACTCCTCAGGGATCACCCTTGGTGGAACCAAGCTTGCTTCAGACCTTACCGCCAGCGGGCTGACTATTCTAACTACCGGTGATTTTGCTTATGGGCTGAATCTTAACTCGGGCACGAATAAGGTTAATCTTGGTAGCAATTCATCGATAACCACGACTGGCAATGGTGCTCATGGCATCTGGTATATCGGATCCTCAAATATGAAGTTTGAGGCAGATGCCTTAGCCATCCATACCAAAGGCAGTGGAGCCAATGCATTAGAAATCGGCACCGGTACTATGACCATCGGCGGCGGTAGTACGCTTATCTCCGAAAAGGCCGGTGGTGTGATGGCATCAAGACTAAGCGGCTCAAATAATGCACCAACCGTGAATATTAACGATACAAAGATCACCACATTGAGCCATGCCGTAAGCGCCCAACAAACGGGTACGGTGGTTAATCTTAATAATGTTGACGCTAAAGTTTTGGGTACCGGCACCTATGCATTTTGGGCCGTTACTGACGGTGTGATTAACGCAACCAATACTTCGCTGGTGTCTAAAAATTCTTACGCTATGGTAGCTAATGTTGGCGGTAAGGTTAATCTGGCGGGTAATATTACGATTGATACCAATAATGTTGCGATGATCACCGACAGTTCCACCTCTTGGATTAAGGGGAGCGGAATGATGCAAATCAACGGTGGCCTGTATGCTCAAAATAGAGCCGTGATTGATTTAGATATGACCAGTGGTTCAGCGTTGACCGGTCTGGCTAATCAGGATGCAACCGCCACCGTTAATCTGGCGATGGACGATAGCCGGTGGAATATGAACGGTGATTCGTTGGTCAACAACTTACAGTTAACCAATGGTTCTACCGTGGCCTTCACCGGCACGACAACGCCTAACGGTATTTTGCAGGTTGCTAACCTAAGCGGTAACGGCCACTTTGTTATGCGCAGCAGCCTGGTGGAAGGCGTTGGTGACTTACTTTCCGTTAGCGGAACAACCGCTGGTAATCATCAGGTTACCGTGGTGAATAACGGCAGTGAATCCACTGACGGAACGGAAGTTCTGACCATTATTGAAACCGCAGACGGTGCCGGTAGCTTTGCCCTGACTAATCAGGTTGAGCTGGGGGGCTATTTATATGATATTCAACAGTCGGGTAATGACTGGCAGCTATACGGTGCGGGTACCGTTCCGCCAGAGCCTGAACCAACGCCCGATCCGGACCCAACGCCGGATCCAGACCCAGACCCAGTGCCAAATCCAGATCCGGGAGTTGAGAAACCAACCCCGCCTATTACTTCAACCGCCAATGCTTCAGCCAATAGTCTGAACGTCGGTTATTTGATGAACTATGCGGAAACCCAGACTCTGATGCAGCGGATGGGGCAACTGCGTAGCACTGACGTTGATGGCAACGTCTGGTTACGCGGCTATGCCGGTAACTTTACGTCGTTCGGCAGCGGTAAACTAAGCGGATTCGATATGACTTATAACGGCACGCAGCTAGGGGCCGATAAACAGTGGAAGTCTGCCAGCGGCATGATGTATCTGGGCGCAGCACTGGGTCAAAGCAATTCTAATCAGGATTATCAGAACGGTGACGGCGATATGAGAAACCGCCATGTCGGTCTGTATGCCGGTTATTTGGATAACAGTGGTCTGTACGTTGATACCTTGCTGAAATATAACCGCATGCGTAACGAAATTAACGTAAAAGATACCGCCGGTAATGGGGTCGATGGCAGTGCTTCATCTAACGGTATATCACTGTCGGTTGAAGCCGGAAAGCGTTTTCACTTTACGCCTGAAAACAGTGGGTTCTATATCGAGCCACAAACCCAGCTAACCGTTGCATGGCAGGACAGTAGTCATTTCAAGAACTCCAACGGTTTAAAAGTGGATTTATCCAGCTACACCTCTACCTTGGGCCGCGTCGGCGGGCTGATTGGATATGAAGTGACAGAAGGCGCTACCCCGGTTAACTTTTACCTTAAGAGCAGCTATGTTCACGAGTTTAACGGTGATGCTGACTATCGTTTAAACGGCAATAAAGAAGCTCACTCCTTCAAAGGTGACTGGTGGGCAAATGGTGTTGGTGCCAGCGTAGGTATTGGCAAACAGCATAATCTTTATTTAGATCTGGAACAGGTTAACGGCAGCCAGTTTAAACAGAATCAGATTAACGGCGGGTATCGTTTTAGTTTCTGATTTGGTGTGGGGGAATGATTTTCTATTCCCCCCGTTATCTTGTTTTCCCTCTCTTCCGTCATCCCCGTGAAAACGGGGATTCAGGTTTTAACTCACACGCTAACTCTCGGCTTAAGGGCTGGACCCCGTTTTTCAACGGGGTGACGGTTTTGATGTATGGCGGGTGGTGCTACTTTTCCTTCTTCCACAGCCACAGACTGAGCTCAGCGAACTTAACCATATCGTCATCTCCGCGAAAGCGGTGATCCAGGTTTTAGCTTACAGGCTAACTCTCGGCTTAAGGGCTGGACCCCGTTTTTCAACGGGGTGACGAAAAAGTTACCCACCTCCGTCATCTCCGCGAAAGCGGTGATCCAGGTTTTAACTCACAGGCTAACTCTTGGCTTAAGGACTGGACCCCGTTTTCCGGCGG
>POVV01000277.1_pt1 | contig 38418 bp, 38 predicted proteins | sample 1560271 | NCBI WGS metagenome assembly POVV01 (sample SAMN08337232, study PRJNA429181) | Bioreactor metagenome, whole genome shotgun sequencing project. | biome: cows' rumen and soil; feature: anaerobic; isolation source: anaerobic chemostat enrichment culture, galacturonate as sole carbon... | reverse complement strand
TTTAAAAAACATTGTAAAGTACAGCCATTTCTCTTCTTTGCTTTTTCGGCAAAGGTTGATAAACTATAGTGCACTGGGATTGTTGTTTGTCACCTGTTGGCTAGGTATAGAATATATTATCCTCTATATATCATTTCCCGCAGGAGAATGGGAGGGGCTACTCTCTACTCTCCCTATCCGAGTTGTGATTGCATTGATTATCTATTCCCTGATAGTCCTTATATACGCAGAAAACGATAAAGATAACGGTAATAAAACAGAAGAAAACGAGAGTAAAGAAGAAGCTACAAACTCTACATCCGATAAAGATGAGGAGAAGATTATAGAGACAATAGAACGTATCGTTGTAAAGAATGGACAGAGAATAGATGTAATCATGATACCCGAAATAATCTGTATAACAGCAGAAGGTGACTATGTGATGATACATACCGAAAAAGGAAAATTCTTGAAAGAACAGACCATGAAGTCGCTTGAGATGACATTACCATCCGATAAATTTGTTCGTGTACACCGATCAAGTATAGTAAATGTAGAATCTATTGCTCAAATAGAACTTTACAATAAACAAAGCCAACTATTGAAACTAAAAAATGGAATTCAGGTGAAGATTAGTTTAACCGGATACAAGGCTCTTAGAGAGACTCTAAACTTATAAACGAATATACTTTTCTAAATAAAAGACACCTAAAAAGAAATTTTTTCCAATACTATTCGTTATCTTTATATAAATACAAACTTAAAAGCAATTAAAAATGAAGCAAATAGTTTTAATTCTGATTACAGCAATTTCATTAATGTCATCGTGTACAACAACCAAAGACACAGTAAAAATGACTGTGGCATCAGAAAAACGTATGGCTATGGGAGTAGCTCCTATGGAAGTACTACAAGTTAAAGAAGGTGATGATAAAGATTGGTCTTTCTTTTATTCCAATATAGAAGGATTCAACTACGAAGCGGGTTATGAATATGTATTGGAAGTAAAAAAAGAAAACGTATCATCTCCAACACCGGCAGATGCTTCGACAATCAAGTATATCTTGGTCAAAGAAATTTCAAAAACTAAGAAAACTTCGGAAAATATGCTTGCTGATATTCCGACTACTGCCAAGTATACATGGACAGGAAAGGTTCTTAGTATAGAAGATGCAAATGTAGGTGTGGGTGCTGCTGCCGGAAAGTTTTCAGTGAAAGTTCTCAAAATAGAAGTTACAGCTCTGGACGGAACAAATCTACCTTTCAATGACAAGGCAGTCATACATGCCGAACTGGTTAAAGAGCCTAAAGTAACTCCAGAGATAGGAAAAGAATATGTATTTAAAGCTAAAGATGCGCATCCAGCCCATGCACTTGGCGTATATATGCTCGATACAGACGTACAAGATTTAACAAGATAACTGGAGTTAAACTTCAAAATAAAAAAGAGTGACTGACGAAAATCAATCACTCTTTTCTTATTTATTATTTCAATTAGTTCCTTATTCTATCAGTCCAAAATGCCGTAGAGTATTTGCTACTCCATGGTCATCCACGCTTTCAGCAACATAGTCAGCTACTGCTTTTACATCATCGCCGGCATTCCCCATAGCTATGCCTATACCTACATGTTTTAACATCTCGATATCGTTTCCACCATCACCAAAAGCCATTGTTTCAGACTTTTCAATATTGTAATAGCGCAAAAACGCATTTATACCAACACTCTTATTTGTCCCTTTTACATTTACATCAGCAAATACTGGATGCCAGCGACTAGACTCGCAACTAACCAATGCTTCTTGCATAATCTTTTCCTCCATTTCCTTATCCACAAACAGATTTAGCTGAAAGATTTCATCATCAACCATCTTGTGAAGGTCACTTACAGGTGCTATAGGTAGTTTTACCAAATCGGAGATAAGCTTTACATTATCGTCTACCCGATTGACATATATTCCATCCTGAAGCATAAATGCAAAAGAGAATTCCATTATATTATCCTGATACGAAAGCAACGATTCTAATTCTTTTCGAGGTATAGTTCTTTTGCCTATAACTTCTCCCTCCGTAGTAACACAGTAAGAACCGTTAACCGTAATGAAACCATCGAATTCAATACCTTCAAGATTTTTGATTTGCTTTAACAAACGTCCTGTGGCAAGGATTACTTTTATTCCTTTTCTTTTTACTTCGTTTATTGCATCAATGGCAGATTGAGGTACTGAATGTGTTTTAAAACTTAAAAGAGTTCCATCTATATCAAAAAATATTGCTTTTATCATATTTTCGTTATATTAAAAAACTATCACTATACCAGGGCATACATATTACCTGGCATATTTTTTATAAGACCTTTCATCTCCATATCCAATAAAAGAGAGAATAACTGATATGCAGGAAGATTGAGATCACGAGCTAATTGATCGATATGTAAAGAGTCTTGTGCAGAAAGTTTATCCACAATAGCCTGTTCATCATCAGACAAGATTACAAAAAGCTGCTGTTGCTGGGGTTTCTTTTTCTTAGCCTGATCATCCCAGCCCATTTGTTGCAGGAAATATTCAGTCGACTGTAATAAATCTGCCCGATGCGATGCAATCAATTTATTACATCCCCGTGAATATTTATCAGTCATTTTACCCGGTAAAGCAAAAACATCTTTGCAATACGAATTGGCTATCTCAGCTGTAATCAAGGAACCACCCTTCTCATCCGACTCTACAACTATAACCGCATCGCACATACCTGCCACAATACGATTACGTCTTACAAAGTTGAATCGATCGGGCTCTGTTTTACTCCTAAACTCAGATAAAACACCACCATGACGTACCATTTCGGCAGCGGTTTGCCTGTGCGCTGACGGATATATAATATCCAGCCCATGAGCAAGTACTCCTACTGTAGGCAGATTATACTTCAATGCTGCACGATGCGCCTGAATATCTATACCGTATGCAAGTCCGCTTACGATTAGTGTATTTGGCATTACAGCAGATATATCTTGTAAGAATGTATCACAGAATAAATTGCCGTAAGATGTGGATTTGCGGGTGCCAACGATACTTATAACTTTTTCTGCATTGAAATCAATATCTCCTTTGAAGTAAAATAATACAGGAGCATCGGCGCACTCCCTCAATCTGCCGGGATAATCCTTATCGCTAACAAAATAAAGCCTGAGGTTATTTTTTTCTACAAATTCGAGTTCTTTAGCGGCCTTCTCCAATACTAGAGGGTTTAGAATTTCATCTATAATCTTTGCCGGAAGGTTGGTTTTATGGAGAAGATATTTTCTGTCAGACTTGAATATTACTTCTTCGTCCCCCATAGCTTGCAGAATATTACGAGCGGTAATATCGCCTACTCCGGAGATCATAGTAAGGGCTATCTGATAAAGCCGCTTATCAGAAAATGAGTTCATAACTAAAGAGCTACAGGTTCGAAATCTATGATTTGACCATCTTTCATATGCACCGTACGGTCAGTTATTGATGCCAGATGTTCATCATGTGTTACAATTACAAAAGTTTGTCCCAAGGTATCACGCAACTTAAAAAACAGTTGGTGAAGCTCAGCTTTATTTTCCGTATCTAAACTACCGGATGGTTCATCAGCAAGGATTATAGCGGGATCATTTATCAAGGCGCGTGCCACAGCCACACGTTGTTTTTCTCCTCCTGAAAGTTCATTCGGTTTATGCTCCCTTCTATCCGACAACCCAAGCATATCAAGCAATTCCTTCGCACTCTTCTTAGCTTGAGCCTCTTTCATCTTGCCAATCAAAGCAGGCATCATCACATTTTCCAAAGCCGTAAACTCAGGTAAAAGCTGATGAAACTGAAAAACAAATCCAATATTCTTATTTCTAAAGTCAGACAAACGGCTATCGCTTAATTTGCTAAGTTTCTGATCATTTATTACGATGGTACCACTATCCGGCTTGTCCAATGTCCCCATTATCTGAAGAAGGGTGGTTTTTCCTGCGCCACTGGCTCCAACGATAGATATAATTTCACCTTTTGCTACATGAAGGTCTATCCCTTTCAGTACATTTAGCGTTCCAAAACTTTTAGTAATACCTTCTACTGTAATCATATAAGCATCTAATGCAATAGATATTAAATTCCTATTCCGAAATAATCGAAACCGGAGTCTTTCATATCCTGTTTGTTATATATATTTCTGCCGTCAAACACAACAGGTTTTTTCATTGTTTTCTTTATCACATCCCATGTAGGCAAACGGAATTCGTTCCATTCTGTAACCATCAGGACTGCATCGGCATCGAGAGTAGCATCGTAAATATCGTTTGCATATATAACACTATCACCCAGATGATGTTTTTTTGCTTCCGTCATTGCCACAGGATCGTAGGCTCTAACTTTTGCTCCGGCTTTGATTATCCGGTCGATCAGTACTAATGAAGGAGCTTCACGCATATCGTCGGTTTTCGGCTTAAAGGCCAATCCCCATACAGCTATCGTTTTTCCTTTTATATCACCATTATAGTACTTCATCAATTTCTCGAAAAGGATATTTTTCTGACGCTCATTTACATTCTCCACAGCCTCCAGAATCTCCATTTTATATCCCAGATTTTTTGCGGTTTTGATAATCGCTTTCACATCTTTCGGAAAACAGCTACCTCCATATCCACAACCGGAATATAAGAATTTAGAGCCAATACGTGCATCTGAGCCTATCCCTTTTCGCACCATAGTAACATCTGCTCCCACAATCTCGCACAAATTGGCAATATCATTCATAAAACTGATACGAGTAGCAAGCATAGCATTGGCTGCATACTTTATCATTTCGGCAGACGGTATATCGGTATAAATAATACGGTAATTATTTAATGTAAATGGTTTGTACAAACGTTCCATCAATCTTCTTGCTTCTTCAGATTCAATGCCGACAACCACACGATCGGGTTGCATAAAGTCTGTTATGGCCGCACCTTCCTTCAAAAATTCCGGATTGGAAGCCACATCGAATTTAAGATCAGACAAGCCTCTTTTATCTAACTCATCCTGAATAGTTTTCTTCACCAATTTAGCAGTTCCAACAGGAACTGTACTTTTGGTTACGATAAGCATATACTTACTGAGATTTTTACCAATCGTATGAGCGACATCCAATACATATTTAAGATCGGCACTTCCGTCTTCGTCTGGCGGTGTACCAACAGCTGAAAAGACAATATCTACTTCGTTAAGAATCGAACTCAGATCGGTAGTAAAACGCAGACGGCCTGCCTTAAAATTACGATCGACCATTTCATCAAGTCCAGGTTCGAAAATAGGAATAATTCCATTCTTCAAGTTTTCTATTTTCTTTTGGTCAATATCGACACAGTAAACCTCTGTTCCCATTTCTGCGAAGCATGTTCCTGTTACCAAACCGACATAACCTGTACCTACGATAGCTATTTTCATCTTAAAAACTAGTTAACAAGTAAATATTATTTGTAAATGTTTGATTTTTTCGAAAAACAAAGGTAATACATATCTTTTATTTATCCGCCTAGCCCAATGTAAAAGGACTATCTTTTAATAACGATTTTATTTTTCGAACAACTTATTACAAGAAAATAACACAAAATATCGTAAAAAAGTTTCTATCTTTGCATGAAATAAGATCGGAGTTTTATGAAAAGAATATCCTTACATAATATGAATCATATGCCTTACGACGATCTTTCTATTTATAGTATATTTAATCAATCAGATATTTTATCCTCGAAGAAGTTTTCTTTTTCGGGGATTTTTTTTGATATCGAATCATCTTTTCAAAACATAATAACGGCATGAGTAACAAAAGTCTGGTTTCAATTACAGATTATTCGAAAGAGGACATTCTTCGAATATTAAGTCTGACAAAAAAATTTGATGAACAGCCCAACAGGAGACTGCTTGAGGGCAAAGTCTGCGCTACGCTCTTTTTTGAGCCATCTACCCGTACACGCTTGAGTTTCGAAACTGCGGTAAACAGGCTTGGCGGACGGATTATCGGATTCTCTGATGCAGCCACAACCAGTTCTTCCAAAGGCGAGACTTTGAAAGATACAATACTAATGGTAAACAATTACTCCGATATTATAATCATGCGACACCATCTGGAAGGTGCGGCACGCTATGCATCGGAAGTTTCGTCTGTACCGATTATCAATGCCGGAGACGGGGCTAATCAGCATCCTACGCAAACGATGTTGGACATATATTCGATATATAAAACGCAAGGTACACTTGAAAATTTGACCATTACTATTGTTGGAGACCTCAAGTACGGACGCACGGTACATTCACTCATAATAGGCATGTCTCACTTCAATCCTACATTCCACTTTGTTGCTCCCGAAGAGCTGAGATTGCCGGATACTTACAAAAATTTCTGCGACAAACGAGGAATAAAGTACGATGAAGACATTGATTTCTCTCCGGAAGTAATTAACCATGCCGACATTTTATACATGACACGAGTACAACGTGAGCGCTTTACTGACCTGATGGAATACGAAAAGGTAAAAAACGTATACATATTAAAGAAAGATATGTTGGAAGCTACAAAAGACAACTTGCGGATACTACACCCACTACCGCGGGTGAATGAAATACAACAAGACGTAGATGATAGCCCGAAAGCCTATTATTTCGAGCAGGCTAAGAACGGCGTTTTCACCAGACAGGCGGTTATTTGCGATGCATTGAATATAAAAGTAGATTAATACGACAGCCATATGAAAGAACAAAGAAAAGAACTGCAAGTAGCCGCTTTGTGCAACGGAACTGCAATAGACCATATACCAACTAATGTAGTATTCAAGGTTGTTTCACTACTGGGGTTGGAGAAACTGGAAAACCCTATTACCATCGGTAATAATCTTGGAAGCAAGAAAATGGCATCGAAAGGTATTATTAAGGTTGCCGACAAGTTTTTTGAAGAAGATGAGATAAACAAAATTGCCCTGATAGCACCCAATGTCGTTCTCAATATCATAAAAGATTACCGGGTAGTGGAGAAAAAAAGAGTAGAGTTGCCTCTGGTCATAAAAGGCATCGTAAAATGTAACAACCCTAAGTGTATAACGAACAATGAGCCAATGCAAACACATTTTAATGTGGTTGATTGTGAAAACATTGAACTTCGTTGCCACTATTGCGACCTGAAAATAAAGAAAGACGAAGTAATCCTGAGATGAAACAAGACTGGAAACCGGGAACATTGATATATCCGTTGCCCGCCGCAATGATTAGCTGTGGCAACACCGAAGAAGAATACAATATCATCACTCTTAGCTGGTTGGGCACAATATGCACCAATCCACCCATGTGCTACATTTCTGTACGACCGGAACGGCATTCGTATGAGATCATCAAAAAGAATATGGAGTTTGTGATTAATATCACAACACAAGAACTAGCTTACGCTACCGACTGGTGCGGCGTAAAATCGGGCAAGGACTTCAATAAGTTTGCCGATATGGGATTGACTGCCGCAAAAGCATCTATTGTACAAGCGCCTATTATAGAAGAATCTCCATTAAATATAGAATGTAGAGTAAAAGAAATATTGAGCTTGGGATCGCATGATATGTTTATAGCCGATGTGGTAAATGTAAAGGCAGATGAGAAGTACATAAATCCTGAAACCGGCAAATTTAGCCTCGAAGATGCAAATCCTATTGCATACTCACATGGACAATACTACGAACTTGGAAGCAAGATCGGAGGCTTTGGTTGGTCTGTTAAGAAAAAGAAGGATTAATCATTCTTTCAGTAACTTATCGAGAAACTCGTCGAATTCGCGGTCGAACTTCTCCATCAGATCATTATCAATCTTCACGATTGAATCATCATTGATCAACAGCAGTTCTTCGATAACGGAAAAGCTATCGTCAGAGTAGTTTACTGAAAATGGCTTGAACAGATCGAGTGAAGAAAACTGGTCATCACCATCCAGCTCTGTTGTCACATCCCTGAGTATCGAAATAACCTCTTCGTCATCAAGATCATCGACTTTATTTACCCAGTCGAATACGACAATTTCACCGACCTTATTTTCTTCATCATCATAAAATGCTACCTCTCCGCTTTCCTTGTCCACGACTATAAAAATATCCGTCAGCGAACTTCCTTTATAATCAGTAGCTAAAGTATCTATTGCCTGTTGGAAAGTGGCTTTTATAAGAGAGGCTGGATTTTTACGTATTTCTTCCATCACATTCTATTGATTAGTGGCTACGAAAGTACGAAGAATTATTCAATAATAGTTTACACACCCTTGAAAAAGAGCGATTATCTACCAACATTATATATTAAAATCAAGAATATCCCCTTTTGGACTAAGAGTATTATGTATCCTTATTTCTGCATTTTGCTGTACCAGAGAATAAGGAACTACGCTTCTTGTCAACCAAGCATTACCGCCTATCACCGAATCGTGCCCCACAACAGTCGCTCCTCCAAGAATAGTGGCTCCGGCATAAATTACTACATTATCTTCGATGGTTGGATGCCTTTTTTTATCACTTTGGCTTTTGGTAACAAACAAAGCACCTAAAGTCACACCTTGATATATCTTTACATTATCACCTATTATAGTAGTTTCGCCAATTACAATACCGGTACCATGATCTATATAAAATGCTTTGCCAATCTCAGCCCCCGGATTTATATCAATACCAACCTTAGAGTGAGCATACTCCGAAAACAAGCGGGGAACAATAGGCGTATTCATTTTATAAAACTCATGAGATATACGATAGACCACCTGAGCAAAGAAGCCCGGATATGTCAAAATCACCTCCTCTACCGATTTTGCAGCAGGGTCATTTTGTGAATAAACCTCGGCCTCCTCATATAATTGATCCTGCAATGCAGGTAGTTTTGCAATAAACTGATCAACGATTTCTTCAGCCTGTTTGCGATCAAGCAAGGCTGTAATATTCTCCACAAGAACCGAATAAAAATAGTAAAGTTTTTTCTCGCGTGACTTTTCCTGATCGCATATAGGAAAAAGCACTCTGTGAATTAGTGTATTCAGTGCATCTTCAAGCTCTATCCTATTTATAGGTAAATGTTTCGATTCAGCTCTCAATTTGCTTGCTATTTTATAAATATTTATCATAACCTCTTTTTTTTCGCAGAGACAAATATAACACCTTTCTTCGGTAATTATAGCATTTTATTTCCAAGCTTTATTTTGCTCGACCATTTTAATCAGAAAGAGAAAAAAAGCCTATCATTTCACTCATCTCCATAGCCTTACAAATAAAATTTCCATGTTTTAAATCATAAAAAAAACAATAATAAAATGATTATAAACACTTCTTTATTTATAAATTTGTATAGTGATTTAACCGATTCAACCTTTTAAAACATGAGAATAGATAACATTTTATCAACATTAGAGGCTAAACACCCAGGTGAGCCCGAATTCTTACAAGCAGTTAAAGAGGTACTTGTATCCATTGAAGATGTATACAATCAACACCCCGAATTTGAAAAACATCGTATCATAGAACGTCTCGTTGAACCCGACAGGATATTTACATTCCGCGTTGCGTGGGTAGACGACAAAGGCGATATCCAAGTTAACATTGGCTACCGCGTGCAGTTCAACAATGCCATTGGGCCATACAAAGGAGGCTTAAGGTTCCATGCGTCCGTAAATCTTTCATCTCTTAAGTTTTTAGGATTTGAGCAGACTTTCAAGAATGCGCTAACTACACTCCCTATGGGAGGTGGAAAAGGCGGTTCCGATTTTAGCCCGAAAGGTAAATCAAATGCCGAAATCATGCGTTTCTGTCAGGCATTCATGCTTGAGCTATGGCGCAACATAGGCCCCGACACAGACGTTCCTGCCGGAGACATAGGTGTCGGCACTCGCGAAATCGGCTATTTGTATGGTATGTACAAAAAGCTGGCAAGAGAAAACACAGGTACATTTACGGGAAAAGGGCTTGATTACGGCGGCTCACTTATTCGTCCAGAAGCAACAGGTTTTGGAGCTTTGTATTTCGTAAATGAAATGTTGAAAGCTAAAAATATTGACATAAAAGGTAAAACAGTTTCTATTTCAGGGTTTGGTAATGTGGCTTGGGGCGCAGCTCTGAAAGCAACCGAACTAGGAGCAAAAGTTGTTACTATATCAGGTCCTGACGGATATATATACGATCCTGATGGAGTTAGTGGCGAAAAGATCGAATACATGCTCGAACTTCGCGATTCGGGCAACGATGTTGTGGCGCCTTATGCTGAACAATATCCGAACTCTACATTCTATCCGGGTAAAAAACCTTGGGAACAAAAAGTGGATATCGCTCTGCCATGTGCTATACAAAACGAGCTGAACGATAAAGATGCTGCCACTCTTATAGCTAACGGTGTGACTTGTGTGGCCGAAGTTTCGAACATGGGATGTACTGCCGAGGCTGTTGATCTGTTCATAGAAAAGAAAACATTGTTTGCACCGGGTAAGGCCGTCAATGCAGGCGGTGTAGCGACATCTGGCTTGGAAATGAGTCAAAATGCGATGCACATACAGTGGACAGAAGAAGAAGTAGATCAGAAACTTCATCAGATAATGAAAAATATACATGGTCAAAGCCTGAAATACGGCAAAGATGCCAGCGGATATATCAACTATGTGAAAGGTGCAAATGTTGCCGGCTTTATGAAAGTAGCACGCGCAATGATCGCACAAGGAGTTGTATAACTAATAATTAATCATTAGAGAAAGCCTTTCGGGATAACAAAATCCGAAAGGCTTTTTTGTTGAAATATTTTTCCATCTGTGCAACATTAAATTTCTTTAAATGTTATTAACTTCGTGCCACAAAGACAATAAAAAAGGATGACAAAGAAAATATTCAAATGGGCTTTAAGAATTGTTATTTCGCTGTTTATATTCAGCATTTTTCAAGTCGTTTTATTCAAATTCGTCCCTGTTTATTATACCCCATTGATGGTATGGAACAATGCCTCGCAACTTTTCTCAGGTGAAAAGGTAGTTTGTAAACACCAATGGGTTCCTCTCGAAGATATCTCCAAATCGTTACCATTGGCCGTTGTTGCTTCAGAAGACAACTTGTTCCTCGACCATTCGGGCTTCGATTTCGACCAGATAGAGAAAGCAATGAATGAAGCTGAAAAAGGTAAACGTCAACGAGGAGCAAGTACTATTAGCCAACAAACTGCCAAGAATGTCTTTCTATGGCAGGGACGCTCGTATGTACGCAAAGGCTTGGAAGTGTATTATACATTTCTGATAGAGCTGATATGGGGCAAGGAGCGAATAATGGAGGTGTACCTTAATTCCATAGAAATGGGAAAAAATATTTATGGTGCCGAAGCCGTAGCGCAAGATCATTTCAACAAATCGGCAAAAAGACTTACTGCCGGAGAATCGGCTTTGATTGCAGCAACTTTACCCAATCCCATCAAATTTAATTCGGCTAAGCCATCGCGCTACATTCAAATGCGACAAAAGAAAATTCTAGATCTAATGAATAAAGTTAACCCTGTGAATTTCGACAAAGAAAAAACCGAGAAGAAAACACCGCCTACAAAGAAATCGAAGAAGAAGTAGAGGCTGAAATACGATGACAATTATAGTAATGAGAAAAATAATATTTATCTGTATTTGTCTTGGCATATTATCCTGCCAAAAGAATGTTCATTTCAATGAAATTGAGAAAGCATTTTTGGGAACTTATAATATCGGGGATACTCTTATATTCGAGTCTGAAAAAGGGGAGAAAGACACTATGGCCATTTTAGACAAGGATATGGGATATGCTCAATGGAACCCTTTAGTACGCAATGGAAAATATAAATATTTAGTCGGAAAGATTTATTATGGTTCTAATAAATATTTATTTCAGAATGAACCTTATCCTTATATTTTATTATCCATTAGTAAAAGCCATCCGGATACGACTTTCTTCAGGATAAATATTAGAAAAGCATCAATAATGAAATATTTTTCAACTTCCGATTATGACTCTTTTGATAAGTTCAAAGTTGATGATAGCACATATTATTTCCAAACTAAATACATTACAGGAGATAAAATTAGTTTCGAATATGCATATTGGAATTTTAAGTATGGTGTTATTCAATATATAGATCGGGATAGCATCGTATGGAAAAGGATAAATATACCGAAATAACGCTCTTCGTTTAATAATATAATGCCCATACAATGAAGGGACAAGATAAGATAATAAAATTTTCAGAAATAGGGCCTTTTAATTCTGGGTTAGCATTTATAAAGCAAAAAGGCAAATACGGTTTTATTAACAATTCAGGAGATTTCCAGATACCTTGCAAATACGAATCAATCTGTCCTACTTTCTCTGAAGGCAAAGTTGCTGTTAAGCAAAATAAAAAATGGGGGTATATTAATACTGATAATATTACAGTAATAGACTTCACGTTCGATGATGCTTTGTCTTTTTCGGAAGGATTAGCTCCCGTAAAACAAGGAAATAGGTGGGGTGTTATCGACGAGGACGGAAATATGGTAGTTCAGCGTATTTATAACAAAATCGAGACATCCCCAAACCATCTATTTTCAGCTAAAAAAGATAAAAAATGGGGTTTTATAGATGGTTCGGGAAATACGATTCTCCCATTTATATATGATAGTGCAACAGTATTCTCCTCTGGAGTTTCCTATGTGCACATCGGGCAAAAACATGGCTTCATTAATCTCCAAGGAGAGTTTATCCTAGAACTGACCGACAAATAACAAGTATATCCCAAACCTTATCATACTAGTTTTGAATCAGCAATAAACTTTGAATTTATAGCTGTTGCAAATATATATGGCAGACGAAAATATGACTGGTCAATATATTCTAACAAAGGGGAACTGATTGCAGAATCACCAGAATACAATTGGATAAATACCTTTCATAATAATATGGCTGAGGTGTGTAACAATAAGCATAAATGGGGGATAATTAACTCTCGAGGGGAACTTATAATACCTTGTGAATATGATAAAATATCATCTTTCAAGTGCGGTTTGGCGTTTGTATCCAAGGGTACATATTGTGGCTATATCGACAAAAACAATCATATAAATATACCTCTCAGACACAGGCTTGCAAGCGAATTCCATGAAGAGATAGCATACGTTAGTCGAAATGGATGGAGTGGGCAGTTGATAGACACCAAAGGTAATACAATCCTAAATCTTAGAAAAGAAGCAAATTTTGTAAATATTAAACATTTCGTGAATCTGTATGACATAAAATAAATAAAATCGGTCTTCAGAATTCTAAATTGGGTTGGGTTGAGTCGACGAAGACAAATTCTCTTACGAATATTTTCAAACAGTTTAAGCCTGTCCTCAGCCCAGTAGTAAGTTTTTAAGATAAAAAACAAAAGAGGAAGAATTTATCAATTCTTCCTCTTTTTTAGTACTCGGAGCGGGACTTGAACCCGCACAACCGTAATGGTCACAAGATTTTAAGTCTTGCGTGTCTACCATTCCACCATCCGAGCAGCCTATGAGCGAAAGACGGGACTCGAACCCGCGACCCCGACCTTGGCAAGGTCGTGCTCTACCAACTGAGCTACTTTCGCATTCACTGCCAGAGAATTTAGACTGTCAACACTATGACCATTCTCTTTTTGCGAGTGCAAATGTAAAAAATGTTTTGGTTTCTACAAAAGAATTCTCGCTTAATTTCAATAATAAAATACTCTATATGCTGAGTTTCCTATGGAAGCGACATAATATGTTTGCAGTTTTTCGGAAGAAACACCTTTCATAACCTGCCCTGTTCCAAATATTATATCATAAACAGAACCACATTTAGGACATTTGGCTGTACCGTCATTGGTTGGAACAACGCGGATAGCCTCCAGTCGCTCATGCGGACAACATAGATCAAAAGCAGCAAAGGGTGTAGGGTTCAAGGTAGATCCCGTATTTATAATAAGCAACCCCGAATAACCAATGTATTCGTTGCTCAAACGAGGAGCAATAAATGTTTGCACACCCTTCACTCCTGTCAATTGCTTATCGTATGCACTCTTGTCGACAGCTTTTATATAGACACTCATACTACCGATGTTTGCCAGATTGTGATCTACAGCACTTGTGTTAAATTTAAAATCTACAGGTTTTGCCGGTATTGTATATTTAGGTTCTTCCTTACCACATCCCGAAAGAAGATAAGCGATCCCTATTACAAGTATATATTTAATTACTCTCATCTTATTAAAACGCCAGTTTTACTTTAATTATTATCCTTTGCTTAATTTCAGAGCCTCCAGATTTCTTTTTAGCCCTGCATATTTGGCTCGTTTGACTGCCGAACCTTTAAATATTTGCTGATACTCTTCAACTGATAAATTATCGAGTTTATCGAAAGACAAATCCAGAAAAGCTTGTGAAGGATCAAATTCTATGGTTTTATGAGGACGAGCGTATTTATTCCACGGACATACCTGTTGACAAATATCACAGCCATAAAATCGATTGTTAAGATTTAACGATATAGACGTGTCGATATCACCCTTATTTTCTATTGTCTGATACGAAATACATCTACGGGCATTAATCACTTTAGGACTTACAATAGCCTTAGTCGGACACGCATCGAGACATCGAGTACAGTTTCCACACGACAAGGTCAAAGGAGCATCATATTCTAACGTCAAATCTATTATTAATTCGCCTAAGAAAAAATAAGAGCCCATTTTGGGAATGATCAACAAAGAATTCTTTCCGATAAACCCTAAACCTGCTTTAGCTGCCCAATAGCGTTCCAGCAGAGGGGCTGTATCTACAAAACATCGTCCGTTTACTATCGGCTGAGATGAACGTATATAGTCAAACAACTTATTAAGCTTTTCTTTTACGACTTCATGATAGTCTTTTCCGTAAGCATAATATGCAAATTGCGGATGCTCTTCGGTCTGTTTCACTTGGGGGTAATAATTCAGCGCAACACAAATAACAGACCGTGCATTTTCAACTAACAATGCCGGATCGAATCGTTTCTCTATGTTTCGTGCCATATAATCCATATCAGCATGATAACCGGAATCAGCCCACTCGTTGAAGTGCCGTTGCTCTTCGGCATTTACAGATTCAGCCTTACAGATACCGCAAGCATCAAAGCCAAGGCTGTATGCATATTCTTTTATCTGCTGCGAGGTCACTTCTGATATTTATCTACTCTTTTCACACCATACGAATCGAAAGCCACAGGATCTATATATATTTCTTCCTTCGTATTCTTGTTTCGGAAAACAACAAAATCGTGGTCTTTAAACCAGCCATCCTTTGCTCCTTTTGTTTTGTTACTACCAAACAGATACAATTTGCCCTTCTTCGGCTTTGCTTCCCATTCGCTATTGAGATACATCCTGCTGAGATAATTTCCTATTGCTGCCGAAAAAGCCGCATAGCCTTCATAGTTTGCCGATCCTCCGACAAAAGTCTTTTGAGGATCGCTTTCTGTTGCTTTTTCTGAGAAATCGAGAGCTTTAGCAGTCATCTCCTGAGAAAAATCGATAATCATATCTATATTGATGGTTTGATCCAATCCTTCATCATTAGGCAAGTTTTCGTTAATATATTTTACAAAAACCTCATCCTTCACCTCGTATGTTTTTCGTCCGCCTCCGTCTTCATACTTTACGGCCATACGATATATATTCCCCTTCATGAAGAAAAGAAATACCAATACTATAAGAAGGCTGACTGCTATTCGAATAAATGTTGTCTTGCTATTTTTCTTCATCCCTATTTTCTTTAAGTATTTCGCCAAATATACAACAATGTTTTTGAAATTGAATAAAAACAAAAGCAGGTAGACATCTACCTGCTTCTTACTAATGTGTCATCAATGTTTATTCAAATACATTACAGCTCTTCGAATCTTGCTTGAAAAAAACGAAGATATTTAGGTTCATAGATCATTTTCAATCCTCGGGCTTTATCTCTGTTTTTATACATTTCAATAATGCTATAAGCAGCCACATCGAAGTGAGCCTGAGTGTATACACGGCGAGGAATAGTAAGACGCACAAGTTCAAGCTCTGGATAATAGTGGTCACCTGTAGCCTTGTTCCGTCCAGCCGAAACAATACCGCGTTCCATACTTCTCACACCACATTCTACGTAAATATCAGCAGCCAGTTTCTGCGCAGGAAACTGATCTTGAGGAATATGTGAGTAGAATTTTTTCGCATCGATAAACACTCCATGTCCACCTATCGGCAGCACAATCGGTATTCCGGCTTCTTGCAATAATTTACCAAAATACTCTACTTGTTTAATGCGCGATGCAATCGTTTCATCCTGCACAGCCTCTATCAACCCTTGCGCCATTGCTTCCATATCACGACCAGCCAGCCCTCCATATGTAGGCATCCCTTCGTATACGACGACAAGACTGCGCAACTCATCATACAAATCCGGATCGTTGCACATTACCAATCCACCAATATTCACATAAAGATCTTTCTTTGCACTAACCGTAGCAGCATCGCTATATGAGCAAAATTCACGATTGATGTCTTCTACACTGCGGTTGTTATATCCCGGTTCGCGTTGCTGTATGAAGTAAGCATTTTCTATATTACGGGTGGCATCCAGCACCACTTTTATTCCGTACTTATGAGCCATGGCGGATACAGCTTTCATATTTTCCATACTTACCGGCTGCCCTCCTGCCATATTCACCGGTGCACCGACAGTAATATAGGCCACATTTTCTGCTCCTTTTTCTTTTATTAGCTTCTCAAATTTATTCAGATCGATATTTCCTTTGAAAGGATGTTCCGATACGCTCTTGTATCCCTCATCGATAATTACATCCACAAATGTTCCTCCAGCTATTTCCTGATGCTGGCGTGTAGTAGTAAAATACATATTTCCGGCAACATACTGCCCAGGAGTGATTGTACATTTACTCAACAGATTCTCTGCTCCACGTCCCTGATGCGTAGGAACGATATACTTATACCCATAGTATTTGCGACACGTTTCTTCCAATGTATAAAAACTACGGCTACCGGCATAAGCCTCATCACCGATCATCATCTTCGACCATTGCAAATCGCTCATTGCATTGGTTCCACTATCAGTCAACAAATCGATATAAACATCATCAGCATGAAGCAGAAAGGTATTCCATCCTGCATCTTTCATACATTGAAGACGATGTTCGGGCGTTGTCGTCTTCAGCGGTTCTACAACTTTAATTCGGTAGGGTTCTGCCCATGGTTTCTTGGTAAATGCCATACTGTAGATTTTTAGGTTAACTATATAAAAACACGTATATTTGAAGAGTAGGCTAATTATCCATTTGATAAAATATTTTATCAGTCTTTACAAATATAACAAGTTTCATCGAAAAACAAGTATCAAAAGACAATATTTTCCTTACGTTTTATTATTTATTCAAGACCAAGCTTTAATATCTAAGTTAGCAGTATACATATCGTTAAAAGTATCGTCAAGTATCAAGTTTATCTGAGCCTAAATGTTGTTTCATGCTCTTTTTTTATATATTTGCAAATAATTCTTTACAAACAACTTATATCAGAGATATGAAATTATTTTTCCACACAACTTTACTCCTTGCTATTATCTTTTTTACTTCTTCATGTAAAACGAAGCAAGATCAAGTGATGAAAGAACACTACAACACTGTAAATAAATATTCAGCATTAGAAAATAAATTATTAAGAGACAACAAAGACTTATTACTGAACACTTCTACATCAAATAATAATAACAACTATGATAACTCTCTGGATTTACAGATGTATCAGAGTCATGTAAACACAAGTGAATATAAAGTATTATATGACGACTCCGAGATTGTAAATGGTGATGTATACAAAGAGGCTGCGGCCCATCGACAGAAGTTGATAAATGACTGCAACTGTGGCAAGACAACGATTGTAGTAACTGACACAGCTCCTATCCCCTTGACGCCTTCGACCGAATCGGCTCCATCTAATGAGCCAATCCAGACAGCCTTATCTCCTACACCGCAAGTAATATTAGAAGTGGAAGAAAATCAGCCCCCTGTTATCTTTGCTCATTTGTTTGATGCAAAAAAGAATATTATCCGCCGTGTAAAATTGGAATTAATAAATGAGAATGATAAAGACCTACTGAAACAATATAACGTAGTTATTGCAGCCCTTTCTAAACCAGCAAGCGTCGAACGCCTCAAAAAAGCTTTCGAGGCATCCGGTAACCAGATTTTTTTCGTACAAAATGAACTAGGCATACACTATGCTATTATTGGAAGCTACAATAGCGAAATTGAGGCCTCCGAAAAAATAAGAAGAGTACAGATGGAGTATACAAATCGATATACGACAGAACAGCTGATAAACAAATATGGCATCACATTTGCTGGTTTGTGGATACTAAAAATAAGTAAAAATGAAAATTAAATTCTTGGGTACGGGAACATCTACTGGAGTCCCGGAAATAGGATGTAAATGTGAGGTATGCAACTCAAACAACATAAAGGACAGACGCTTAAGGGCGTCTGTTTTAATACATACAGAAAATAAGAAAATCCTTATTGATTGCGGCCCAGATTTCAGACAGCAAATAATGAACGTGGAATTCTCGCCAATAGACGGAGTACTGCTAACGCACGAGCACTACGACCATGTAGGAGGATTAGACGATTTACGTCCATTCTGTAAGTTCGACGATGTAGATATCTATTCCGGAAGCAGTACCCTGAATGCGTTAAAGGCTAGAATACCTTATTCTTTTAGTGAACACAAATATCCGGGAGTACCTATCTTCCGTTTACATGAAGTAAACTCCGAAGAGACTTTTTCGGTTCGTGGAATCACGATACAACCGATAAAAATAATGCATCACAAATTGCCAATATTAGGTTATCGCATTGGTAATTTTGCATACCTTACCGATGTAAAATCTATTCCCGAAGAAGAATATTTGAAACTAAAAGATCTGGATGTTCTGGTCATAAATGCCCTACGTATTGAGGAACACATGTCTCATCTAAATCTTGAACAAGCCTTAGCAGAGGTGGAGAAAATCAAACCAAGAAAAGCTTATTTTATTCACATGTCGCACCATATTGGCCTACACGAAAAAGTTCAGAAACACCTGCCTGAAAATATTTTCTTATCGTATGACGGATTGGAAATAGAAGTGTGAACTATATCCTTCTATACCATTTCGACATGAAAGTAAAACAGAGTATATCATTATTTAGCATTAACATGAGGGCATACAGTAGTAATCACCTTCTCTGTTGCAGCTTTATCACGCATATCTTTAGTCTTTTCAAAAAAAACAGTTATGTGAGGTGTCTTCATGTGAGCCTGATGTCCGGACTTGTTTTTCCATCTTTCATACAAGTGAAATTCGGTAGTATCTTTGTAGGATTGAAACAGTTCATAGGCAAGACATGTTTCTTCTTGTAAGGTTTCAGTTCTACATTCTTCAAATGCTACTTTGTACGCTGATACAAATTCGGGTTTGATTTTTTGTGGGATATTCATCACAATTTCATACGAGTCTTTGTCTGCACTACAACAATCTTCTGTTTTAGCACCCGTATTTGTGCAACTAGCCAGCATAAAAATACATCCTGCAATAATTGGATATTTCATAATATTATAATTAGATAACTTTTTATAGTCTTTAAAGATATAATTTTTTTTGAGAGTATTTCATTTTCTCGCGAAATACGTAAAAAGACGTCTAAATAAAAGTGATTAAAAGAAAAGAGCCGCATCAATAGCGGCTCTTTAAATATAAGATTGCGGAGAGGAAGAGATTCGAACTCTCGATACCCTTTAGGGGTATACACGCTTTCCAGGCGTGCCTCTTCAACCACTCGAGCACCTCTCCTTTTGTCCTCTGGTTGTAGCGTGTGCAAAGATAAAGGATATTTTTGAATTGACAAGAAGAGTGAAAGTATTAGTAGATTTTAGAGGGTTTTTGAAGCATTGGTGTATACAAAAAATGAAAGCTAAAATTGATGTAATTGCAGAAAATCACAGACCTTCTGCAAATGGATAAATCCCTTTGTCAATAAGACTTAAACAAAACAAGAAGAGGAAATATATTAGAATAGGAATTAAGTAAGTTCAATATAATTTAAAACTACCACATTCAGAGAGTCTGAAAAATTGCTTAATTATGAGATATCTCGAAACTACTTTTTATATTCGAACATGAAAGAGATTTATTTAGAAAACTATTTGTAACTCTACTTTTAAAAGTAGAACGAAGTGTCTATAATCGAATAAAAATGAAATCATTCATTAATAGAAAGTTAGCACGCCGTAAATTAGCTAATTAAATCTCATCAGAGGATTATTATATTGTGGACAGTATGCCCTTAGTCGTCTGTAATTTAAGCAGAAGATTCCGAAGCCAAATTTGCAAAGAAACGTATAGTACATCTCCGAATAAAGGGTATTGTGCTTCTCAAGCAAATCATTATTATGGCTATAAACTTCATGCAGTTTGTATTATTGGTGGTGTTTTTACTGACTTTGACTTAAGTTAGGCATCAGTCATGATATTCATTATCTAAAAGATATTAAGCAACTTTACCATGATTGTACAATATTTGTCGATAAGGATTATTTGAGCATTGATTATCAAAGAGATTAATTCTTGACAAGCCAAATAAGACTTGAAGTTTTCTATAGTTCTAATATTACTAGTTGAGACTTTAATTAGAAAAGAATGGAGTTGTCTCATTTTGAACAGCCCCATTTTATAAAAGATGATTTATATTTGCCACATAACAAAAGAACAGGTTCTTCCTGGATTGGTTGAGTTTTTCCCTCCAAATAGACTCCAAGCAGAATAGTCATTTGCTCCTGACATTCGAATTCGCACTAAATCTCCTGCGTTCCCCGAAACCGTGAGATTAACTGTATAACTACAATACCTTGATGCTGCTCCTGTAGCATTCGTTGTTGCTGTCATTTCAGCAATATCTTGTATCTCATATTGGCTATCTAATATTGAACCTGATGGAGCTGTGAATGTGCTTATATACATTGGAAAAGCACCAGCCTTGTCAAGAGTCCCATTCAGAGAGATTGGAAGAGCAAAAGATCCTGTGACAGGCAATATAATAGTAGCATCTCCACCATTCTGCTGCCAATCCAAAAAGATACCAGATTCTCCATATGAGCTCCACCTCCTCCTATATTCCCTGCAGTCGTATTCATAGGAACTATCGTAGACTCTTTTAATGTATAATAACTTGGGGGGTAAACATAGATCCGGCATCAACCGTTATTGTTCCTATTGTGTTACCTGGGAAATCAGAATTAGCAAACATAATAGGAAAAGTTAGGGAACTAGGAGATGAAACATTGGGTGTGCCTGTTACTTGGTATACTAATGTCCCTGTATTTTGAAGACTTCCAGCTTGCAATTGGAGTGTTAAACCATTAGAGAGCTAAAAAACCCTGTAACCTAAAATTACAGGGTTTTTCATTTATATATAAGAAATTTATAATGCACTAATCATCATCTTTCACTCCTCTCAATTGCTGTGCAATTTGATAGTGCTTGTCTGATAACTCTATATTGCCTATCGCAGCATAAGCTTCGGATAAGTATTCGTGGCATGATGCATGACGTGGTTTTTGTTGCGATGCTTTAGTCAAATCTGTAAGAGCCAGTTCCGCTTCATCTACTTTAAGCCTGTTCTTACCCCGGTTATATAGTGCCTTAAAAGATAAAGGGCTTAGTTCTACCGCCCTGTTGAAGCACTTCATAGATTCATAATAGTCTTTTTGGTCGTAATAGGTAACTCCCTTTCTGATCCATGCATCCAAATAGGTCGGGTCTAAATCCAGTGCTTTGTTGAAATTAGCCAATGCTGCCCGATAATCTTTATAAGTAACAGCACATTCGTTACCCATCTGGTAATATTCTTTCGCCAATTTTTTCAGCGTTTCACTTTGGGTATATAATCGGTTTTGTAACTCCCTGTTTTTTGCTTTGAGTTTATTTATAACGTTTAGCTTCTTTCTTATATATCTTTGTTGCAATGGCTTTTCTATATCGTAGCGGGCATGAATGGCCTTGAAGAAGTGATTTAGGAAGTCGTCGAAATTCCCTTCATCGAATTGCTCTATTGCTTCCTTGTAGAGATAATTCGCATCAGATTCTTTCAACGCTTTATTTATCAGTTGCTGATTGTTGAACTGTTTGCTGAACTCTACAATTTCAGGACGGACAAATACATCTGTTTTGTTTATATTTTTCTTAAGAACAAGACCCTCCAATGAAGTACATCGGCTCAGTGCAACATAGGCTTGTCCTCCGGCAAATACTCCTCCTGTGAAGTCTACAATCACATTGTTGAATGTAAGTCCTTGGCTCTTATGGATAGTGATTGCCCATGCAGCCTTCAATGGTAGCTGTGTATAAGTTCCTATTATTTCTTCTTCTATCTTTTTCTCTTGCTCATTATACTTATATCTGTAGTTTCGCCACGTTTCCAGTTCTACTTTCACTTCTATTCCATCGTCTTTGAGGACATATACATGACCATCTTCATCTATTCCCGATACAATGCCAATCGTACCGTTCACCCATCGGCGAGGCCATTGCATATCGTTGCGTATAAACATAACCTGTGCATGCTCTTTGAGTACAAGTTCCTGCGCCGTAGGAAGCGATGACTCGGGAAAGTCACCCTCTTTTACGCCATGACTGACAAACTCGAAAGTATCGAGTTCGGACATCTTCTTTTCATTGATATAGTCCACATTATCTCGCTTGGTAGCCAGAGTTATGTACATATCTTCCTCTTTGGGATTGAAAGACGGATTTACACGGTTATTGAGCAACGTGAGGTCTGAACTGTTCGATTTTCCATTCCTGATATTATTCAGAATAGTGATAAATTTTTCATCTGTTTGACGATAGATTTTAGTAAACTCTATCGGTACAAGATTTATTTCACGAAAGACATTGGCTGAAAAGAAAAACGCATTTTGGTAAAACTTGTTGATTATCTCTTTCGTATCGGGGGTAACAACCGGTTCGAGCTGAAATACATCACCTACAAAGACAAGCTGTTTACCTCCGAAGGGAATACGCATATTGTTTGAGTAAACACGGAGAATTCTATCTATACAGTCTATTGTATCAGCTCTTACCATCGATATTTCATCAACGATTATCAATTCCACCTCCTGTATAATCTTGCGGTGCTCTTTTCTGTATTTGAAAAACTCAAATATGCGTCCACCAACAAGGCTGAGGTCGGCATCATCGGGAGCTATTGGCCTGAATGGTAGTTTGAAAAACGAATGCAGTGTAGAACCTTCTGCGTTTATTGCAGCTATACCTGTAGGAGCCAGAACAACATACTTTTTTCTTGTTGTCTGGCAGAGATGCCGCAGGAATGTAGATTTTCCCGTACCTGCCCGTCCTGTAAGAAAAACAGATTGATTACTCCGTTCAATCAGGTCGAGAGCATTTTTAAATTCTTTGTTGGATATATCAATTGAAGTAGTCATAATGATACAACAAAAATATATCTTTTTCGGCAACTATTAGAAATCGATATAACTTTCTTTGGATTCGGTGACTTTAAAATACTGTCAGATTTACTTCTTTACGGTCTGTATATTTAGAAAACTTAAAAGCAGGCATCGATAGTGCCATTCCGGCATGTATATTTCCTTCTATATTCAGAAGTTTTGCCAAGCTCTTTTTCTTATCTAAATCGATAGCAATGCATACATACCCGGTATAGAATTGAGATACACCTAAACTTTCGGCCATAAGTGAAGCATTCTGATATGCCAAATTCGCATCTTGTCTGCCGAAGTTACTGGAAGAAGGAGTGTGGATAAATAAAACCGCTTTTGCTCCTCGCAAGATAGCATCCGTTCCGCTCTTGTGCTTTGCTATAACAGCACTTAACTTTGGAACAGCACTTTTAGCTTCCGGAGATATCAGGTTAATAAACGGTTTGACTAAGGGGTTTGTTATCTTTTTAATCGTGTTTTGGAATGTCTCTATTGTTATATCCGAGATTTGTTTTATTAAATCAGGATCTGTAACAATCGTAAAACTGACTTCTTGTCCGTTACTCGCTGTAGGAGCAAGGTGGGCAGCTTCTACAATCTGGCCGAGATATTCTTCTGGAACAGGCGATGACAGAAAAGCCCTGTTGGAACGTCTGGCTTTGCATAATTCCATCACTTGCTCGGGGCTAGGTAAAATCTCTCTGTTCAGAGTATGTACTTTTTGTTCAGGAAATTCTGAATGAATAACTGAATCTGTAGGACAAGCAGCAACACAATGTCCACAGACGATGCACGTATGCACGTTTCGTTTACCTATTTCTGCTTTAGAATCTTCTTGTGTTAAGATATATGCCGGACATACTCTTACGCATTTGCCGCATTTTATGCAGCTTTCTTTTTCGATATCTATTGTTATCATTCGGATAGTTAGTTTTGTTGATCTTATATTATTTATCAAAAATAAGAAAAATATTACCAAGACCGGGCTTCTTTTCCAAATGAGATGTACTGTAACAAAAATCCCTGTAAACTTAAAGTTCACAGGGATAAGATACATTTTTTTTTCTATTTGTGGAGCTGCGGGGACTTGAACCCCGGTCCAAACAAGGAATTAATTTGCTTTCTACATGCTTATCTCCGCTTTAGTTTTTGTGAATGAGCAAGACCGAAGCCACCAACTCAAACCTTAGCTTCTTTAGTTTCAGATAAAAGCCAAAGCCTCCTTTATCCTATCTCCGATTTACCTACACCACCGAATCGGAATGCTTCGAAGCCACAGCTTCCGGGTGATGTCTTGTCCTCGCACCTGTGCAAGGATTAAGCTAGAAATCTACTATACTTCGATTAAGCAGCAAGAGCGTAATTATTTTCGCCAGTTAAATTTTTGACGTCTGAGATTATAGTGCCAGCCGACTACGCACTGCATGCTTACAAACCACTTCATCTCGCTGTCAAAGCCAGTCAGCCCCATTGGTTTGTTACCATCTGATATATAACGCTTTAATATCAAAATGTAGATATTGAGTAACAAACGAGTAACAAAAAATGGTAAAAATTTGTCTAAACAATATCTGAATACAAAGATAATGATTTTTTAGGTTGTAAAAAAGCCCAATTATATCTACTTTTCTGTTTCTCAAAATTTAAAAAATATTAATTATAATGCTTGAGTAACAAATTTGATAAACAAATCATTATTGTGTCTCTGATTATCTTTTAATTAGCTTTATAAAACGAGTAACAAAAACAGCAATGAATAAATTAGCTTATATCATATATTCCCCAAAAGAAGCCAATCGTAAGATATGGAACTACTTGATGGGTAAATATGAACTTCTGAAAAAGAAAAGCATTGTATTGGTATATTTATGGCTTCCGATAGCTTGTATTGTATTTGGGATTGCTGCTGTAGTCAGTTGGATTAGCTGCCTTATTTTGTTTTGTAAAAAAGCCTACTTTACACCTCATTATCTCAGGGCATGTATCGAGACCGCTAATATGAGCCAAGAACAAACAATTGCATTTCTTGATGATGAGTTTTCTGTATATAAAAATAAATTATCATATGGGAATATACTATCTGCAAAACAAATAGAAGCAACATTCGATATTTTATACAACCAATACAACCGTCCTGAATCAGATCAAAAGCATGTGGAAATAATCTCGAATTTTTCAACTCTACACCAGAACCTTCAAACAATGGGAGAAGAGACCAATCGAGACCTCAGAGATATTAAGCTAGAAGCAACATCCTCTTCAATAGCAAGATACAACTGATATTCATGTTATTCTCTTAGTCCACAATACTCGGTTCCTCTATCAGTTAATACACGAAGTATCCTTAACTCATACTCATCAAAGAATGGGACAACTTGGTCATTTAGCATATCAGTAGCCACCAAAGCATTCTTCCTATCGTAAAGTTTAGTAAATACGACTTTAGAATAGGTATCAATAAAGGTTTGCTGATAAATATATCCAACACCTTTGATGTTCCCAACATAATAGGTATCCTGTGCACCCAAATAACAAGGATGATGAGTTTCTATTTCTCCATGAGCTACTTTTTCTTCTTTAGCTCTAAGGCTACCACTTGTTCTTCAATAGCTGAGCTAATCCTAAAACTCCTAATTTGTTTAAGAGTAGTCGATTATAAAAATTATGAATCAATATCGCGAAAACATCAAGGATGCTTTTAAACCCAAGTATATGAATAATAATGAACTGCATAAGCTTCATTTAAACAAGCCTCTAATTCTTCGTTTTCAATTCCAGCCATCACTTGCTTAATCTGTCCCAAATCGAAAGGCATTACATGTTTAGGAGCAAGTAGTGTAATATCTGATTTTTCATCTGCACTTAAAGAACTATAGAGTCGAGATAACATTCGAGGCCCTGTAGATTCCAATACATAAGTGAACTTATCGGAAGGAGAAATGCCGTCTAATGCTCTGTTCGAAAACACCACGTCTATTACTCTATCCCAGAAAAAATGATGGGGTACACTTGCCATTAGAGCATTACTTAATACATGCATCGTGTTCAGTGATTGATGGTGATTGGGCTCAAGGGCTATTGCTAGATTGGAATTTTCAATTAATGATTCAATGTTTTTTAAACATTCGTAATCTGTATCGACATACATTCCTCCAATTGTATTAAGAATGAAAAAACGGACAACATCCCAACGTTCTATATCATATATCAGAGCATTATATTGCTCATAATATTGAGGATATTTCTCTTTGACAAATTGATCCATCATCTCATCATTCCATAAAACATATGTCCAGTTAGGATGTTCCTCTTTCCATGTCTCGGCTAGTACTGAACAAAAAGATGGTAATGGCTTATATTTGTCACTCCATATCTGATGTATTATTTTAGGTATGCCGTTCATCCTACTTGCGTTTATATTATTCATTTTGATAACCTGATTAACTCTAGCCCTAATCCCGATAAGCCTTTATATAGAACTAAATCCTTTTGTGTCAGATCTTGTATTATATTTTTAAGCAATTCTTGGATAGTAGATTTATCTAAAGGCCAATCTTCGCCATTTCCGTATTTATATACTAAATGTACCCATGATTTATCTAATAAGTCAACACTCTCATTATTGTAATCTACCGGTAGTCTCAACCATTTTTCCTTTATTTTTTGTTGCTGTATATTTAATATATTTATACTTAGAGTATATCTATCAGGTTCATCGCAGTTCTCACCCAATAATATACGACTCGTTTGTGTAAATAGAATATCCAATATTTTATACAAAATATCCCTGTCTAATATTTCTGAGAGTAAAGCATTATTTATAAAATATAATATAGAGTTTATATATGACAATGGCAGATCTCGATCATAGTTCAAGAGAAAGACCAGGCATTCTTCTGTTATTTTTGATAAAGCATATTTATCATTTCTATGTAGAAAATACAACCCTTTAGAGAATAAGGGAAGATTCGACTCTAATTCCAAAAGAAAAGTATTTTCATCTATTGAGCTTAAGTCGGTATCAATGTCTTCCAATATATCACCATCACTTTCGTCTGTTTCAACAAATTTATTTTTGATAGCGTAATCAATTCCATAAGCAATACCTGTTAAGCCACTGAAAAAATTGCGATCAACATATTTATCTAAACCTTCATATACCTGATCTATCAATTCTCCAGCCAATTCACTATATATCTTATTATTTGTATAACGTGCATAACTATAGAAGAATAGTGAAATACCTACTTTACCATCCAGAAGTCCCAATTTTTCCTGGTGCTGTACATTGACAAATATTGTATTAGCTATTTGTCTTAATATATCCCTATACATATTTCTCTTTTTTTAATTTAATAACTCTTTCTAAAAAACTAATCAATTCGGGAACATGATAATCAAAACTCAATTTACCCCTGTTCTCCAACATATTAACACTCAGCACATCCATAAATTTTCTATCATAAAGTTTTACGGATAATTCTTTAAAATCTTTATAAAACACTCCTGCATTGTACTCTTGTAATTGAGATTGCATTGCAACTATATGCTCAGAGTTGTCCTTTAGAATCATAGGCAAACCTGCGGCAGCTAAAGTGCTCATTCGTGCGGGCAAATTTAAATCATCCCATCCCATTCTTAGATAATCCCCATTATTTTCACTATCGAAAGGATGAAGCCATCCTGCATCATATTTTGAAAATTCTTTTACCCAATTTTTTGGGCTACAATAAGGATGATCATGAAAATATCCGGGAGCAATTTTCTTTGCATTTTCACTGAAAGAAGCTTCCATATGATATAAGTGCATATGAATCTTATATTTTGACAAATTCTTTAAAAATTCTTCGTCTATTCCTATCGGTCTACCTATAACAACAGTATGTATTTCTCCATCTGATTTAGATAGACGTTCAGAGAAATCGGATGTAAAATAATTCCCCTTTGGTAAATCGCCATCTAAAAGGAAAGTCATTTCTGATGGTTTAATAAATTGCTCATACCATTCTCGAGTTTCTTTACTGAGAAATATTTTCCCATCGGCCCTATCATACAGTTCAATTAGCTTGCTCCAGGTTCCTTTTTGCCTGGAAATAAAAGGTCCTTCTTTGAAATGCCATACAAATGGAATATCTCTACATTTTCTCAAAACCTCATGAGCCAATGGAATAGAGCCATAGTTGAGCCCTGCATAGATAATATCGGGACATATTTCTTTAATTTTATCTTCCCATTGTTCATATGGGATATCAATAATGTTACCAAAAGGAATGGGTCCCACCGTTGAAAAATCATACGTAGGATTTTCCATCCACAAACCAAATAGCTGGCAACCATACTCCTCTAGTGCATATATCCTTTCGGCATTATACGAGAGTTCTCCAACTAATAGAATCTTTAGTTTAGATTTTTTGTTATCAACGGCACGAAAATCTTTATATAATTCCTCCTCATCTACAAATCGACATTTTGACTTCTTTATCTTAAGAGGTTCTTGTATATTGTAATACTGTCGAAACAAGTTCAGACCAGTTTTCAGTAATTTATGATGCTGATGAGCATGGATTGTCCAAGAAGAGGTTTCTTTATTCACATGAGTAAATACGCCTCTACTTATAAGTTTATGCCAAAACAAATCAAAAAGGCAATGTGATACATAATCAGACCGTTCGGTCCATCTCTCAGACGTATTTCGATGAGCTGTTTGAACTAACTGCAAACTATATCCACAAAATAATCCATTTGATAGCCCCTTAATATCTTTACTGAATGAATCTTTTATTTTGGAATATGTATTGGAATATGTTAATATGATATCCTCTGATTTATCCAATTCGTGTTTTAAAACTTCTAAATGATCTTTGTAGTAGAAATCATCAGACGGAAGATATGCGATATATTCATATTTTGCAATATCCAATGCCTGATTGATTGCATAGCCCAACCCTTTATTTATTTTGTTTTCCAAATATATTACCCTCACGTCTGATCGGTAGTCTTCTATTATTTGTTGAGTCCGATCTGTTGAACCATCGTTTACAATAATCAATTCCCAATGGGGAAATGTTTGCATGAAAAGGCTTTTAATAGCCTTACGGATAAAACCTGATTGATTATAAGTCGGCATTATTACAGAAAATCCCTTTCTTTTCATAGATTTATTGGTTTAGCGTTTCATACAAATTGAGTGCGTCACTCACTGTCTTATCCATATCATTGTATCGATATGAACCAAGCCTCCCGGCAAAATATATATTACTCTCTTTCTCAGCCAATTTTTTATATCTTTCGTATAACGAATTATTTTGTTCTGTATTTATTGGATAATAAGGTTCTACTGCTTTGGTCCACTCACATGGATGCTCAATTGAAATAACGGTTCGTGCCTGAATACCAAATTCGAAATGTTTATGCTCGATGATACGAGTATATACAACCTCTCGATCCGTATAATTGATAACTGCATTGCCCTGAAAGTTTTCTATGTCTAATATTTTCTCTTCAAAAGAAAGAGATCTATATTCGAGTGATCCATAACAGTAGTTGTAATACTCATCTATCGTTCCTGTATATATTATAGTCTTGGCTAGTTTTCTTAATGAAGGATCTCTTAAAAAATTAGTATTTAGTAGTACTCTAGAATGAGTAAAGCATTTTTCTATTATCGGAGTATATCCCCCAATGGGTATCCCTTGGTAAGGGTCATCGAAATAATTGTTATTGAACGTATATCTTAATGGAATACGATTAATAATAAATGCGGGAAGCTTCGATGCATCTGTCCCCCATTGCTTTTCTGTATACCCTTTTATCAGTATATTATAGATATCGCTTCCTACCAATGATAAAGCTTGCTCTTCTAAATTTTCAGGATTTTGTATTTTCAGTCGCTGTGCTTCAATCTTAGCTTTTGCCTCTTCGGGCGTTCTAACATTCCACAATTGAGTGAATGTATTCATGTTAAATGGAAGATTGTATATCTTATCTTTATATCTGGCTAATGGAGAATTTATGTAATGATTGAACTGGCATAAGGTTTTCATAAACTCCCATACATCTCTGTTTTTTGTGTGAAATATGTGAGCTCCATATTTATGAACATTAATATCTTCGATATTCTCGGTATATATATTCCCCCCTATATGAGAACGTTTTTCTATGACAAGACACTTCTTGCCATCTTGAGCAGCTTTATAGGCAAATATTGCATTAAAAAGCCCTGCTCCGACTAAAAGATAATCATATTCTTCGGTTGCTTTCATTTGTTCTATAAACTCTCAGTTATAACTTTCTTTAGAGGTAGTAAAAATCGTTCGAGTAAAGTAATATCATCTGTAATGATATCAGCCTGTCCTTCCATTTCGGGTAAGAATGGTAATTCTTTGTTATAAGTAGTTTTCAAACCATCGGGCAATTGGATATCAACAGTATAAGTCTTGTTGCTTTCTTTATTGTTCAAAGACGGTATTAGTGAAATATTTCTTACATAGCCCCTTACAATTCCATATTCATTGTCAGGAAAATTTGTAAAACGAATATTTACTTTTTGTCCTATCTTTACCTTCCCGGAACGCTCTGTAGGCAGAAGAGCCTTTCCTATAATTTTGCCCTGATTATCAGGCACAATATTAAAAACGATATCTCCAACCGAAACATTCTGATTTTCTGTCCAATATTGAGAAAATGTTATCTTACCGTCAACCGGAGAGATGAGTACATAATTCATCTCCCAAGCATTGATTTCTGCCTTTAATTGATTGATCAAAGAACGTAATTGCGTTTCCAGGGTGTTCTTTTTATCGAAATACTGATACTCTGTATCATACAAAGACTCATGCATTTGCGCCAACTGAATTTGTAGATTTTCTAAAGATCTATCAATGCCTTCAACGGAAAGAGCCGATTGTAGATGCTGGTTATATGATTTTTCCTGTTCTTCTTTGGATAAGACTCCTCTTGTCGCCAGTAATGAGTCTCGAGCATATTGTTGACGAGATATGCTGATCTGCTCATCCGATACATTTTTTTGACGCAACATGTTTCTATAGTATGTTTCGTTTTGAGTTATCCGTTCTTTCATCAAGTTAATTTTCTTAAAGTGATATGCCAATTCTTTAAATTGTCGATACTCCGATATTGCCAAATAGAAGGAGGAATAAAGCGATTGCAAATTGCCTAACTGAAGATGTTCCGATGGAATTAGCACAATCGTATCAAGATTTGAATCAATCCTACGCAATGTCTCTTTCAACGTTAATATATCTTCTGTTTTGGCCGGATTTTCTATAATTGCAAGAAAGTTGTTAATCTTTACTTGTTGATTATTTTCTACATACAACTTTTGTAATTTCCCCGATGTTTTTGATACAATTCCGGCGACAGGAGTAGTTCCAGTCAGGGTAATTGTAGAACTGATTGTATCGGGATATTTAAAGATTGCGCTACCTATAAGTAAAACAACTATAATAACAGCAATAGACGTGATTCCCCATCGAAGAATCCATGGCGGAATTGAACCAAGAACTTCTTGAAACTCTTCACTTTTTAATTCTATGCTACTTAAGTCTTTTTTATCATTCATATTCCAAGTTCCAATTGGTTTTTCACTAAAGTATAATAAGCTCCTTTTTGCGCAGTGAGTTCTTTATGTGTACCCGACTCTATGACTTTACCTGCTTCCATAACAATAATATTGTCTGCATTTTGCACCGTACTAAGCCTATGTGCCACTATGACAACTGTTTTACCCTCGTAAAACTTATTTAAATTATCTAAGATTATCCTTTCATTATTTGCATCTAATGCATTTGTAGCCTCATCAAAAAACAGAAAAGAAGGATTCTTATATACGGCTCTTGCAATCAACAAACGCTGCTTTTGCCCTTGGCTGACCCCGCTTCCTTCCATTCCTATTTTACTATTATACTTTAAGGGTAGAGACTCTATAAATTCCTTAATATTTGCAGTTTCTACTGCATGAAGCAATTTTGCTTTATCTATCGAGTCTTCACCTATAGCAATATTATTTGCTATTGTTTCTGAAAACAGAAATCCTTCTTGCATAACAGCCCCGGTATGTTGTCTCCATACTTGAGGGTTAATGTCTTTCAACCCATAATTATCAATTTTTATCTTTCCTTTTATCGGATCATAAAAGCCTAATAAAAGTTTTATCACAGTAGTTTTGCCACTACCACTCGCTCCCACAATTGCGGTAACCTTATTTTGAGGAATTATTAAATTAAGGTTATCTAGAACATAATCCCGATCGGCACCATCGTAGCTGAAACAAATATTTTCTAACCTTATAGTCTTATTCTCAGGCAGTACATTAATCTTTTCTTCTACAGATGTAACTTCTTCTTCCTTATTATTTATTTCATTCAATCTCTCCAAGCTAATTTTCGCATCTTGTAAAGACTGGCTAAAACTTATAACTTGGCCTATAGGGCTAGAAAGCTGCCCAATTATATAGCTTATAGACATCATCATACCCAAGGTAATATCTCCGTCAATTACAGCTTTTGCCGACAGGAAAGAAATAACTAATGATGTTGTCTGACTAAAAAAAATTGAACCTACTTGTTGCATTTGCCCAAGAGCTGTCCCTTGTATGCTTATCTTAAATAATTTTACCTGAATGGCTTCCCATTTCCAACGTTGCTGTTTTTCACAGTTATTCAATTTGATTTCCTGCATTCCGGTGATAAGCTGTACCATATTGCTTTGGTTGGCAGACGATTGAGCAAATCGAGCATTATCTAATTTACGTCTATAGTGCATAAATGAGAGTATCCAAAGCACATATAATATATTGCCCAGAAGAAAGACCAACAATATTGTCAGATTATAATATGCCATTATAAAGGCGAAAACAAAGAAGTTGAAGAAAGAAAAAACGGTAGATAGAGTTGTCCCCGTCATAAAGGACTGGATACGTCCATGGTCGCCTATACGCTGCATAATATCCCCGATATTTTTGGCATCAAAGAACCGGATAGGAAGCCTCATCAGTTTGGCAAGGAAATCCGAAATCAGAGTAATACTAATGCGAGTATTCATATGCAGACTTAGCCAGCTTTGAATAAAACCAACCCCCATCTGGGTAAGAGAGAATACTAACTGTGCTATCAGTATAAGTGTGATGAAATTGAGGTTGTTATTGCCAATACCTTGGTCAACGACAGCCTGTGTAAGGAAGGGCAGAATTAAAGAGAAGGCACTTCCGATTAGCATCCCTACAACAAGTTGCAATAACTGAGATTTGTAAGGAAACAAATACTTTAGATAGAACGACAGATTCTTTTTTTGCTGTTCTTCATCATCTATCCTTTCATAAAAATCTGGAGTTGGGCTTAATAGCAATGCCGTTCCCGAATCCCTCCCCTCTTGCTTTGTACTTATCCAGCATTTTTCAAACCCTACTTTATCCATAGAGTATTTACCTTTTGCAGGATCAGATATTTTAAACCGACACTCATCACCTTTTGAGAATAAGGTCTTTTTTTTCTCAATATCATATAGCACAACAAAATGATTCTGATTCCAATGTAGTATGCAAGGTAAAGGGACGTCTTCTATTAATTGTTCCAAATTGATTCTCACTCCTTGAGTTCGAAGACCGATACTTTCAGCGGCATCACTTATTCCCAACATGGAAACTCCCTGACGAGTGATAAAACTCCGTTCCCTCAAATTTTGGAGAGAATAACTACGCTCGTAGTATTTGGCAATCATACGCAAACAAGTAGGACCGCAGTCCATGGCATCAAGTTGTTGGTAATGGGGGAAAAGATTGATTCTATTTAGCATTATTGTTTTTCAAGAGAGTTTTTTAATTTTTTCAATTCATTTTTATGAATGAATGGGGCATTTTGATAAAAGAAGGTATAGCGATTTTCATTGTTAATCGCTTTTCAGGTGTTTGTCTAATATCAGCTTTAGTTTATCTAATAAATTAGGTGAAGACAGATCATTCTCTACAATGTGACCATCTGGATTAATAAGCAAATAGCGGGGAATTGAAAACAGACCATTGTTGTATATTTTTTCACGTATTTCTTTATAAAGATTCTTGGATGCCATAAAATTATAACCTCGCAGATTAATAGATTTGACTTGCCGGAACCAAGTCTTCTCATCTTTTTCATCATCAATGGATATATATATCTTTACCAGATTTTTATATCCCCTTAGTAATGAGTCCAGATTATCATTATACTGAAATGCATATTTACACGGTCCACACCATGTGGCCCATAAATCTACATACATGTACTTACCTTTGATCTCTTCTTTTTGTGATAAGTCACTTAACGATCTTACTTCCTTGCCATCAAGGAAGAAAACATCTTGATTATTCTTGTTTTTATCATTCAATAATGATATCAATATTGAAACATATTCACTTTGTGGAAATTTATTTTTAAGAAAATCAACAATAGCATAGATATCGGAATCAATCATATTGAACTTAAGTTGTAAGAATATATTTACTCCAAACAAAGAAGACTGCATATATTCAGGAGTCAAGAATAGATTTATGTGATTACCAAATATCGATTTGTCATATTTTTGAGACAATGTTTGTTTTTCGGAATCATCCATTCGGTCATAAAGAAAATAAATGCATTGGGAGAGATATATTGTTGAGTATCGATGTTTTATTATATCTTCAGTGAAAGGAGGGAAGGATTCTATAATGGAATATACCTCATTTTTTATGGCAGAAACATCCTCTTTGGTAAGGTTTTCATCAAATTCTATCAATTGGCTATATTTGAATAAAACAAGGCCGTTTGCCGAATAGTATAATGCATCTTTTAATATCTGAGCTTGCTTATTATTTATTTTATTTTCAAATTTTAACCTATCCAGATATTCAATATCTTTTGACAATAGGGTTCTAACACCTTCTCTTATGCCCGCGAAATCTATTTTTCCGGCATTATTTCCTTCTAGAAATATTTTATAAATTTCATCTTTATATATAGGAGACCATATTCCATTGTAGAAGTCCATAACCTCGCCCATCGAAGCTATTATATTAATTGTTCCATTAGTATAATTTAATCTTAGACTATCATTCTCTAGAAGGAGAAAATCCATCCTTTTATTATTAGGTAATTTACATTGAACAAAACAAAAATCATCAACCTTTAAGGTATAATTGACAGTTAATCCGGATTTTAAGTTAAGCTTTTCGGGTATCCATTGATTATAAGCTCCATCAATAGGTTTATACATTTCTATTGTAACATCTTCATCCGTATTAAATAATATGGTTGCTGTTTGTGCTTCTGTTTTGATAGCTAAGCTTAACAATATAAAGAAGGTACAGATTGTATTTTTTTTCATAGTATAGAAATTAAAGAGTTTTTAGGTTGTCTAAAAAAATCGGGATGCCCAATACTTCGAAGACAACCTTCGTTTTTATAATTCAGAATACTAGGATTCAATATCCTCCATATCCTGTATTATCCTTATACACCTTGTAACATCCTCCCTCTCCGTTTATACAATGGTTGGAAATCATACCTACCATTGTGTTTTGGTCTGTACTGCAACTCATTCTCCAAGTTCTTCCTTCTTGCGATCCGGAAGTTGGAGAAATACCTTTGCTACACTCACATGAAAAATGGGCACATACTTTATCATCCCCTGTTTCATAGGGATCATAACCTCCTACAACGCTCTTCATTTCGCTATCATTCATAACAGCGAATTCTTTCAGTTTCAATTTACTTAGTTTTTTCATAATAATTTGATTAAATTAAGTCATAGATTGCTTACAATAAGTGTTAAGTTTATTGCCTATTGCCCTACAACTTGGCGATAGTTATCACATGTGACAGTTATATTTCATCTTGTATTTTCGTTATAAGATTATATAGTTTTTCTCTATCACCTTTTATTCTCACATCAATTTCCTCATACTTTCCTTCCGGATAAAACAATATTGAATGGGGGATACCTCTTACAGAATATTGTTGATACAAACCTTCTTTTTTATCCCCGGCAAGAAAACTTGTCCAAGGGATCATCTCTTTTTCCATCAGTTCCTTCCACCGGGTTATTCCATCTCCCTCATCTCCGGATATATAAATTATATTCAGGTCCTTGCCTAAATCTTTATAAATTTCTTTTAGTAAAGGAATTTGCTTATGACACGGGCCGCACCATGAGGCTGAAAAAACAATCATTGTATATTTTGATCCTTTGGCTATTACCCTCTCATAATTATTACTTTTGGCATTTAATAATAGCAAAGTATCGAAAGCAACAGGCATTATATTTTTTTCTGTTAAATAATATTTTTTAATTTCTTGTCCCGACTGTGATTCTTTAATCGGTTGAGAAAAGTTTCCAAAGATAAACTCCAAGTCTTTTTTCTTTATGTTACTCCCATATTGAGATAATGACTGGATTAGATACTTCGAATTCGGATATTGTTTAACAATATCAATACACATACGAAGGTCTTCCTGATAGTTAGATGAAGATAATGCACCAAAATGAGGATAACATAATTGCAAGTCAAAATCAGTATATGTTTTTTTCAGTTTGATATCAAATACGTCGTAATTGCGTGTGGGGTTTATAGCAAAGGTATCTTCTACAACTAAAGCTTCAACTTGATCGCTGGTTGTTTTCCAATATATACCTTCTAATACTGTTTCTTTTTCATATAGTCTGAAAATATCACCTCGTTTTGGATTTGGCGATTCTTTTGTAGAAAAGACTAATGTATGATCTTCATTCTTTGTAAAATCAAAAGGAGCCGTTCTTATGAGATAACCCTCAAATTGCTGATGTAAAGAATCCGGTATTGTAAACAACCAATTACCATTGACTAGTTTTCCATTGAACTTTATAAACGAAAAAGGGAGATTACTTTTAGTTGTATATTCTGAGCTATGTATACCATATAGTGTTAAACTAGTATACTCCTTTCCCTTTAAATGCAGTTCTAATGTTAAATCATTCTTTTCATTCGGACTGATACAATTACTTAAAAACAATAATAAAAATGTGAATACAAAGTGCTTCATAATTATTCAGTTTAAAGACATATTAGCTTCCTAATATGTCTTATTAATTAGTAATAATACTGTTCAATAGCGTCCAGCAATAAAGCATGTCGGATATAGCCGGCCATTATACCCACATCGTCCTATATCTCTACAATCACTTGTTCTGCATTGTGATTTATTGTGAGCATCAGCCTCTGTACATCGTGACGGAAGATAAAAGTGCCAACTCTCCTTACAGTAATTAGGTCCTTGCCCGTATACATCGACCGGGGGTAATTCTCCTGCATCGTATGGCTCTCCATACCCTCCCACAACACTTTTCATCTCGCTGTCGTTCATAACAGCGAATTCTTTCAGTTTCAATTTGCTTAGTTTTTTCATAATAATTTGATTAAATTAAGTCATAGATTACTTACAATAAGTGTCAAATTTATTGCCTATTGCCCTATAACTTAGCAATAGTTATTTCTTAAGAATGCGGCTCAATGTTTTTCCAACTATGTTAGAGATAGATCATGGCATCAAGTTGTTGGTCGTGGGCAATAAGTTTTATCATTTTACAATAAATCGTTAATCAACTTATATAGTTTATCTATGTCTTTATTAAACCTTACATCTATTACTTCTTCTTTGCCATCTGGATATATTAATATAGAATAAGGTATTCCTGTAATCGAATAATGCACTTTTAATCCCTGATAATGCTCTCCTGCAATCAAACTGTGCCACTGTATTTTTTCTCTATCAATTAATTTACGCCATTGCTCTAAATGATCTTCATCATCAATGGTGATGTATACCATATTTAACTTGTTATTAAGATTTTTATAAATTTCTTTTAATAA
>POVV01000276.1_pt1 | contig 38457 bp, 31 predicted proteins | sample 1560271 | NCBI WGS metagenome assembly POVV01 (sample SAMN08337232, study PRJNA429181) | Bioreactor metagenome, whole genome shotgun sequencing project. | biome: cows' rumen and soil; feature: anaerobic; isolation source: anaerobic chemostat enrichment culture, galacturonate as sole carbon... | reverse complement strand
AAAAAGAAAAACGCCCAGAGGTGGAAGCCCTCCAAACGTCTTATCTGTAAGTCTTTCGACTTGGTAGCGGGACCCGGGATTGAACCGGGGACCTCATGATTATGAATCATGCGCTCTAACCAGCTGAGCTATCCCGCCATCATTTCTTGATTGCGGGTGCAAAGATATAGGTTTTTCTGTAATCACCAAAACTTTTCGCGAAAAATCTCTCTATTTTGTTACGTTTTTCATCCAAATAGCTCGCGCAAAGGGCGTTTTGCGTATAGAAATAAGAATGTATAGAATAAAGTGATCGAATGATGGCGTGTAATCAGAAAAAAGTGTCTATCTTGGGCACACAAAAGTTAATAAAGTAAATAAAGCTATGAAAAGAGAGAAAATACATTTAGAGTATCCTCTGAGTGCGACTTCTAAAAATATACTTTGGGCTGCTATCAGTACACCAACCGGGTTGGAAGATTGGTTTGCCGATAAAGTAGTTTCAGATGAGAAAAACGTTGTGTTTCATTGGGGAAAGACGGAAGAGAGAGAGGCCGAAATAATAGCCATACGCGCTTTTTCTTTTATTCGCTTCCACTGGTTGGACGATGATAACGAACGTGATTATTTCGAGTTGAAAATGAACTACAACGAGTTAACCGGCGACTTTGTCCTCGAAATTACCGACTTTACAGAGCCGGATGAAATGGAAGATATGGAAGACCTGTGGAACTCGCAAGTGGCTAAATTAAGAAGAACTTGTGGTTTTTAGTTAACTTTCAGTCAAAAATTTCCTACGCTCCTTTTTTTGTGCTAATTTTGCGTCTTAATCGCATGAACTTGATTATAAGATGCTACGCATAAAAAAACTAGATATATTTATCATAAAGAGTTTCTCGACGCTCTTTATAGGCACATTTTTCATTTGTCTCTTTATCTTCATGATGCAGTTTCTGTGGAGATATGTGGACGAATTGGTGGGAAAAGGTCTTGAGATGAGCGTGTTGGCTCAGTTCTTCTTCTACTCGGCACTTACCTTGGTTCCGGTGTCACTGCCATTGGCGGTATTGCTGGCATCGCTTATCACGTTCGGTAACTTCGGCGAGCGTTATGAGCTATTGGCCATGAAAGCGGCGGGTATTTCGTTGATCAAGATCATGCGTCCGTTGATTGTCTTTGTCTGCCTATTGGTAGGTATCTCCTTTTATTTCCAGAATGTAATCGGTCCGATAGCGCAGGTAAAATTGGGTACCTTATTGATTTCGATGAAACAGAAGTCGCCCGAGGTGGATATCCCCGAAGGGGTCTTTTACTCTGAAATACCCGGTTATAACCTGAAGGTCGACCATAAAGACCGTAAAACAGGTATGCTGTATGATGTTCTTATCTATAACCTGGCCGATGGTTTTGAGAATACACGTGTTATTTATGCCGACTCGGGTCGCCTTGAAATGACCTCTGATAAACAGCATCTCTACCTGCACCTCTATAGCGGCGAACTATTCGAGAACTTGAAGAGCCAGAATATGAGTTCGCAGAATGTGCCCTATCGCCGCGAAACCTTCAAAGAGAAGCACTCCATCATTCAGTTTGATTCCGACTTCAACATGGCCGATGCCGGCATCATGGGTAGTCAGGCCTCGGCCAAAGATATGAAGGTGCTACAGACCTCAATCGACTCGATGGTAGTGTTGGGTGATAGTATCGGGCGTCAGTATTATAACGAAGCATCGACAGGTGCTTATCGCAAACAGACCGGGTTGACAAAAGAAGACACCTTGAAAATAGAGACTGCTGCTATGGCATCTTACAATATGGATAGTCTTTATCAAGCGGCAACCTTGATGCAAAAACAACGCATTATCTCTTCGGCAGTGACTCGCGCCGAGAACCTGGCAAGTGATTATAGCTTTAAGAGTTTCTCTATGGAGTCAAATGACTATAGCATCCGCAAGCATCAAACCGAATGGCATAAGAAAATAACCATCTCCCTCTCTTGTCTGCTCTTTTTCTTTATCGGTGCACCTCTGGGAGGAATTATACGAAAAGGTGGATTGGGTATGCCTGTCATCGTTTCGATATTGGTTTTTATCATCTACTACATCATTGATAATAGTGGTTATAAGATGGCTCGTGACGGCAAGTGGATTGTATGGATGGGTATGTGGATGAGCTCTGCCGTATTGGCACCGTTGGGCGTATTTCTTACCTACAAATCCAACAAAGACTCTGTGGTGCTCAATGCCGATGCTTACATTGCTTGGTTCAGGAAGGTTTCGGGTATTCGCAGTCTGCGTAACCTCTTCAAGAAAGAGGTAATCATTCACGATCCCGACTACTTGCGCATCCCTAACGAACTCACTGCTCTCTCGGAAGATTGCCGTATGTATGCTCAGGCTCGCCGGTTGACGAAAGCGCCCAACTACTTCCGTCTCTGGATGGAGAGTGGCGAGGATCGCGATATTGTGCAGATTAACGACCGGTTGGAACTGTTGGTTGAGCAACTCTCGAATACCAAATCGATTACCTTGCTGAATGCGGTAAACCGATATCCAATTATACCCGTTGCGGCTCACTTACGCCCGTTTCATCAGTATTGGCTGAACATTTTAACAGGCTTAGTGGTTCCTATCGGACTCTTTTTCTATTTTAGAATCTGGGCATTCCGCATTCGCCTGAACAAAGATATGGAGCGGATTATCCAAAACAATGAAGAAATTAAATACATCATACAGACTAACATTAAATGATCATGGAAAAAATAAAATTGAATACAATAGAAGAGGCAATTGCCGAATTCAAAGAAGGCAATTTCGTTATTGTAGTTGACGACGAAGACCGTGAAAATGAGGGCGATTTCATTATCGCTGCCGAAAAGATAACTCCCGAGAAAGTAAACTTTATGATGACCCACGGTCGTGGTGTGCTTTGTGCACCCATCACCGAGGAGCGTTGTGCCGAGCTGGAACTGGATATGCAGGTATCTGCGAATACCTCTATCTACGAAACACCGTTTACAGTGACGGTCGATTTGCTCGAAGGATGCACCACTGGTGTTTCTATGCACGACCGTGCAGCCACCATTCGTGCATTGGCCGATCCGACGTTGCAACCCACTGCACTCGGACGTCCGGGACACGTGAATCCCCTGCGTGCCCGTTCGCGTGGTGTACTTCGCCGTGCCGGACATACCGAAGCAACGGTCGATCTGGCTCGTCTGGCAGGACTCTATCCGGCAGGTGCCTTGATCGAGATCATCAACGAAGATGGTACCATGGCTCGCCTTCCGCAACTGATTGAGGTTGCCCAACGTTTTGATATGAAAATTATCTCTATTAAAGACCTGATTGCCTATCGCTTGCGTATGGAATCGATTGTAGAGAAAGGAGTAGAGGTTGATATGCCTACACACCACGGACACTTCCGCTTGATTCCGTTCCGTCAGAAATCGAACGGGTTAGAGCACGTAGCTCTGATTAAAGGCGAATGGACCGAAGATGAATCGATTCTGGTACGCGTACACTCCTCGTGTGCTACCGGCGATATCTTCGGATCGTGCCGTTGCGAGTGTGGCGAGCAGCTTCACAAAGCCATGGAGATGATCAATGCAGCCGGCAAGGGGGTAATTGTATACATGAATCAAGAAGGCCGCGGCATCGGTCTGATGAATAAAATGGCTGCCTATAAACTTCAGGAAGAAGGTTACGATACGGTAGATGCTAATTTGCATTTAGGCTTTAATGCTGATGAACGCGATTATGGCGTGGGCGCGCAGATCTTGCGCGATTTGGGTGTGAAGAAAATGAAGTTGATCTCCAACAATCCGGTGAAGCGTATCGGACTCGAAGGATACGGGCTGGAGATAACCGAAAATGTAGCCATCGAAATTAAGCCTAACGAGTACAACGAGCGTTACTTAAAGACAAAAAAAGAACGAATGGGACATACGTTGCATTTTAATAAGTAAAATGTCGAATTGCTTTTATATGTCAATTATTATAGCTTATTTTGCAACTAATATCACCAAATAACAATAAAAGAGATACAAAATGAACCAATTATCAGACCGTTTGAACAGCTTGTCTCCGTCAGAGACATTAGCGATGTCGCAAAAGAGCGCTGAGCTAAAGGCACAGGGCATTGATGTAATTAACTTGAGTGTAGGAGAACCCGATTTTAATACTCCCGATCATATCAAGGAGGCTGCTAAGAAGGCTATTGACGATAACTTCTCGCGCTACTCTCCCGTTCCGGGCTATCCCGGCTTACGTAATGCCATCGTAGAGAAACTTAAGAAAGAGAATGGTTTAGAGTATACAGCCACTCAAATTTCTTGTGCCAATGGTGCCAAGCAATCTGTTTGCAATGTGGTTTTGGCGTTGGTTAATGCAGGCGACGAAGTCATTATTCCGGCTCCCTACTGGGTAAGCTATCCCGAGATGGTGAAGCTCGCCGAAGGTACCCCTGTGATTGTTGCGGCTGGTATTGAGCAAGACTTTAAGATCACTCCCGCTCAGCTCGAAGCGGCTATTACTCCTAAAACCAAAGCGATGATCCTCTGCTCTCCGTCCAATCCTACCGGATCGGTGTACAGCAAAGAAGAGTTGGCTGGTTTATGCGAGGTATTGAGCAAACATCCGCAAGTGATTGTGATTGCCGACGAAATCTACGAGCATATTAATTACATCGGCAAGCACCAGAGTATTGCCCAGTTCCCCGGAATGCAGGAACGTACGGTGATTGTAAACGGTGTGTCGAAAGCATATGCAATGACAGGCTGGAGAATTGGTTTCATTGCCGGTCCGCAGTGGTTGGTGAGCGCTTGCAATAAGTTGCAGGGACAATACACATCGGGTCCTTGTTCCGTATCGCAAAAGGCTGCCGAAGCGGCTTACACCGGTACGCAAGCTCCGGTCGAAGAGATGCGTGTCGCCTTCGAACGCCGTCGCAACCTGATTGTACAGTTGGCAAAGGAAGTTCCCGGATTTGAAGTAAACATGCCCGAAGGTGCTTTCTATCTCTTCCCTAAATGCGATCATTACTTCGGTAAGTCTGTCGGCGATCGTAAGATTGAGAATGCAGGGGATCTGGCTATGTATCTGCTCGAAGTGGGCCATGTAGCCTGTGTAGGCGGTGCTGCTTTTGGTGCCCCCGACTGTATTCGTATGAGCTATGCTACCAGTGATGAGAACATCGTAGAAGCCATTCGTCGTATCAAAGAGGCTTTGGCTAAATTGAACTAAAGACCATAAAGTCTATATATAAAAAAGGCTGCTTTCCGTAAGGAGAGCAGCCTTTTACTTTCTTTTGAGTCTGATTGAATTACTCAGCTGGGTGAATTGCTTCAGAAGGACAAACATCAGCGCAAGTACCGCAGTCAGTACATACGTCTGGGTTGATCACATAGATATCACCTTCAGAGATAGCTTCAACGGGACACTCGTCGATACAAGTTCCGCAAGCAATACAATCGTCATTAATTACGTAAGCCATTTTGTTATTATTTAAAATTATTAGTACTAATTTCTGAGACAAAAATACATGTTTTATTCATTACTTGGTATCAAACTCTCTTAAAATGATTTAATTCGTATTCATTCTAAATAAGAAGGATGATCTTCCCTCACCGGTCATCTGTTAACGAAGTTTGCGCAATTGGTAGAATAAGATAAACTCCTGTATGATTGTGTTAACTTTCTACACCGGATAGCTTCTTTTTTATTACTTTTGCAGGAGATATAGTAAACAGATCATATAGTAAATAGTCACATGCCATTAAATTTGCCCGATAAGCTACCTGCGATAGAATTGCTCAAGGAAGAGAATATCTTCGTAATCGATAATTCGCGTGCCACGCAGCAAGACATCCGTCCGTTGCGCATTGCAATTCTCAACCTCATGCCGTTGAAGATAACAACCGAAACCGACTTGGTACGCTTGCTTTCTAATACGCCTTTGCAGGTCGAGATATCCTTTATGAAACTCAAAAGCCATACCTCTAAGAATACGTCGGTCGAACACATGGAGACGTTCTACACCGATTTCGAAGAGATGTGCAACGATAAGTACGATGGTATGATTATTACTGGCGCACCGGTCGAGCAGATGGACTTCGAGGAGGTGGGTTATTGGGAGGAGATTACCAAAGTATTCAACTGGGCGCGTACGCACGTCACCTCTACGCTCTACATTTGTTGGGCGGCACAGGCGGGGCTTTACCACCACTACGGTGTGCCCAAACATGCGTTGGAGCAGAAGATGTTCGGTATCTTCCGCCACCGTACGCTCGATCCGTTGCACCCCATTTTCCGCGGGTTCGACGACTTGTTTTACGTTCCCCACAGCCGTCATACCGAGGTGCGCAAAGAGGATATCCTGAAAGTGCCCGAACTGACCCTGCTCTCCGAGTCCGACGAATCGGGGGTGTACTTGGTGATGGCCCGTGGCGGACGTGAGTTCTTCGTGACCGGACACTCCGAATACTCTCCGCTCACACTCGATACCGAGTATCGGCGCGATCTCGAAAAGGGCCTCCCGATAGGGGTCCCGTATCACTATTACCTCGATAACGATCCCGACAAAGGACCCGTAGTTTGCTGGCGCGGACATGCCAACCTGCTGTTCTCGAACTGGCTCAACTACTTCGTTTACCAGGAAACTCCCTATAATATTGACGACATCAAATGATAAAGCAACGTAAAATAGAATTGCTGGCTCCGGCCAAGAACCTCGAGTGTGGCATCGAAGCCATCAACCACGGAGCCGATGCGGTGTACATCGGTGCGCCCAAGTTCGGCGCGCGTGCGGCAGCGGTCAACTCGCTCGAAGATATCGCCGCCCTCGTAGCCCACGCCCACTTGTATAATGCCCGTATCTACGTCACCATCAACACCATTCTCAAAGAAGAGGAGTTGAGGGAGACGGAAGAGATGATTCACGAGCTTTACCGCATCGGTGTCGATGCGCTGATTGTGCAAGACATGGGCATCACCGCCCTCAATCTGCCCCCCATTCCGCTGCATGCCAGTACGCAGATGGATAATCGCACGCCCGAGAAGGTTCGCTTTCTTGCCGATGCCGGATTCCGTCAGGTTGTGTTGGCGCGCGAACTTTCCCTGCGCGAGATTCGGGACATTCACACTGCCTGTCCCGAAGTGCTGCTCGAAATCTTTGTGCACGGTGCGCTTTGCGTGAGTTACAGCGGTCAGTGCTACGTCAGTCAGGCGTGCTTCGGGCGCAGTGCCAACCGCGGAGCTTGCGCACAGTTCTGCCGCATGCCTTTCAACCTGGTCGATGCCGACGGAAAGATCATTGCCCAAGAGAAGCACCTTTTATCACTCAAAGACCTCAACCAGATAAACGAACTCGAACAACTGCTCGATGCAGGTGCCTCCTCCTTCAAAATCGAAGGGCGGTTGAAGGAGGTTTCGTACGTCAAGAATGTTACGGCCGCCTATCGTCAGAAGCTCGACAGCATTCTGTCGCGCCGTCCGGAGTACGTGCGTGCCTCGTCGGGAACGACCCGTTTCGACTTTACACCGCAGCTCGACAAGAGTTTCAGCCGTGGTTTTACCTCTTACTTCCTTCACGGAAGGGGAGGCGAAGTGGCCTCGTTCAATACGCCTAAATCGTTGGGCGAGGAGATGGGTACGATGAAAGAGGCACGGGGCAACTACCTTACCGTAGCCGGACTGAAATCGTTCAATAATGGCGATGGAGTTTGCTATATTGACGAGCAAGGCAAGCTGCAAGGCTTCCGCATCAACCGGGTCGATGGCAACAAGCTCTATCCGCAGGAGATGCCTCGCATCAAACCGCGCACAGTGCTGTACCGTAACTTCGATCAGGAGTTTGAACGCTCGCTGGCACGCAAGTCTGCCGAACGGAAAATCGGCGTATCCATGACATTGGGAGAGACTGAAAACGGATTCTCGCTCGTACTGACCGATGAGGATGCCAACAGCGTGACCCTTGCTTTGCCGCGTGAAAAAGAACCGGCTCGCACACCGCAAGCCGACAACCTGCGCACGCAACTGTCCAAGCTTGGCAATACCCCCTTCGAGGCTACGCAGATCGAGATTGACTGGACCGACAACTGGTTCCTGCCCGCTTCGGTTTTGGCCGATCTGCGCCGCCAGGCTGTCGACGAGTTGCTGGCTGTGCGGCAGGCTAACTATCCGCGCGAGGTAGCGGTGTTTCAACCCACCACCCACGCGTTTCCGCAAACCACACTGACCTATCTGGGCAATGTGATGAACCCGCAAGCAGCCTCTTTCTATGCCGCCCACGGGGTACAATCCATTGCTCCGGCTTTTGAGAAAGAGCCCGTAGAGGATGCCGTACTGATGTTCTGTAAGCATTGCCTGCGCCATAGCATGGGGTGGTGTCCGATTCATCAGCGTCAGCGGTCGCCCTACAAAGAGCCCTATTATTTGGAGTCGACCGATGGCAAGCGTTACCGCCTGACATTCGATTGTAAGAATTGCCAGATGAAAGTGAGTGCAGTATGAAAAACGATAGTCACCATAGCGTACAGAGAGGGCACAGAGGTTTTCAAGACATAACTTCCGTGGCTTTTGCGTACGCTATGGCGAACATCTTTGCAGGTATACTCCTTGTTTTTCTGCTTACCGCCTGTCACTATCTGCCCCCCGATCTTTCGTCCGATACATTGAGCGAGCAGACCAAAGACTCGCTGACCTATCTCCACGAACGCCATTATACGTACAACACCAACTTTGAGGTACAAGCCGACTCGGTTGTGCTCGAACGTTTACCGATCAAGGACTCCTTCTTCAGTCTCCACAAAGGCGATAGGGTAGTAGTGGCGGAGTTTGCCGTTCATCCGGCAGACAGTGTCGATAGCATTTGGGTGAAGCTGGCGCACACGCAAGAGGAGCAAGGCTGGGTGCGGGAGAAGGAGCTTATTCACTCCTTTGTGCCTACCGATAGCATTTCGCAGTTCATCTACCTTTTTAGCGATACCCATGCGTCGTACTTCGTGGTTATCTTCGCCCTGTTTGTGGGCGTGTATCTGTTTCGCGCTTTCAGGCGCAAGCAGTTGCAATTGGTTTATTTCAATGACATCGACAGCCTCTATCCGCTGCTGCTCTGTCTGCTGATGGCTTTCAGTGCTACGCTCTACGAGAGTATGCAGGTGTTCGTGCCCGACACGTGGCAGCACTTTTACTTCAACCCTACGCTGTCTCCTTTCAAGGTTCCGCTCGTGCTGTCTATCTTTCTGCTCAGTATCTGGTGCTTTATTGTGCTGGTGCTTGCCGTGCTCGACGATCTGTTTCGGCAACTCACCCCGGCAGCGGCGGTGTTCTATCTGCTGGGCTTGATGTCGTGCTGTATCTTCTGTTACTTCTTCTTTATCCTGACTACGCACATCTACATCGGTTACCTCTTTCTGGGGTGTTTCGTATGGCTGTTTGTGCGTCGCTTGCGTACGCACAAAGGGTATATGTACCGTTGCGGCAACTGTGGAGGCAAGTTACGCGAGAAAGGTGTATGCCCACACTGCGGAGCTATCAACGAATAAACCATACGGATATCCATCGGTTGCTGTGAACTACGCACACAAAAAAAGAGAGAAAGCCAATGAGCTTTCTCTCCTGATACGGTTCTGTCTTAACCTAATTCATGATTGCGGTAACAAATATGGAGCATAAAAGAGGAAAAGTCAAGCTTTTGCCTCTTTCTTTTTAGAATCGGCAGCGAATATCTATGCCCAATTGCATGGGGCGACCTCGCTGTTCGAACCCGTTGCCCATTGACTCGAAGTAGAACGCTTCGTACTTCTTGTCGAGCGCATTGCGCACCCAGAGAGCAATTGCTCCATTGCCCTTCTCGAAGCTGACGCGTCCGTTGAGCGTACCGTAGAAGGCTTGGCTAGCTGCATTGTTCTCTGTCCAGTAGATGCGTCCGGCTGCGTTGTAGTTGGCGTTGAGCTGTACGCGGTCCAGCCAGTAGCGCGGAGCCAGCGTAAACAGGTACTGTGCACCCAGATTGAAGGTGTGCTTGGGCACGAAAGGTACGTAGTTGCCGTTGTAGTTAATGTCGATATACCCATCCTTGGTTCTCGTATTGGTGATGTAGTCGCTAAAGGTAGCGTAGGTATATCCGTATGTAGCGTTAAGGCTCAGGCAGTCGGTGAGGTTTGCGCGTACGGCAGCTTCGGCACCGTAGCTGCGGCTCTTACCGGCATTAACGGTGATGCGTCCCAATCCGCTTTCGGCAAACTTGGCAATCTGTTGGTCGCGTGTATCCATATAGAAGGCAGCCAGGTCCATCCATAGCTTTCCCTCCCACAAGGTCAGGTGAGTGCCCACTTCGTAGTTCCACGCATATTCGGGTTTGTAGGTGATGGCTGCTTCCACCTGTTCGGGGCTGAGTGTGGTACTTTCGCTTCCGGGGCGTGCCGAAAGCTGTCCGCTTATCAGGTCGGAAAACATTTGTATGTTGTATCCTCCCGACCGATATCCGCGGCTCACCGAGGCATAGAGATTATTCTGTTTGTTGAAGTCATATTTCAAAGCGAACTTCGGCAATAGTTGCAGGTAATCGGTGTCCGCCTTGCCCATGAAGTCGGCTTTCTGCGTACCAGCCGGTCCCATTGGCCGGTTGTTGGCATACATCTGATACCTCATTGAAGCCGACGAGTGATAGTCTATCTTCACTTTTTCGTAATCCAGTCGTAGTCCGATAGTGGCCGACAGCCCCTCAATGAGCAGGTTGTTGAATGTAGACTGGTGAAACAGTGCCACGCCCATGGTCGGAGTGTCAAACGTGCCGGGGATGGAGAGCTGTTCGTCCATCAAAACCATGCGCATGGGCGTATTGGCCATCTGCCCGTTTATCATGCTTTCGATCATGTTTATCCCGTCTTTCTTGAACGTAACCGGCGCGTTCGTATCGAGCCATTGGTAGAAGCCGAAAGCACCCGTCACCCAATCCCACCGGCGGTTGTTGCCACTGCTCTTGAAGGTTATTTCCTCGGTTAGTGTGTTCTGACGTTGCTTCTGTTCGAGCGTATAGGTATCGTCGCGTAAGAAGTCTTGATCGATAAACATCCGGTCTTTGAGGTGTTGAAACCCGGTGACCGAACTCAGTACGAATCCGTTGCCCTGATACTCGAGGTTCAACCCCGCATTGAGCAGGTTGCGGTAGTAGCTGCTGGCATCGTTGTTGGTTATCTTGCCGATGTCGTCGGCGTGTCTCTCTGCCTTGGGGTTGGTGGCTCCGGTGTAGAAATACGGATATCCCCCCTGGTCGCTGTACTCGTAGCTCACGTTGAGGTCGAGTTTGAGGTTTTCGGTAGGTAGATAGATACCGCGGAAGCGTCCGCCTGCCGAATTGATTTTGTCCACTCGCTTGCCGGTATCGCTGTGCTTGAAGAATCCGCCTGCATGTTCGTAGAACCCTCCGGTCGAGAATGCGAATTTATCCGACGAGCGGTGATAATGTGTCACCGATGCATTGTAGTTGTTGTACGTGCCTGCACTCAGTCTCAGATCGGTTCCCTGATAGGTGAAGGGCGATTTGGTGTGTACTTTGATGAGTCCCCCCATCGTGTTGCGCCCGTAGAGCGTGCCCTGCGGTCCGCGTAGCACGTCGATACGCTCGATGTCGGAATAGTTGAAGTCGAAAGCCGATTTGTCGATGTAAGGCACATTGTCTACGTACAGCCCCACCGAAGGCGTGTTGATGCGCGACCCGATGCCGCGGATGTAGATGGCCGAGGTGAGCTTCGATCCGTAGTCGGGGATGAAGATATTGGGAACTACCGAGGTGAGATCTTTGATCGATTTCACCTGATTGGCTTGCATGTCTTTTTGCGACAGCAGCGTCACGGCTGTGGGTTGTTGGCGTAGCTTGCGGTTCTCTTTGGGCGAGGCTATTACTACAATCTCTTCCACGTCTACCACTTTGAGGGTGTCTTTGGGAAGGTCTTCGGCCCATGCGCTTCCTGTCGCCAGAAGCGTAAGCCCAATAAGTAATGTGTTTCTTTTCATTGATTTATTCTTTTGCTTGCAAAGTAATAAGAAAATTACGGGTTGCGCAATCCTCATTTATTAGGATTATATACGATCGGCTTCAATGTATCCATTCATTACCGCGTAGATGGTTAGTCCCGATACCGACTTGATGCCGAGTTTCTCGGTGATGTTCTTGCGGTGTGTGATGACGGTAGTGAGACTGATATTTAGCTTATCGGCAATCTCTTTGTTGATTAACCCTTTGGTTAGGAGTGCCAATACCTCTATCTCACGAGCGGAGAGGTCGTGCTCGACCGTGCTCGAACCGTCGTGCGGATGCGCCGCTGCAGTGGCGTGCTCGTTGTGGTGTGCATGCTGGTGCAGTTTGAGAATATCCTTTACCAGTTGCTCTTCGGTTTGATAGATGTTGAGCGTGGGCACATTGGCCAGTTGCAACGACTGGCTCTCTCCGCCCGCCAACACAATGGTTTTGGGTTTGCGGGGCAGGAAGAAGGCCGTATGCTCGATGTAGATTTGTGCCGAGATGAAGTAGTGTGCATACATATCGGGCGTGTCGTCCACCAACTCTGCGAAGCTGCTGAACGATCGTATTGTTGCCACCGGAATCATCCGTTCCAGAATACCGGTCAGTCCGATGGTCGTCAGTGTATTAGGCTCTACGATAGCAATTTCGGGTGCGTGTTTCATGTCGTTATTTGGTTAAGTAAGTAGCTGCTGCTTCGGCACATCGCTCGCCGTCGATGCCCGCCGATACGATGCCTCCGGCATAACCGGCTCCTTCGCCGCAGGGGAATAGTCCGCTTAGGCCGACGTGTTGCAAAGTATCCTTATCGCGCACAATGCGTACGGGCGAGGAGGTACGTGTTTCTACGCCGATCATCACCGCCTCGTTGGTGAGGAAGCCGTGGCTCATCCGTCCGAACTGCTGGAAGCCCTGTTGCAGTCTACGGCTCACGAAGTCGGGCAAACAGAAGTGCAACGGCGAAGAGATTAACCCCGGGCTGTACGATGTTTCGGGCAGGTCGTAGCTTAGTTTCTTACGGGTGAAGTCGGTCATGCGCTGTGCCGGAGCCGTTTGGCGCATACCGCCCTGCAACCAGCTCTGTCGCTCCATCTCCTCCTGAAAGCGGAGTACCGAAAGCACATCGCCTTGGGTAGCTCCCTCGCCGAGGGGGATATCTTCGGGGCGCACCTCGACTACCATGCCGGAGTTGCTCCATTTCGATCCGCGGTTCGAGGGCGACATACCGTTGACCACCACCTGTTCGGGGCCGCTTGCCGCAGGAACCACAAAGCCGCCGGGGCACATGCAGAAGCTGTACACACCGCGCTCCTCGACTTGTGTTACGAAGCTGTATTCGGCAGCAGGCAGAAACTCGCCACGCCCCTTGCTGCGGTGATACTGTATCTGGTCGATCAGCTCGGCGGGATGCTCCAGACGAACGCCTACGGCAATGCCCTTGGGTTCCATCGCTACGTTGTGTTCGGCCAGCCAGCGGTACACATCGCGTGCCGAATGTCCGGTAGCCAGAATTACCGGGCCGAGGAAAGTTTTTCCGGTGCTGGTTTCGATTCCTGTCACCTCGTTCTTGTCGATGATCAGGCTCTCCATCCGCGTCTCGAAGTGCACTTCGCCACCACAACTGATGATGGTGTTGCGCATGTTCTCGATGACGCGCGGCAGCTTGTCGGTTCCAATATGTGGATGTGCATCGGCCAGGATAGCTGTCGAAGCACCGTGCTGGCAGAATACGTGCATGATCTTGTCCGTATTGCCACGCTTCTTACTGCGGGTGTAGAGCTTTCCGTCCGAGTATGCCCCGGCACCACCCTCTCCGAAGCTGTAGTTCGATTCGGGGTTCACACTGTGTTTGCGGCTGATGAGTGCAAGGTCTTTCTTGCGTTCGCGCACATCCTTGCCTCGCTCCACCACCACGGGGCGCAGACCGAGTTCGATCAGACGCAGGGCGGCAAACAGTCCGCCGGGTCCGGCACCGACCACAATCACTTGCGGCTTGCCCTCGACGTTGGGATAGATGGTCTGGGGGTACTCGTCATCGGTCGGGGTTTCGTTGAGGTAAACACGCACTTTCAGGTTCACGTAGATGATGCGTTGACGCGCATCGATGCTTCGTTTCAGTACCCGAATGGCGGTAATATCTTTGGGATTAATCCCTTTTTCTTTGCCTAAGTAAGTTTTCAGGGTTTGCTCCTGAGCTGCAATCTCGGGGAGAATGCGTAGTTGGTATTCTTGTATCATAATGTTTCTTTGCTTATTCTTAGCCGAACAGCGCCCTGAAAGCCTCTTCGACTTTCCGCACCGGCACCAGTTCGATCTTCATCTTCTTCGTGTCAACTCCTTGCAGGTTATGCTTGGGCAGAATAATCCGTTTAAATCCCAGCTTCTCTGCCTCGCCAATGCGCTGCTCAATGCGATTCACCGGACGAATCTCGCCCGATAGCCCGATCTCTCCCGCCATGCAAATGCCCGGCTCGATGGTGGCATCCATGTTCGACGAAAGAATGGCACTGATTACGGCGAGGTCGATGGCAGGGTCGTTCACCTTCAGTCCGCCGGCAATGTTGAGGAATACATCTTTCTGTGCCAGCTTAAAGCCGACCCGCTTTTCGAGCACGGCGAGCAACATATTCATGCGTCGCAGGTCGAAGCCGGTTGCCGAACGTTGCGGATTGCCGTACACAGCCGAGCTGACCAACGCCTGCGTCTCGATCAGAAACGGGCGTACCCCCTCGATGGCCGAGGCGATGGCGACACCGCTCATGCCTTCGTGGTCTTGCGACAGCAGTAGTTCGGATGGGTTGCTCACTTGCCGTAGCCCGTCTTGCCGCATTTCGTAGATGCCCAATTCCGCTGTGCTTCCGAAGCGGTTCTTGATGCTGCGCAAGATGCGGTACAGGTGGTGCTGATCGCCCTCGAACTGCAACACCGTGTCTACGATGTGTTCTAATACCTTGGGGCCGGCAATGCTTCCCTCCTTATTAATATGTCCGATCAGCAGCACGGCGGTATGCGTCTCCTTGGCAAACCGCAGAATTGATGCCGCACATTCGCGCACCTGAGCGATGCTTCCGGGCGACGATTCGATGCTCTCGGTCGAGATGGTCTGTATCGAGTCGATGATAATCAGGTCGGGGGTGGTATTCTTGATGTGTACGTAAATCTGTTCGAGCGATGTTTCGCAAACGATGAGGCAGTTGCCGTGGTGCTGCGCTTGCAGACGGTCGGCACGCAGTTTCAATTGTCGGGCACTCTCTTCGCCCGAGATATACAGAATGCGCTTCTCGGGTATGCGCAAGATGGTTTGCAACACCAAAGTCGATTTGCCGATGCCCGGCTCGCCACCGATCAGCACCAGAGAACCTTGCACCAGTCCGCCGCCGAGTACACGATTCAGTTCCTCGTCGTGCAGGTCGATGCGCGGTTCGTCGTCCGCTTCAATCTCGTTGAGAGTGATGGGCTTGGGCTTGGCCGTTTCGATGCCCGATACGGGACGCTTGTTCGGTACTTCTCTGCGCACGATCTCTTCTACGTACGTATTCCACTCCCCACACGAGGGGCATTTGCCCACCCATTTGGGCGAATCTTGTCCGCAGTTACTGCATACATAAACGGTTTTCTCTTTGGCCATGGAGGGATCAATTGATAAATAACCTCCAAAAGTACTTAATTTCTCCTATTCTACCATCATGATCGGTGAGATAACTGCCGATGAGTGAGTAAATAGCCTCCGATCTGCCGGGTAAAAGGAAAAAGGGTCGGAACCTTTGCCTCGGATGGTCGGAACCTTTGGGTACGATGGTACGAACCTTTGCCCCGGATGGTCGGAACCTTTGGGTATGATGCTCCGATGCGTTGAGCTTACGGTATGCTAATCTCTCCGGCTATGGACCGGCTCATGCGTTCGCGTACCTCTTCGGGCGCATAGCCATGCCCCAGGAGGAACATCAACTTGGTGACGGCCGATTCGGTAGTACTGTCGTATCCGCTCACCACGCCTGCCTGTAGCAACTGATAGCCTGTTTCGTATCGCTCCATCTCGACCATTCCCGCTTTGCATTGGGTGATGTTGACAATGACGATGCCCCGTTCGCTGGCTTCGCGCAGCAGTCGGGCGAACCAAACCTTGCGCGGTGCATTGCCCGAACCATAGGTTTCGAGCACTACGGCCTTCAATCCGTCGATGGAGAGCGTGGCGGCTACCACATTCTCGTGGATGCCGGGAAAGAGTTTGAGTACGGCAATGTTGGTATCTAATAGGTAATGAGGTGTAAGTACCTGACTGTCGTTGGCCGCATGGGTGACGGCGGGGTTGTATTTGATGTGAATACCCGCCTCGGCCAGCAGCGGATAGTTGAACGAGCGAAACGCATTGAAGTTCTCGGCATTCATCTTCGTGGTGCGGTTGCCGCGCATGAGGTGATTCTCGAAGAAGATGCATACTTCAGGCACGAGCGGATGTCCGCCCGTATCGACGGCAGCGGCAATCTCGATACTGGTCATCAGGTTTTCCTTACCGTCGGTACGGAGCACACCGATGGGAAGCTGCGACCCGGTAAGAATGACCGGCTTGTTCAGCCCTTCGAGCATGAAGCTTAATGCCGAGGCCGTATAGGCCATGGTATCGGTACCGTGCAATATGACGAAGCCGGTGTAGCGCTCATAGTTGTCGAAGATGATACGTACCAACTTGCGCCATGCTTCGGGCTCCATGTCCGAAGAGTCCATTGGCGGATCGAACTGGAGGGAGTCGATGGTAAAGGTGAACTTTTGCAGTTCGGGTACATGTTTTTGCAACTGCTCGAAGTTGAAGCTCTCGAGCGCACCGGTTTCGGCATTTTCAATCATTCCAATGGTTCCACCGGTGTATATTAACAATACGGAAGCATTTAAGGCTGTCATACTCGTTGTTTTTGCAGATGTTTTTTGCAAAGATAGATATATATCTGATAGTTCATAACAAAATGTCAAAAAAGTGTGTGTCCGTCTCGGTAAATGTTTGCGCGGTGATAATCTTTTTATCAGAAAATAATCGTAAAAAGTGATAGTTTGAATGATTTTATTGTTACTTTTGCGACATCTTATCAAAACACCGATAGAAACCAGAACTATGATGCAGTACTATCCACATACAGTCACATCCATGTGCTCAATGACCATGACCCTTTGGGGTTGATGGATAGTATTTGTGTTTCTACGTGATTCACGCTTACGGAAGGTAAGCAATAAACATTTTCAAGTCATCTTATTTTAAAACATAGACCATTGCCCGGCAAAGAGGAAGTGGTATTAAATTTATATCTGCAATGAAAGTAATGAAATTCGGCGGAACATCCGTAGGTTCCGTGAACAGCATTTTGAGCGTCAAGAAAATCGTTGAGTCGGCACAAGAACCGGTCATCGTCATTGTTTCTGCCTTGGGTGGCATCACCGATAAACTAATCAATACCTCGAAGATGGCAGCAGCCGGAGACGCGGCTTACGAAGCTGAGTTCCGCGAGATCGTGTACCGTCACGTAGAGATGGTCAAAGAGGTAATCCCCGCAGGAGAGGAGCAAACCGCGCTGCAACGTCAGGTAGGCGAACTGCTCAACGAGCTGAAAGACATCTTTCAGGGTATCTACCTGATTAAAGACCTTTCGGCCAAAACATCCGATACGATTGTGAGCTATGGCGAGCGGTTATCGTCGATCATTGTGGCGTGTCTTATCAAAGATGCCCGCTGGTTCGATTCGCGCAGCTTCATCAAAACAGAGTCGAAGCATACCAAGCATACGCTCGACAAGGAGCTGACCAACCAATTGGTCAAGAAAGCCTTCCGCGATATTCCGCAGGTGTCGCTCGTACCGGGCTTTATCTCGTCGGACAAGCTGACGGGCGACGTAACAAACCTCGGACGCGGCGGTTCGGACTATACCGCAGCCATTATTGCTGCTGCGCTGGATGCCGACAGCCTTGAGATATGGACCGATGTAGACGGCTTCATGACTGCCGATCCGCGGGTTATCTCTACCGCCTATACCATCAACGAACTGAGCTATGTAGAGGCAATGGAGCTGTGCAACTTCGGTGCCAAGGTGGTGTATCCGCCTACGATCTATCCGGTGTGCCATAAAAACATCCCGATACTTATTAAGAATACCTTCAACCCCGAAGGAGTCGGAACGGTGATTAAGAAAACCGTCGATAGCTCACGTTGCAAAGCCATCAAGGGCATTTCATCGATCAACGATACGAGCCTGATTACCGTGCAGGGACTCGGTATGGTGGGCGTGATCGGGGTTAACTACCGCATCTTTAAGGCATTGGCCAAGAACGGTATCAGTGTATTCCTCGTGTCGCAAGCCTCGTCGGAAAACAGTACCTCGATCGGTGTGCGCAATGCTGATGCCGATCTGGCGTGCGAGATGCTCAACGAGGAGTTCGAGAAAGAGATCGAGATGGGAGAGATATCGCCCATTCTTGCCGAGAAGAACCTCGCAACGGTAGCCATCGTAGGCGAGAACATGAAACACACCCCCGGTATTGCCGGCAAGCTGTTCGGAACGCTAGGACGCAACGGTATCAACGTCATTGCCTGTGCGCAGGGAGCTTCGGAGACGAACATCTCGTTTGTGGTCGATAGCAAGTCGTTGCGTAAGTCGCTCAACGTTATTCACGATTCGTTTTTCCTCTCCGAGTATCAGGTATTGAACCTCTTCATCTGCGGAGTGGGTACGGTTGGAGGCAGCCTGATCGAACAGATTCGCCAGCAACAACAGAAACTCAAGCAGGAGAACGGGTTGAAGCTCCACGTGGTCGGTATCGCCGATGCCGAGCGTGCCATGTTCAGCCGTGCCGGATTCGATCTGGCCAATTTCCGCGAAGAGCTCAAAGAGAAGGGCGAACCGAGCACCATCGAAACCCTGCGCGACGAGATTATCGGCATGAACATCTTCAACTCCGTATTCGTAGACTGTACCGCCAGTGCAGGCGTGGCATCGCTCTATAAGGAGCTGCTCGACCACAACGTGTCGGTCGTGGCTGCCAATAAGATTGCCGCCTCGTCGGCCTACGATAACTATCGCGAACTCAAACAGATTGCCCGCCTGCGCGGTGTCAAGTTCCTGTTCGAGACCAATGTAGGAGCGGGGCTTCCTATCATCAACACCATCAACGACCTGATTCATAGCGGCGACAAGATATTGAAGATCGAAGCCGTGCTGTCGGGCACGCTCAACTACATCTTCAATAAGATCAGTGCCGACATCCCTTTTAGCCGCACCATCAAGATGGCGCAGGAAGAGCGTTACTCGGAGCCCGATCCACGTATCGACCTAAGCGGTAAGGACGTGATCCGCAAGCTCGTGATCTTGGCGCGTGAGGCCGGATACCGCCTCGAACAGGAGGATGTGGAGAAGAATCTCTTCGTGCCTGCCGACTTCTTCGAGGGTACACTCGATGCCTTCTGGCAGCGCGTGCCCAGCCTCGATGCCGACTTCGAAGCCCGCCGCCAAGTGCTCGAAAGCGAACACAAACACTGGCGATTCGTGGCGAAGTTGGAGAACGGAAAAGCCTCGGTCGGCTTGCAGGAGGTAGATCGCAACCATCCGTTCTACGGACTAGAGGGAAGCAACAACATCATTCTGCTCACCACCGAACGGTATAAAGAGTACCCGATGATGATTCAGGGATACGGTGCCGGAGCCGGAGTGACGGCCGCGGGCGTATTTGCCGACATCATGAGTATTGCCAATGTGTAACTAAACTGAACGGGAATGAAACATATCATTATTCTCGGTGACGGAATGGCCGACTGGCCTGTTCCGTCGCTGGGCAACCAAACCCTGTTGCAACATGCCCATACGCCGAACATGGACCGGCTGGCGCGGCTGGGACGCAACGGGATGCTCACCACCGTAGCCCCCGGCTTTCACCCCGGTAGCGAGGTAGCCAATATGTCGGTGCTGGGCTACGACCTACCCACCGTGTACGAAGGACGCGGACCGCTCGAAGCCGCCAGCATCGGTGTGGAGCTGCAACCGGGCGAGATGGCCATGCGCTGCAACCTCGTCTGCATTGAAGGCGAGCTGCTCAAGAACCACTCTGCCGGACACATCACCACCGCCGAAGCAGACATCCTCATCCGATACTTGCAAGAAGAGTTGGGCGACGACAGCGTGCGTTTCCACACCGGTGTGCAGTACCGCCACCTGCTGGTCATCAAAGGCGGCAACAAACAGCTCGACTGCACCCCGCCCCACGATGTGCCGTTGAAGCCCTTCGCCCCGTTGATGGTCAAACCCCTCACGAGCGAGGCCGAAGAGACTGCCGCGTGCATCAACGACCTCATCCTGCGCTCGCAAGAGCTGCTCGCCAACCACCCCGTCAACCTTGCGCGTGTGGCGGCAGGCAAAGACCCTGCCAACAGCATCTGGCCGTGGAGCCCCGGCTACCGTCCGCAGATGGCGCGCCTGAGCGAAACCTTTCCGCAGATCAAGCGCGGTGCGGTGATTTCGGCGGTCGATCTCATCAACGGTATCGGCGTGTATGCCGGGCTGCGACGCATCGACGTAGAGGGTGCTACGGGATTGTATGACACCAACTACGAGAACAAGCTCGCTGCCGCCCTCGATGCCCTGCGCACCGATGACTTTGTATACCTGCACATCGAAGCCAGCGACGAGGCCGGACACGAAGGCGACATCGACCTGAAACTGCGCACAATCGAGAACCTCGACCGACGCATCGTAGGGCCGCTGCTCGATGCCCTCGACCAATGGAGCGAACCCGTGGCCGTGGCCTTGCTGCCCGACCACCCCACGCCCTGCGCCCTACGCACCCATACGTCCGATCCCGTGCCCTTCGCCCTCTGGCACCCCGGCATCGAGCCCGACGAGGTGCAGACTTACGACGAACTTGCCGCGCGCAACGGAGCCTGCGGATGGCTGAAAGAGGCCGAGTTTATCAACCTATTTATCAACAACGAATAACAACTTCTACTCCTCATGAACTACTACAGCACCAACCACCAAGCCCCCACCGCCTCGCTCAGACAGGCAGTGGTCAAGGGACTCGCCTCGGATAAGGGTCTCTTCATGCCCGCAACGATCAAACCCCTGCCACAGGAGTTTTTCGACACGATCGACACCCTCTCGTTTCAAGAGATAGCCTACCGCGTGGCGGATGCCTTCTTTGGCGAAGACATCCCCGAAGAAACGCTGCGCGAGATCGTCTGCGACACCCTTTCGTTCGACGTGCCTCTCGTACACGTCACCCACCACATCTACGCCCTCGAACTCTTTCACGGGCCTACGCTGGCGTTCAAAGACGTCGGGGCGCGCTTCATGGCGCGGCTGTTGGGCTACTATATTAAGAAAGAGGGACAGACGAATGTCAACGTCCTCGCCGCCACTTCGGGCGATACGGGCAGTGCTGTTGCCAACGGATTTCTCGGCGTTGAGGGTATCCACGTCTACGTGCTCTACCCCAAGGGGAAGGTGAGCGAGATACAGGAGAAGCAGTTCGCCACGCTGGGGCAGAACATTACGGCGTTGGAGGTCGACGGCACGTTCGACGACTGTCAGGCACTCGTCAAATCCGCCTTTATGGATGCCGAGCTCAACGAACGCCTGCTGCTGACCAGTGCCAACTCCATCAACGTGGCGCGTTTCCTGCCACAGGCCTTCTATTACTTCTACGCCTACGCGCAACTCAAACGGTTGGGAAAGGCGGAGAACGTAGTCTTCAGCGTGCCCAGCGGCAACTTCGGAAACCTCACCGCCGGGCTCTTTGCCCGCCGCATGGGGCTTCCGGTCAAACGGTTCATCGCTGCCAACAACCGCAACGACATCTTCTACCAATACCTGCATACGGGCGAGTACCGTCCCCGTCCCTCGGTGACGACCGTTGCCAATGCCATGGATGTGGGCGACCCGAGCAATTTTGCCCGCGTGCTGGCGCTCTACGAGGGTTCGCACGAAGCCATCCGGGCGGACGTCAGTGGCGAAACCTATACCGACGAGCAGATCTGCCGCACGGTGAAAGAGACGTGGGAGTTTTTCGGCTACCTGCTCGATCCTCACGGAGCGTGTGCCTACCGCGCGCTGGAACAGGATTTGCGGCCGGGCGAGACGGGCGTACTGCTCGAAACGGCGCACCCTGCCAAGTTCCTCGAAACGGTCGAGGGCATCATCGGGAAGCCCGTTGCCGTGCCCGAAAAGCTGCAAGCCTTCCTTGGTCGCGAGAAGCGGAGCGTGCCGCTCTCGAAGGCGTTTGCCGACTTCAAACAGTATTTGCTGGCGCGTTGAGGGGAGGTGAATTTGCGATTGGCAAATTCTCTTTCTTAAACAAACATCGGTAGGGGGTGCAACGCTCCCATGATCACCCTTAGGGTGAGGTAGGATCACCCTTACCTTGATGGTACATCAGGCCTACCCTTTTCTATCCCCCCTGTACAGATAGTTGTAGAGGGGGGATAGCTCTTTTTTAGGAGATGGTTAAAATCTTATGCAAAAACAGTTAGGTAGAGGATCGGCCTGTTATTGAGGCGATGAGGCTCGGCGCGCGCATCGGTCGGCGACAATGACGGGATGAATAAGAAACAGCGATCGGATGGTTGAGAAACAGCGATCGGATAGGCGAGCCTCAACGCCCCTCGTAGTGCGTCTGAAAGAGGAGGTAGCAGCCCGTGGCGCGGATGGTGAGCTGTGTTTGGGTGGACTCGTTGAGCGTGCCCTGCCACCAGTGGGTGAAGTCGCTCAGCGGATAGACCAGTCCATCGCTCTTCAGCCCCGTGGCTCCGAAGTTGAAGATAGACACCTGCTGCCCCGGGTGCGAGGCAAACGTGCGCGTGCCGCAGGCGGGGGTGAAGCAGCCGTAGTCGGTCACCATCACCACCTCGAGTCCCTGCTGCATATAGTCGATCAGCAGGCTGATGTTGCCCAGCGTATGATCCTCGCGCTTGCCCGTAGCACCGAGGATGGCGATGCGCTTCATCCCCCGTTGGCGCAGAAAAGTGATCGCCTTCGTCTGATCGTTCGTCTCCTGATCGGCTACGGGGTGAAAGAACCCCGCTGCTGCCGCGCGGTACTCCGCGGATAGCGAGTCGCCATCGCCTACAATGGCATCGGGACGGAAGCCGCGAGCCAGGTATTCGTTTGCCGCTCCGTCGCAACACACTACGTAGGGAGCATTGTGCAACACCGCCAGCGGAGTGGCGTGGGTCGGGAAATCGCCGTTGGCAAGCACCACGGCATCGAAGTCGGAGGTTGTTTTCATATCATTAATCGTTTCCATTTGTAATATCCGAAGAGGGCAATGACCGCATACAGCCCGTAGAGCGTGGCGGTGAAGGGCAGCTCCTTGTAGAAGTAGAGGCCGCAGCACACTACGTCGACCGCTATCCAGACGATCCACTGCTCAAGGTATTTCTGTGCCAGCATCCACATACCGACGATGCTCAGCGCGGTGGTGAACGAGTCGAGCCACGGCACGGTGCTGTCGGTAAAGTCGATCAGTAGCCATGCAATCGCGAAGAAAGCTGCCACGAACAGCCCCGCCAGCGGAAGGTAGCGGCGTAAGGGCATACGCGTGATGGGCAGTTGTTGCGACGCTTTGTGCCCGAATCGCCATCGCCACCAGCCGTACACGGCGGCCAGCAGGTAGTAAACGTTGATGCCTACATCGGCATACAGCCCGGCATCGTAGTAAACGAAGAGGTAGATGGCGGGCATCACCATCCCCGTTATCCAGAGATGGATGCTGGCGCGGTATTCGAGCCAGAGGTAGACGAGGCCGACGAGCGTGCCGATTATTTCGAGGTAATTCATCCGGTTGTTTATGGGTTTTGTTTCATTCGGGCAATCATCCGCACGGGAACTTTCCTGTGCGGGAAGCACTTAGAAGCGCAGGGTGAGGTGTGCCAGCACGTTCGTTCCCGCCATCGGGTAGAAGCGTGGGTCGTACTTGAATACGGGTGCTGCTCCGCTCATGTCGACACTCGTCTGCGAATATCCGTTGGTTTCGTAGCGCGTGTTGAAGAGGTTGTAGACGCTCGCTCCCAGCGTGACGGCTTTGACCGAGCGCAGGGCGAAGGTGTAGCTCGCGTGCAGGTGGCTCACGCAGTAGGCGTCGAGCGAGTTTTCGCGGATGCCGAAGTTGTCGAGGTACTGGCGGCTGACGTATTGCGTTTGCAGCGACGCGCTCCATCCCTTGTGCGAGAAGCCGATGTTGCTGTTGGCCATGAGAGAGGGCGAGAGGGCGATGGGGGTGTTTCCGCGCTCGAAGCGGTGCGACGTCCAGTTGGCATCGGATACGTAGCCCACGTAGTTTTTGATGCGGTTCTTGCTCCACGTCGCGTTCACGTCCCAGCGCAGGAAGTCGGTAAGGCGCGCACCGAGCGATGCTTCGACGCCCATGCGGTAGCTGTCTTTCACGTTCTCGGCCAGGGGCTCGCCAATCTCGTTGATGTTTCCGTTGAGCACCAGTTGGTCGGTATAGTCCATGTAATACAGGTTGAGCCCTACGTTGAAGCGGGGTGTGCGGAAGCTGTATCCCACCTCGTAGTCGAACATTTTCTCGGGGCGGGGACGCTCGTCGAAATGTCCGTCGGTGTAGTTGTTGCGCGTAGGCTCTTTCTGTGCCACGGCAAACGAGGCATAGGCGCTGTGTGCCGGAGCGATTTGCCAGAACAATCCTGCCTTGGGATTGAAGAATCCGAACGGCTCGTCGACGTTGAGCACCTGCATCTGTGCGGGGTTGGCAGTCCAGTCCCACTTATCGTTTGTGCCCTCGATGCGGTAATCGATATAGCGGTATTGCAGGTCGGCATAGGCACTCAGTGCATCGGTGATGCGGTAGTTGGCCTTGACATATAGGTTGGCATCGACCTTGCTGCCGGTGTTGCGGTAGTACTCATGGTCGGGGTCGAGGTTGCCGATGTAGTTCTTCACCCAGATCACCTGTCCGTAGTGGTCGTTGCTGTAATAGTTGGCGCCGCCTCCGAGCGAGGCCGTCAGTCGGTCGTTGTTGTAGTTGACCGAGAAGATACCGCCGCCGAATCCGCTGTCGACCATCTTCTTGCGCACCAAGTCCGCCTTCTTGACGAGTGTCTGCCCGTCGGGCGTTCCGTCTCCATCCGTGTCGTTGGTCTGGTAGAAGGGTTTGAGTCCGTACTCCTTCAGTGTGCGTTGGTTCTTATACTCCTGATAGAAGCCCGATCCGTCGGTATAGTGCAGTGCCGCGTTCACGCTCCAAGTGGGCGAGAACGTGTGCGACAGGTGCAGTTGATAATGCGTCTGTCGGTAGTTGTCCGTCTGGTCGTCGTAGAATCCGACGGGTACATCTATATCATTTCCTTTCGCGTCTTTCCCGGGCACGGTAATCTCTCCACTGGGATTGTACGTGCGGTTGTCCTCCAGTTGTTGGCGGCTGATGCCGTTCCAAGCGTGGTAGGTCTTCTCGTTTCCGCCGAAGGTGATGAATTTCAGCGTGGTGCGTTCGCCGTAGTATCCGCCCTGCACGAAGTACGACTTCATGTCCGACCATGCGCGGTCGCGATACCCGTCGCTCTGTATGTTCGACACCCGGGCATCGAACGCCCAGCGTCCGCCGATGAGTCCCGAACCCACTTTGACCGTCTCTTTATGGGTGTTGAACGATCCGTACGACCCCGATACCTCGGCATAGGGAGTCGAAGGAATGCCCTGCGTGCGCATATTGATCGATGCACCGAAGGCTCCCGAACCGTTGGTCGAGGTGCCCGCCCCCCGCTGAATCTGCATGTCCTCGAGTGATGAGGCAAAGTCGGGCGTGTTCACCCAGAAGATCGAGTGGCTTTCGGCATCGTTCATCGGAATACCGTTGGCGGTGACGTTGATACGTGTGGCATCGGTGCCGCGCACGCGAATACCTGTATAGCCGATACCGGCGCCGGCATCGCTAGTGGTAAGCACCGATGGGGTGGAGGAGAGCAGGAACGGGATGTCCTGTCCGAAGTTCTGTTTGCGGATGGTCTCTTTCGATACGTTGCTGAAGGCGATGGGTGTGCGTGCGCCTGCCCGGGTCGAAACGACCTCTACCTCTTGCAGGCTTACGATGCGCAAACTGTCTTTTTCATTGATGCGTGTCTCTTTTGCACCCGTCTGCGCATAGGCAGAGGCGCAGGTTGCCAATACGATGGCTACCGTTACTACATTCTTTTTCATCTTGTTTATTTATTCGTTCTCTACGCCGGCATTACCCGGTTCAGGTTCTATGGGTATGTTCTCAGCCCGTCATGTTAAGGCACCCCTATCTGTGAAATGAACTGCAAAAATAGCTGTTTTTGACGAGGAATGCAAGAAATATTTCGGTATTCAGGCAAAACGTTGTAGCTTTGCATTTTCTAATTTATATAAGATTCTGTATGCAAATAACCGAAACCATCGTTGCCCCCGAAGGCCTCGATAAATTATCTGTATTTACTCAACAACTGTTCGATTTCGGCATTACAGCCGGTGGACGTATATTGGGCGCAATTATTGTATTTGTGATAGGCCGTTTCCTGATCTCGATCGTGAAGCGATTCATCAACCGATTGATGGAGAAGCGCAAGGTCGAAGTCAGTGTGAAAACATTCGTTCAGAGTCTGGTCAATATCCTGCTTACCATTTTGCTGATTGTAGCGGTGATCGGTAAACTGGGTGTGGAGACTACCTCGTTTGCCGCCTTGCTTGCTTCTGCCGGTGTTGCCATTGGTATGGCACTCTCGGGCAACTTGCAAAACTTTGCCGGCGGATTGGTCGTGCTGCTTTTCAAACCCTATAAGGTAGGCGACTTTATCGAGAGTCAGAATTATAGCGGCACGGTGCGTGAGATTCAAATCTTTCACACCATCCTGACAACACCCGACAATAAGGTTATTTACATTCCCAACGGTGCTCTGAGCAGTGGCGTGGTGATTAACTACAGCCACCAGGTAACGCGCCGTATCGAATGGGTTTTCGGTGTAGAGTATGGCGAAGATTATGAGCGGGTAGCAGCCGTGGTACGTGGTATCATTACCGACGAAAAGCGTATCTTGTCCGATCCTGAGCCTACGGTAGCACTGCATGCATTGGCTGCCAGCAGCGTTAATGTGGTGGTGCGTGTGTGGGTTAAAAGCGAGGATTACTGGGATGTTTACTTCCACATCAATAAAACCGTATATGCTACTTTCAACGAACAGGGCATTGGGTTCCCATTCCCTCAGCTGACGGTGCATCAAGCTCCGAACTAAATTTACTTCGCCTAGCCCGGCTCAGACAACGGCCGATGCTGGCAGTGAGAAGAGAAAAGGCGCGATTTACTTTGGTAAATCGCGCCTTTTCTTTAGCAAGCTCCAAATTCCTCTTCGGGATCGTAGGTGTTGTCTATAATTCCGAGTAGGTTGTTCATTTTCTTCCGTTTCGAAGGGTCGGTTAGGTAGGTTTCTACCACCTTATAAAGATCGAAGCTGTGGGCGGTTCCCTCTGCGAGTTCGAGCGACTCAACAAGTTTTTCGACTCCTTGATGTATCTTCTCTTTCTCAATCAGATGTAGCTCGTAGCTGTGAATCAGTCTCTTTTCCATGTTGTGATATGAATTATATGTTTCTTTAATAAACAGTTGGAGGGGGTATAAAGTTTGATAAGTATATGTGCGCGCGAGGTTCGTTGAGGGGCGAACATTCTCGCCGTCGGCTTGTTATAATAGTATCATCTTAATACTTCTTATCATGGAGAAATATCTAATTCATAGCAATGAGTTTCATTTGATTGCACCCGAGAAAATCCATACGGCAGTAGAGCAAATGGTCGATACATTAGGGTTAGCAGCCGGTTCCACTTATCACTTTGACCTGTATCGGGTAGTCGAAACCTATTTTTCTGATTTAGAACGTCGAAAGGAAATGAATATCCTGTTAGGTATCACCAATCCTGATACCGACAATATCGATGATTATGATGGCTAAGCTCCTGCTTTGCTTCCTTGTATAAGCCGCATGAGTTGAGTGACCGTTCGCTCGATGTTGGCTTGCGTATACCCGGGTGTCATGGCCTGAGACAGGCTAACCGGCTCGGGTAGTATAGGAAATACAGCCAGAAAGCCAGCATGATTGAGCGTTTCGGCCGCTTGCAATTGCCCTGTCAACGCGACAACGGGCACATGGCATTGCCGAGCGATGCGAAGTATGCCCTCGGGTGCTTTGCCCATGACGGTTTGTGCATCCATTTTCCCCTCTCCGGTAATGATGAGATCTGTCTGTTGAATATGGCTCTCAAAGTCAATCGCAGACAATAGTGTATCTATGCCCGATTGTAGCTTGGCAGACAAGAAGGCAACCAATCCTCCACCCATTCCTCCGGCGGCACCGGCTCCCGGAAGTTTATCGATGTCGATCTCCAACGACTCTTTCAGTACAGCCGACAGGTGCCGAAGGCCTGCATCCAGTTCCTCGACCATGCGATCGTCGGCTCCTTTCTGACGGGCAAAGATGTGCGCTGCTCCTTGTGCTCCCGAGAAGGGATTGGCTACGTCGCACGCAATGGTGAACGATGTCTCATGCAGCTCCGGCAGTACCTCGTTGGCATCTATCCGGGCAATTTGCGACAAGATCTGTCCGCCATATCCTAATTCATTGCCTTTGCTGTCGAAGAAGCGGTAGCCTAATGCCTGCATCATGCCAAGGCCTGCGTCGTTGGTGGCACTTCCTCCGATTCCCATCATGAAGCGGCGGTACCCCCTTTTAAGTGCGTCTTTCACCAGTTCTCCGGTTCCGAAGGTAGTGGTCAGCATCGGATTTCGCTCCTCGTCGGACAGTAAAGTGATTCCGCTGGCAGTAGCCATCTCTATGACGGCGGTTTGCGTGGTCTCGATCAAACCATACGTTGCCTCTATCGGCCGCATCAACGGGTCGTGGGCGGATGCGGTGACGTAGGTGCCGCCCAGCGAACTGAGCAAGGCTGTTGTGGTGCCTTCGCCACCATCGGCAATGGATAACTTAACGACGTCGCAATTAGGAAATACGTGCCTGATGCCACGCTCAACGGCATGTGCTACTTCGATGGAGGTAAGAGATCCTTTAAACGAATCGGCTGCAATGACAATTCTCTTCATACGATGAATGGGGTTAATCGGTTCAGAATGAACGATTCACTCTGCTGCTCACAAAGTTAATAGATATTTAGTAGAAAGAAAGGGTAGTGTGTTGAAGGAGTTGTTGAAAAGTTATCAACAGGTTAATTTGTTGATAAACAGTATATTCACTGTTTTACGAGACTTGTTATTAACAGCTTGTATCGCGAATTGTGAATAATAGGCAAGAGGAGATGGTGTGTTTCTGAATAGATACTTGGTTCGTTTGTGCAAAAGCCGGCGACTATTTATAGAAAAGGCCACCGGCTTTTATTTTTTTCCCGCCGTCTTTTTCAAAAAGCCCGCCGCCTTTTTTAAAAAGACGGTCGGCTTTTTCGTCGGCCTTCTGCGGCTTGTGAAGCCATCGGTTTATTTCTTCAGGAAGCACGTTTTCAGCACGATGCTGCTTCCGTCTATTTTGCAATCTACTTCTTCCGCGTTCTCGGTTAAACGGATGCTTTTTACTTTGGTACCTCTTTTGATAACCATCGAAGATCCTTTTACTTTTAAATCCTTGATTACGGTTACAGCATCGCCGTCTGCCAGCTCTGCTCCATTACTGTCGCGAGGTACATCGGGTGTTGCATCTGCTGTTACACTTTCGGGGTTGAATTCGTGTGCGCAGTCAGGACACACGTATAGAGAACCGTCAAAGTAAGTGTTCTCACCTTTGCAGCTCGGACAATTTGGAATTTCGTTCATCTGTTGTTGTTGATTTTTTAATGTGAGATAGATATAGAAATAATATAAAAAAAGAAAAGAGACAGCTTATCGTTGTCTCTTTCTTTTCAAGTGATCCAGCTGGGGCTCGAACCCAGGACCCCAACATTAAAAGTGTTGTGCTCTACCTGCTGAGCTACTGAATCAATCCGTTATTGCGGTTAAGCGGGTGCAAAGATAGGTACTTTTATTTAAAATGCAAGCAATATGAGGTAAAAAAAACAATTTATTTTTCTTTGTTCTGATTATCAGTGGGTTCTGAAATGTCATTTTCTATGCTCTCCCGGTTGATTATAAAGCGTTGGTAATACGAAAGCATGAGCGTAGTAAGCGGAAGTGCTATAATCATGCCCAACATTCCCATCAAAGAGCCCCAAATGGAGAGTGAAAGCAGAATAATAGCCGGATTGAGTCCCGTAATCTTGCCCATGACTTTGGGAACGATCAACGTATCTTGTATGATTTGTACAACACAGAAGACAATGAGAGCCGAGAGAATGATGATCCAGAAGTTCTGTCCGGTATCGGCTGCTTTCAGAATGGCGAGCAAGATGGTTGGTACGAAACCGATCAATTGTAGATAAGGTACCATATTCAACGCTCCGATAAAAAGCCCGAGCCCGATGGCCAATGGGAAGTCGATAATAAGGAAACCAATGCTGAACAGAATGCCGACGCATAAGGCCACGAAGGCTTGCCCGCGAAAATACTTATTCATACCATTCTGCACGTCATTTACCAACGTACGTGTGAAACGGCGGTATTTAACGGGTAATAGATGAATCCACCCTTCGGCGATGGCTTCGTAATCGAGAAGAATAAAGATGATATAAAGTAAGATTATGAATGAAGCAAATATACTAAAGAGAACACTCACCGACTGCGAGAGCAAGGCCCATAGCTTCGGAGCTGTGCTTTGAATAGCGTTCAGCAGGTTCTCTTCGCTTAATAATCGATTCAGGGCTTCAATATCTATGTTTTCGTGAATGAATTGAGAAAGGCTGTGAGGTATGTTATGATCGGCCGAGAATCCGTTGGTGAAATAGGTGACTAAGAGCGAATTTACCTTATTAAATTCCGTCAGCATGGGGGGGATGATCAAATAAAAAGCCCCCACACCGATGGCCAAAATCGTTAACAAGGCACAGAAGATAGACGCAATTCGACTTTTTAGTCGCAGCTTATACTGAAAGAACTTAACCAGTGGATATATCAGGTAAGCGATGAGCCATGCGATAAAGAAAGGTAATAGTACACCACTCAACCTTTCAACCAACATGAGTGCACCTATTACTAAAAGAAAGCCCAAGGTGCCACGTATAAAACTGTCGAACGTAATCTTCTTCTTTTCCATAATATTTTATCCTTTTTCTTCGTCTTCAATTAGTGCATTTTGATAACAAACTCTGCACAACGGTTCGTATTCGGCCGTCTCGCCCAGCAACACCTGTTTGTCATTCTTTACTGTGCGGTGCGAAAAGGAGGCCAATTGTCCACACTTCATGCAGATGGCGTGTACCTTCGATACCTCGTCGGCGATGGCACACAAGGCAGGCATCGGGCCAAACGGGTTTCCTTTAAAGTCCATGTCGAGCCCGGCAATAATAACCCGCGTACCATTATTGGCAAGCTGGTTGCAAACATCCACCAATCCGGCATCAAAGAACTGTGCCTCGTCGATACCCACCACATCGACCTCGGATGTGAAGAGCAGAATCGTGGCCGAAGAGTCTATGGGAGTCGACGCAATGGTACTGCTGTCGTGCGATACCACATCTGCTTCTGAATATCGTGTGTCAATGGCCGGCTTGAATATTTCGACCCGTTGACGAGCAAATTTGGCACGTTTCAATCGTCGGATCAGCTCTTCGGTTTTGCCCGAAAACATCGATCCGCAAATAACTTCAATTCTTCCTCTTCTTTTCGTTTCCTGTATGTGGTCTTCTGAGAATAATACCATGATTAAGTGTGTTATATTTGATTGCAAAAATAATACTTTTAGCGGCTTCGCCATGTTATTTCATTATTTATTTCTACATTTGCGACATTATTGGGTAAGTTATAAAAGGAATATGCAAGGATTACTGACTGACATAGAATTGGATATCCAGGAGCTGAGATACTTAACTGAAGCTTTTCTGCGAGAACCGAATGCAATGCTGCGTGAGGTGCTCAAACGCAATATCTTGCAAATGCGTGGCCGCCTGGATTCAATGCTGCAACAACTCGACGTTGTAGAGCCTGTACAAGAAAAACAACCTATAGTAAAAGAGGCTATAGCCAAAGAACCTGTTGTAAAGGAAGAGGTCGTGGTAGCTGTGGTGCCGGTGGAAGCGCCGGTTATTGAAGCCCCGGTTATTGAAGCCCGAACTGTGGAAACCCCGGTTGCCGAAGAGAAGGTTATTGAAGAGCTGATCGTTGAAAAACAGATCATTGAAAAGCCGATCGTTGAAGAACCACTCGATAAGGACTGTGTGGAGCCGACACCTATTTTGGCCGAACGCATTCGGACAGGTGCCGATTTGCGTCGTTCCATCAGCTTGAACGACTCCTTTCGCTTTTCGCGCGAGTTATTTGGACATGATTCGGAATTGATGAATCGCGTCTTGCAACAGATAGGAGAGATGAGTTCATATCAGGCAGCCGTTTCATTTCTTACCTCCAAAGTACATGTGGAAGAAGAAAACGAAGCGATGAATGATTTGCTCGAACTCCTCAAAAAATATTTTAATTAATCAGATAAGCCGATTATATGGGAAAGTTATACGTTGTACCCACACCTGTGGGCAATCTAGAAGATATGACCTTTCGGGCCATCAGGGTGTTGAAGGAAGCCGATTTAATATTGGCCGAAGACACACGTACTTCCGGCATTCTACTGAAACATTTTGAAATAAAAAACTCAATGCAATCGCACCATAAATTTAATGAACATAAGATGGTAGAGAGCGTTGTTAATAGAATAAAGGCAGGCGAAACAATCGCTTTGATATCCGATGCAGGTACGCCCGGCATATCCGATCCCGGATTTCTGGTTGTTCGCGAATGTGTGCGCAACGGTATCGAAGTTCAGTGCCTTCCGGGTGCTACTGCGTTTGTTCCTGCTTTGGTTGCCTCGGGGTTGCCCAATGAGAAGTTCTGCTTTGAAGGCTTTCTGCCGCAAAAGAAAGGACGAATGACCAAACTAAAATCGTTGGTTGAGGAGCCTCGGACGATGGTTTTTTATGAATCACCCCATCGGTTATTAAAAACATTGACTCAGTTTGCCGAGTATTTTGGTACCGATAGGCAAGCAACCGTATCGCGCGAAATATCTAAAATGTACGAGCAAACCGTACGCGGTAGTTTGGCCGAGTTGATAGAACACTTTACCGCCACCGATCCTCGTGGCGAGATTGTGATTGTAGTAGGAGGAATAGACAATTAAAATAACTTCATTAACAAAAAACGTAAAACGTAAGCGTATGAAAAAGTTAGCAGTTTTATTTGTGTGTGTAGCCACTTTGGCTTCGTGTGATAGTTTTAAGGGTGGAAATAAAGACCTTAAAGCTGAGAATGATTCTCTTTTATTAGAGTTGAGTCAACGTAATTCAGAATTGGACGAGATGATGGGTACTTTCAATGAAATTCAAGAAGGTTTCCGTCAGATAAATGTAGCCGAAAGCCGTGTTGACTTGCAGCGAGGCACTATAACCGAGAATGCAGCAACCGCTAAACAGCAGATTGCTTCGGATATCGAGTTCATCACTAAGCAGATGGAAGAGAACAAAGCACAGATTGCAAAGTTACAGTCGATGCTTAAAAACAGCAAGAACAGCTCAGCTCAGTTGAAAAAGGCTGTTGAGTCTCTTACTGCCGAGTTGGCTTCTAAACAACAACGTATCGAAGAACTTCAAACAGAGTTGGCATCGAAGAATATCCGTATTCAAGAGTTAGATGCTGCCGTTAGCGGTCTGTCTGCCGATAAAGAATCACTGACTGCCGAGAATGAGGCAAAAGCTAAAACAGTTGCAGCTCAGGACAAAGACTTGAATGCAGCTTGGTTTGTATTCGGAACAAAATCTGAATTGAAATCTCAGAAGATTCTTCAGAGCGGAGATGTATTGAAGAGTGCCGATTTCAACAAGGATTATTTTACTCAGATCGATATTCGTACAACGAAAGAGATCAAGTTATATTCTAAACGTGCCGAACTGTTGACCACCCATCCTACCGGTTCTTACGAATTGGTAAAAGATGATAAGGGACAACTGATTCTGAAAATAACTAATCCGAAAGAATTCTGGAGTGTATCCAAGTATTTGGTGATCCAAGTAAGATAATGAAATACAAAAACCTCTTTTTTGATTTAGACGATACATTGTGGGCATTTTCGGCCAATGCACGCGATACATTTGAAGAAATGTATTTTAAACATGGGTTGGATGCACTGTTTGATTCCTTCACACACTTCTACTCGCTTTATCAGAAGCGAAACCACGAATTGTGGGTGGAGTATGGAAACGGACAAATCACCAAAGAGGAACTCAATTGCCAACGCTTTCTGTATCCTCTCGAGGCAGTAGGCGTTGGCAATTCTGCTTTAGCAAAGCAGTATTCCGACGATTTCTTTGCGGTTATTCCCACCAAGAAACGGTTGATGCCTCATGCAATCGAGGTGCTCGAATACCTTTCGGGCCACTATAACCTCTATATCTTATCCAATGGCTTTCGGGAGTTGCAAGCCCAAAAGATGCATTCGGGAGGTATTCATCACTATTTTAAGAAGGTGATTCTCTCGGATGATTTGGGGGTAATGAAGCCTTGGCCCGATATCTTTCACTTCGCTCTTTCGGCTACCCAGTCCGAGCTCAAAGAATCGCTCATGATTGGCGATAGCTGGGATGCCGATATAGTAGGAGCCCATGGCGTGGGCATGCATCATGCTTTTTACAACGTATCCGGACGCACCGAATACCCTTTTCAGCCGACTTATCAACTAAACGACCTCAAAGAGTTAATCGAACTGTTGTAGCATTAATAGAATAGTTGTAATTTTGCATATATTATCAATCGTATAAACATGCAATTATGGATGCTCTATTACCTTTTTTCCTACTTTGCTTTACTTCTTTTTTCACGTTGACTAACCCCCTCGGGACGATGCCCGTGTTCTTAACCATGACCAATGGTATGAACAACAAAGAGCGTCAGGCCATTGTGCGCCGAGCTACCATTGTTTCGTTTATCACGCTGATGGTATTTGTCTTTGCCGGTCAGTTTCTTTTCAAGTTTTTCGGTATCTCTACCAATGGTTTTCGCATTGCAGGCGGAGTCATTATCTTCAAAATCGGTTTTGATATGTTGCAGGCTCGCTATACTCCCATGAAGTTAAAAGACGAAGAGATTAAAACGTATGCCGATGATATTTCCATAACCCCTTTGGGCATTCCGATGCTTTGTGGTCCGGGTGCCATTGCCAATGCCATTGTGCTGATGCAAGATGCTACCTCTTATGAAATGAAAGGTGTGCTTATCGGCACCATCGCCCTTATTTACTTTATTACGTTCCTGATTCTTCGCGCCTCGACGCGTTTGGTGAAACTACTTGGCGAAACGGGCAATAATGTCATGATGCGATTGATGGGACTTATCCTGATGGTAATAGCCGTAGAATGTTTCGTGAGCGGATTGCGGCCTATCTTGGTGGGGATATTGAAAGAGGGACTACTATAATAAAGAAAGGATCTTATTCATCGCTTTCGTATGAATAAGATCCTTTGTGTTTTATTTAGTGTTTATCGCAATCAATAGTAGTAATGAGAAGGTATTACTCTATATCTGCAACAGGTTCGGGCTGAGGAGCCGATGGGTTGTTGTCATTCTCTCCTAATGCCGGATTGGCTTGTATCTCCGATTCCGGAATACGCCACAATAAGATAGGACTACCTGCAGGAATATTGAAAACCATTGTTTCATCGGGATAGCCTGCACCACGACGGTCAACCGGTTTTTTTAAACGCATGATATCAAACCAAGACATACCTTCGCCCCATAATTCGATACGGCGTTGGCGGAAAATCTCTTCTTGCAACTCTTTCCCCGAAGCAGCAGGGGCTGTGTAAGACGGATCGCGGTAGGTTTTAATGAAGTTCTCTAAAGTTGTCTTGGCGGCAGCGTTGCCACCCATGGCTTGCCCCTCGGCTTTAATCAAATACATCTCTTCTACGCGCATCAAAGGAATGTGATTCGCATTTACCGATGTTTTAAGTACATTCTTATATGGTGCAAATTTTACACTCGTATACGCTCTATATCTATAACCATTGATGGTAGCTTGTTGCTCGGGAGTGAGGTTTGCCGAAACACGGCTCTCGTTAATCCACCAGCCTTTGCGTATGTCACTGTCGGCTATTGAGTTATAGAGGTTTTTGCTGATTTGATGGGCTCCGCTATAATTACAATAACCATAATTTAAGCTACCCATATGCGATGGCCAGTTAACGATACCGGAAGTTACCACTCGATCCGTTTCGGCAATAATGATACCCCACATCCAAGCATGGTCATTCGAATCGTACATAGTCGGTTGATTGGCTTCGGTCAAACCATAAGGAGTTGCCCCCGAAGTATCAATGGCTTTCTGAGCATCTTCGGCAGCAGCAGCCCAATTTTCCATTGTTAAATGTACGCGCGCGCGAATACCATAGGCCACCCCTAAATCAATATAACGCTTGTCTTTTCGTGCCAAACCACTGTTTTTAGCAGCAGTCAATAACTCGACAGCACTATTGATATCGGTTGTAATCTGTGCGTAGACTTGCTCAACGGTAGAGCGAGGAGCACCATCAACAGATACCGTAGCCGCATTTTTCTCCGTAACCAATGGCACGCACAGAGCCGATTTGTGGTCAGCATAATTAAACTGATACAGCTGTGCCAAGATCCAATAGCTAAAAGCCCGATCGGCCAATGCCTGTCCTAAGTAGAACTGACTAGTCGGGTTGGTCGTTGTGGGTGAGATGGAGGATATAACATTGTTCGCAGCATAAATCATCCGGTACATAATGCTCCAAATAATTTTTGATTCATCAGAGGTGTAGTTTCTATCTTCATAATTGAGGTTCCTACGAGTCCAGTTGTACCCATTCTCTTTACTCAAACAGTCGAATCCGTTAGAGTCGGTGAACATCATAACAGAAGGATAGCCAAAGTCATTGTGGCGACTATCGGTAATAGGCATATAGGCGCTGAACTGAGAGAAGATGGCATTGATGCCGGCTTCGGCTTTGCTCGGATCTGTCTCCACAACTCCTTCTTTTTGCTCTGAGGTTACAATGTCACTTTCCGGAAAAGTATCCATGTCTGTACATCCGGTAAAGAACATACTCGCCAAAATAGCAGAAGCGAAAAAATATTTTGTTTTCATACGATTTCTTCTTAGTAATTGATTAATTAAAATGTGATATTGATACCACCGGAGATGGTACGAATAGGAGTATATAACGAGGTAGTTGCACTCGTAAAGCTCTGGCGCGGATCGAGTCCTTTGCGAGATGACAACAAGGCCACATTATCAGCCACTGCAAATATGCGTAATCTACTTACCATAAACTTCTGAGTCAGGGTAGATGGTAGTGTATATCCGAGTGTGATGTTATTAAGCGACAGGTAGTCAGAACTGGTCAGCCATCGGTCTGACGTGGAGTTGGCATACTGATCAGAAGTATTCACCCGGGGAATATTTGTATTTACATTGTCCGGTGTCCATGAGTTGTTGATGTCTTTGTGCCAATTCTGACCGCCGTTACTAGCGGTACCGCCATGCATCATTCTCCGATAACCACCATCATAAATCTGGCCACCCAGCTGATAGGAACATTGGAAAGAGAAATCAAAATTATAAGCACTCAAACTCGTGCCGAAGCCACCGTATACAGTCGGAAGCAAATCTTTCGTAGCAGCCTTGTTCGTGTCACTGGCTTTTTGCCAGTCAATTGTTTGTACCTCCTTGCCATCATTGTCTTTGGCCCAATACAAAGCTTCGCCTGTTTCGGCCTTAACACCTGCATATTTTACTAAATATAAGCGATACATTGATTCACCCTCCTCGTAAATGCGGGTTACGTCAACCAACTGCCCCTTTAGGTCAGGGTGTAGTTTCAGAATTTTGTTCTTAATAAAGGTCGCATTTAGATTAACATCCCAGCTAACGATTCGGTTACTGATAATTTTATAGTTCAAATCTGCTTCAAATCCGCTATTACGCATCGAACCGATATTCATTGGAATAGAGGCATAACCGGCAATAGGAGCTGTTGGCTTATTGTACAACATATCTCCTGATTGGCGACCAAAATACTCAATGGTACCCGAAAGTTTGTTACCTAATAGGGAGAAATCTAAACCGATATTATACGAGGTCGATGTTTCCCAACCCAATTCTGGGTTGCCTTTATAATATAGAGTACCGTCGGAGAAAACGCCGTCAGCGCCTGTTACTTTAAACTGATCATAAGCCGGATAGTAGTTTTTGGTCATTCTCGTATCAGCATATCTCAAGTCGTCATTGCCTTGTTGCCCGAAAGAGGCTTTCAGTTTCAACATATTTATCCAACGATAATCTTTCATAAAATCTTCGTT
>POVV01000275.1_pt1 | contig 38476 bp, 32 predicted proteins | sample 1560271 | NCBI WGS metagenome assembly POVV01 (sample SAMN08337232, study PRJNA429181) | Bioreactor metagenome, whole genome shotgun sequencing project. | biome: cows' rumen and soil; feature: anaerobic; isolation source: anaerobic chemostat enrichment culture, galacturonate as sole carbon... | reverse complement strand
ACGGCCCTAAAAGGGCCACAAGTTCGCCTGTTGGAATTGTCAGATTGATATCTTTCAAGGCTGTAAACGAACCAAACTGCTTATGTATATTAATGATCTCAATACTCATTACTTTACCTCCCCGTACTCCTGGCTTTGCTGCTGCACTTTCCATTCGGCAATGTTTTTTACAACTAAGGTTATGATGGCTAGCAGTGTCATCAGGGAAGCCACGGCAAATGCCGCAACAAACTGGTATTCATTATATAAAATTTCAACATGCAGCGGCATGGTGTTGGTGAGGCCGCGAATATGTCCTGAAACAACCGATACCGCACCGAATTCGCCAACTGCCCTGGCACTTGTAAGAATAACGCCGTAAATCAGCCCCCATTTGATATTGGGTAAGGTAACATGCCAAAAAGTTTTCCAGCCATTCGCGCCTAAAGTTAATGCCGCCTCTTCCTCGGCTGTTCCCTGAGCCTGCATCAGTGGTATTAGTTCGCGGGCAATAAAAGGGAAAGTAACAAAAACTGTGGCCAAAACAATCCCCGGCACAGCAAAAATAATCTTAATATCATGGGCAGCCAGCCACGGGCCGAAGATACCCGGTTTGCCAAACAAGAATACAAAAATCAGTCCGGCAATAACCGGCGAAACAGCAAACGGCAGGTCAATCAGTGTGATTAGAAAGTTTCTGCCTCTGAACTCAAATTTGGCTATTGCCCAGGCCGCCATCAGCCCAAACAGTGTATTAAGCGGTACAGCAATGCTTACTGTCAGCAGCGTAAGCTTAACAGCAGCCAACGCATCCGGTTCTGTGATGGCTTTAACATACAATGCCAAGCCTTGTTCAAATGCTTTTACAAATACGGCAATGACAGGAACAATCAGCATTAACCCCAGAAATGCGAGGGCAAGTGCAATAAGCAGCCAGCGAACCAATGGCAGTTCGGTTGTTGAGCCGGGAGTTTGCTGTATAGTTTTTGACCGCAGTGCTATATTACTGGCCATTAGGTATCGCACCTCCTTTTATAATCAACCATGCCGCCTCCCCTGCCACCACTGCAAAAGGTTAATTACGAACAGCAGGATAAATGAAACAAACAGCATAACCGCCGCTATGGCGCTGGCACCGCTGTAGTCATATTGTTCAAGCTTGGTCATAATCAGCAGCGGTGTAATCTCGGTTTTCATCGGCATATTGCCTGAAATAAACACAACTGACCCATATTCCCCCAGAGCCCGGGCAAACGCCAACGCAAACCCGGTCAAGAGGGCTGGGAATATCTCCGGCAAGATAATCCTTGTAAAAGTTTGCAGGCGACCAGCCCCCAAACTGGCCGCCGCTTCTTCTACTTCTTTGTCTAATGTTTGCAGGACAGGTTGAACCATGCGCACCACAAACGGCAATCCAATAAAGGTAAGGGCTATGACAACTCCCAGAGGCGAGTAGGCGCCTTTGATGCCAAGTAAGGCCAAATGGCTGCCAATCCAGCCGTTTGGAGCATACAGCGTGGTTAAGGTAATACCGGCAACAGCGGTAGGAAGGGCAAACGGCAGGTCAACAAGTCCATCGATAATTCGTTTGCCGGGGAACGAATAGCGTACCAGTACCCAGGCTACCAATAAGCCAAATACGGCGTTTATGGAGGCGGCAATCAGGGATGCGCCAAAGCTGAGTTTATAGGATGCCACCAGTCGCGGAGCTGTGACTATTTCCCAAAATTGTGCCCATCCTATTCCAGCTGCCGTTAGAATAATGGTAGATAGCGGAATCAATACCAGGAGCCCAATATATAACATGGTAAAGCCCATAGTGAGTCCAAAACCCGGCAGTATGCTATGTTTCGTTATTGTAAGGGATTTAAGACTCATGATTATTCCCCACTTCGTTATTGTTTGGCTTTTGGTTCATAAATTTGATCAAAAATGCCGCCATCTTTAAAGTGCTTGTTATGAGCCTCTGTCCAGCCACCAAGGTCATCTATCGTAAACAGGCTGAGCTTAGGGAACTGGTTAGCATATTTAGCAGCAACAGCCTCTGCCCGCGGCCGGTAGTAATGCTTGGCAGCAAGCTCCTGTCCCTGGTCGGTATAGAGATATTGGAGATACGCCTCAGCTATCTGCCGGGTTCCCTTTTTATCGACTACTTTATCGACCACTGCGACAGGCGGTTCAGCCAGAATACTTAAGGAAGGGGCTATAATTTCGAATTTGTCTTTACCTAATTCCTTTTCTGCCAGTAAGGCTTCATTTTCCCAGGCCAGCAGGACATCACCTATGCCGCGTTCCACAAAAGTGGTGGTTGAGCCCCGGGCCCCGGTATCAAGCACCGGTACATTCTGATACAGTTTGGTTAAAAATTCTTTGGCCTTAGTTTCATCATTATTATTTTGCTTCAATGAGTATCCCCAGGCTGCCAGATGGTTCCAGCGGGCTCCGCCGGAGGTTTTCGGGTTGGGAGTAATAACGGCTATGCCTGGTTTAACTAAATCATCCCAGTCTTTGATATTCTTGGGATTCCCCTTGCGCACCAAAAAGACAATGGTGGATGTGTAAGGAGTAGAGTTCTGTGCCAGGCGTTTCTGCCAATCGGCTGAAATAATTCCGGCTTGCGCTATCGCATCAATGTCTGGTGCTAAAGCTAAAGTCACAACATCGGCTTCAATACCTTCACGCACCGCACGCGCCTGAGCGCCCGAACCACCATGAGACTGCTGAATGGTAACAGTTTGGCCGGTTTTGGCTTTCCATTGGCTGGCGAAGGATTCATTAAAATCCTTGTATAATTCGCGGGTTGGGTCATAAGAAACGTTGAGCAGCGTAACCGGCTGAGCAGCCGGTTTCCCTTTATCGGCTGCAGCCTCTTGCTTGCCGCAGCCTGCAAGGCTGGTTACCATGAGCGACAAAGCAACAATGAGAAGATAGATTTTCACAGATTTCGGCCTTGGTTTTGCACTTAATTGAAACACGACAATCTCCCCTTATAAATTATTATTATTTCAGTCCAGTATTACCTGAACATATAACCGCAGAAAATAAAAATGGCTAACTACTTGTTAGTAGTTAGCCTCCAGTTTTCTGGTGAGCCGTTCATATTTAATTTTTTCATCATTATAGCTGGTGCAGCCTGTATAGTCAAGAACTTTTTTCAAAGTCTGTGAGTTGGCCTGTCAGAAAGCCAGGGAGCGGTGCGAACAATACTGTTATGCCTTTTCAGCATCAGGCCGCAAAGCAGCTCCAGTTCTTGCATAAGCTCCTCCCCCGCAATCCCTTCCTGGGGTAATCGTAACGCATCACAAATTTTCCTGATTCGATCGCAGATTTCATCTTCGGTCATTCTTCCGCCTCCTCGCTAGTTTGTGGGAAAATTAATCCAGCTGTGCAGGAAATATCTTCCCTTATCACTAATTTAAGAGTAATACGGAGCTGTGACAAAACTATGACAAAACTAAGAAAACCAATAAGACCAGTGAGCCGTCTATGTTGAAAGCGTAAAGAATTCGCGGGAATTTCTTTTGAAGGCGAGGTGGTACTGTGGAAAGAGTCGAACCTATCCAGCCGATAAGGCGGGTTTTACCTATCCGGAAAGCCCTGCCCGATTATTTTGACTTGGAAATGCAGCATCAAAGCAGGCAAAAACGGCAGGTAAAAGCAAAAAAGTCCCTGAAAAACAACTCCAAGCCGGAATCTAACCAGCAGCAGCCTGCCAATGAAGCCGGCATCGGCCATCGCGTCGATTATAAAGCTTAGGTACTAGCTAGTTATTGACAACTGGCAAAACAGACTTTATACTAATCCTGAAACGGAATACTAAAACTGATTCAGTATGTGGATTTTTCTAGAGAACTTCTCTATTTTCGCCACACAAATGCCTTATTGGCTATTTGTGTGGCTTTTTTGCATACAAAAAGGAGGCTTTGTTATGAAATTATGGCATTATGCTCTCATTGTTTTCCTGGGAGGCTGCTGTTATGGGATATTATCGACCTTTGTTAAACTGGCCTATGCTACAGGGTTTACCGTCAATGCAGTAACGGGGGGACAGTATTTTTTCGGGACGGTGCTGGCGTGGCTGGTTGTGTTATTTACGAAAAAGCAAAAATTAACAGGCAAGCAAACGGTAAAGCTGCTGTTATCAGGAATTCCCTCCGGCTTAACAGGCATATTTTATTTCCAGTCCCTGCAGACCCTGAATGCTTCGCTGGCTATTATTTTTTTGTTTCAATTTGTGTGGATCGGTACATTGTTTGAGTGGGTGTTGCAGAAAAAACGGCCAGCACCCATAAAGCTCATTTCCATTGCCATCCTGCTGATTGGTTCTGTTTTAGCTGCCAATATTCTGTTTCAGGAACGCGCAGCCCTCTCCTGGCAAGGCGCCCTGTGGGGCATGTTGGCCGCCTTAACCTTTGCCGCATTTGTTTTCCTGAGCGGCTCTGTTGAAAAAGAAACTCCCCCGATGTTAAAAAGTGCCCTGCTTGCCACAGGGGCTGCCATAACTGTCTTTATCGTATTCCCCCCAACCTTTTTGTTTGATGTTACGGTATTAACAGGTTTGATTCCTTATGGATTATTACTTGGCGTGTTTGGGGTTGTTCTGCCGCCGCTGTTGTTCTCCATTGGCATGCCCCATGTTGGTTCAGGACTCGGTACCATCCTGACGGCCTCTGAACTGCCTGTGGCCGTTATGATGTCCTCGCTCGTGCTGGCAGAACAGGTAAGCTGGGCGCAGTGGCTGGGAGTTGCCATTATCTTGGGAGGAATTTCCAGCAGCAATCCCCGCCGCGCGAATGCAAAGCAGGGTTAAAATCACCAGGTGGAGAAAGCTTCAGGTGCTTTATTGCCCTTTCGTTAAAATAATGAGATACTATGCGTAAGAAAACAAATCATTTATGCTGTGTATGGTTATGATTAAAAATAGCTCACAATATAAAAAGAGGTGCCGGATATGAGAATCCAGAAAACCGAATGGGGCTATATCGAGTGGATGTATATCCATGAGGAGAGTAATGCCACCCAATCCATGAATGTCGGCATTACCGTCATATTGCCGGGCAAACACCAATATCCCCATATACACGCAGAGGAGCAGATGTTGTATATTCTTGACGGTGAGGGGATTTACACCATAAACGGCAATACCATGACTTTGCGTAAAGGCATGTATATCTATATGGAAGCCGGCACTTCACACGAAACAGTGAACACCGGCACCGTTCCGCTCAAAGAATTGCTGGTATCTAATCCCGTTTACTATGAACCTCATTTCGCTGATTGTAAACCAAGCGACGAGAGTACCATCATCCCGGACAGCTTGTATACTGCCGTGGAGGCCATACGAACACAATTATTGGAGACATTCCATATGCCTTTTACCATTTATGATGATCAAGGTACAATCATCCTGCAAAGCCGGTCATTCCCTGACTTTTGTCTGACAAAATGCAATCCTGTTCATAAGCCAAAGGAATGTGCCTGCATGCTGGAGCAGTCTTTGCCGGGTACCCTTTCGCCGAATTGTGATCAATTTGTTTGTCCGCATGGCATGACTGTCTATCAGTTTCCACTGCTCTTTCGAAACAAATGTATCGGCTCCATTCGCGGCGGGCACATCTTATTGTCCTATTCGGAAACTACCTGCATTAAAGGTTTGTACGATACAACCCAAAGCACGGCGATCGGCATCCGCCGTTTGCTTAAACAGATTGGCAAAACCATTACCAGCTTTTGTGAGTTTGATGCCGCCCGGCGGGAATTGCAGGAGAAAAAAAACGCAATCAAGCAAACAGTATATCATCAGGAACAGCTTGCAGAAAATCTCCGGGTCGCGCAGGACACAGTTACAAACCTGAAAATTAATCACCATTTTTTGTTCAACACTTTAAACTCAATGGCCAATATCGCTTTAAAAAGCGGCTCCGATGAGCTGTATAATGCCATTATCGACCTGTCGAAAATGTTCCGGTACACCATGAAATCGGAATTGAGGTTCGTGGCCCTGGACGCTGAGCTTAGTTATCTGGAAAACTACCTGAACTTGCAGCGATTACGTTATGGTCAAGCACTTGTAGTTGAATATGAGATCAGTGAAGCATTGCGGCAAATCTCTGTACCGTTTAATTTCCTGCAGCCCATAGTGGAAAATGCATTTACCCACGGCTTTCGTGACTGCGACCTGCAAAAGCGAATCAGAATCCAAGTCGAAGGCTGTGGAACCCACGCCAGAATTTCGATATATAATAATGGCGCGGTTTTGGACAAGGTTACCCTTAACCGGGTAACAAAAGGGTTAAAGGGAAATAGCGGTCATGGGTTATCCTTAATTTACACCAAACTGCAATCAGCCTATGGCGGAGACTTCGATATGAATATCCGGTCAGTCAGCAAAGAAGAAACCTGCGTTTGGGTTACCGTACCCATTAAGCAATATGAGGAGACGGCGCCATGATACGAGCCATTATTGCCGACGATGAACAGGCAGTTGCTTCGATTATCTGCCACTTTATTGAAAAAGAATATATCCCCATCAAGATTGTCGGCATGGCAACAGATGGCAGGCAAGCAGTGAAACTTATCAGAGAGCAGCAACCCGAACTGGTATTTCTCGATATTCAGATGCCTTTTATGAACGGCTTTGAAGTGATGCAAACCGTCGCCGATACCCACTTTATTATTATCACGGCCTATGAGTCTTTCCAATACGCCCAGCAGGCATTGCGCCTCGGTGCGTGTGACATCATCTTAAAGCCGATTGAATATAAGCAGTTTATCCAGGCCATTACCCGGGCTATTGGCTGGAAATTCACCTCAAATAAAGCAGTCAATGAAATCCTGGAGTACCTCCATCTAAATTACACACAAAAAATTTCTCTGTCACAGTTAGCAATCATGTTTTATACAACACCCAGTCATATGGCCAAATTGTTCAAGAGCTACATGGGGATAAGCATCATTACCTATGTACACCAGCTACGCATCAACGAAGCAAAACGGCTGCTCACAGAACAACGCTGCAGTGTAAAAGAAACGGCAGAGCGGACAGGCTATGACAGCTTGAATAACTTTTATAAATATTTCAAAATACATACCGGCATGACACCGGCTATGTTTACGCAAAAGGATGGTTAGAGTAAACTCGCTTGGTTTCCGGACAAATAACTAAAAATGCTGCCAAAGGGCTGTGTGAGAACTTGTAAAAGTTTCCACAGCCCTTTTCTATTTTAGCCTAATGGAATATTGAATCATTTACAAGCTTAAAAGGTTAAAAATTTCAAAAATACAAAATCGATAAAAGATAGCACAAATTTGATAATATATCTGTTTTGCCGTTGAATTTATAATCAGAATATATCAATTTTTCCTAACATCAAAGAAGAAAGAGGTGTAGTCATGTTAAAAAATACCCGCGTTACTGACCCGGAATTATATTCCATTGTTGCCGCTGAATTGGATCGTCAGGTTCACAATATTGAGATGATTGCTTCAGAGAGTACCGCTCCGCTTGAGGTGCTTGAGTTAAGCGGCAGTATTTTTACCAACAAAACCACAGAGGGGTACCCCGGCGCCCGCTTTCAGGCCGGCTCGCAAGAGGCTGACCGTGTTGAAAGCCTGGCAATTGAACGTGCAAAAAAAATATTTGGCGCTGAGCATGCCAACCTCCAGACCTATTCGGGCTCCACTGCTAACTACGGTGTATTCTCCGCAATACTCAATCCCGGCGATACCGTACTCAGCATGCGTCTTGACCAGGGCGGTCATTTGACTCATGGCAGCCCCGTGAATTTCCTTTCCAAAGTATATAATTATGTATTTTATGGAGTAGATCCCCAAACCGAACAGATTGATTACGATGCTCTGGAAAAGAGAGCTGAAGAAACGCGGCCAAAGGTAATTATCGCCGGTGCCAGCTCTTATCCCCGTTTGATTGACTACGAACGCATGAGCAAAATTGCCAAAAAGGTAGGCGCTTATCTGATGGTAGACATGGCGCATGTTGCCGGTTTGGTAGCGGCAGGGGTCATTCCCAGCCCGGTTCCTTATGCCGACTTTGTTTCTTCCTCTACCACCAAGACTTTTTGTGGTCCCAGAAGCGGTATAATACTGTGCAAAGCAGAGCATGCCAAGGCCTTGGACAAAGGCGTTTTTCCGGGAACAGTAGGCTCCATTCACCTCGCAACCATTGCGGCGAAAGCATTTTCCCTGCGTTATGCGGCAACGCCTGAATTCCGGGCAATTATGGAACAAGTAGTGGCCAACGCTAAAAAATTAGCAGCAGAATTAACAGCCCACGGTTTCCGCATTGTCAGTGGCGGCACCGATAATCACATTGTCATGGTGGATCTGCGCCCTAAAGGCATTACAGGAAAACAGTTCCAGAATGCTCTCGAATATGTTGGTATCACAGTCAACAAAAACATGATTCCGTTTGATCCGGAGAAGCCTTTTATTACAAGCGGTGTTCGCATTGGTTTGACCTCCATCTCACAACGTGGCTTGAAAGAGGCTGAAGTTATAGAAATCGCAGCCATTATGAACCAGGTGGCGCAGGCCCCGGAAGATCAGGCCAACTTAGCTGCCTGCAAGACAAAAGCTGAGGCACTGATTGCCCGTTTTCCGCTATATCCGGCAGGAGCTTTCGAAGATTAATTAATAAACTGATACTGATAACAGGGTAAATCAACACTTGGTGTACATGAGAAAGCCAGGAAGAAGGATAGCTTGGCCGTCTTCCCGGCTTTTTCTTATCAACGGTTATGTCAACGGTTATGGAAAAATAGAGTTAACTCCTTCGCACGGTCTGGTGATAATTGCTAAAAAGAAAACGGAGGAAAAAAATGACTACTACAATTGCAGGCAAAACGCTCGAACAATGGCAGCAAGAGTTGCCATTGCTGTCAAAAGTTATTGCTGCCGAGGAAGTCTTCTGGATAAATCCGCAGGTTGAAAGCTGTGTCAACCGCATTGGCAGCATGAAATTAGGAATCGCTGACATTGACGACGCAGAACAACGTCTAATTCGCTTTGCTCCTTATATTGCAAAGGTATTTCCGGAAACACAGGCTACGAATGGAATTATTGAATCTGAGCTGCGCCCCATCTCTCAAATGCAGCAGCAGCTAACGGAAATGTATGGTCAGGAAATTGCAGGAGCCTTATATCTTAAGTGTGACAGCCACCTGCCCATCTCCGGCTCTGTCAAAGCGCGCGGCGGCATTTATGAAATATTGAAGGTGGCGGAAGAAATCGCCATCAAACACAACCTGCTATCCCTAACCGATGACTATTCCATTCTGGCTGAAGAAAGATTCCGGAATGTATTCTCCAATTACTCCATCGTGGTTGGCTCAACCGGTAATTTAGGCCTCAGCATCGGTATCATGAGTGCCCGCTTAGGCTTCAAAGTTACTGTGCATATGTCGGCAGATGCCAAACAGTGGAAAAAGGATTTGCTGCGCCAAAAGGGTGCTACCGTGATTGAATATAATTCTGACTACGGTAAGGCGGTAGCCGCCGGCAGGCAGCAAGCCCTGGAAGATCCAAGCAGCCATTTTGTCGATGATGAAAATTCCTCCACCTTATTCCTGGGATATGCCGTAGCCGCCAAACGACTCAAACAGCAGCTGGCTGACCAAAAGATAACCGTCGATCAGGACCATCCGCTGTTTGTGCATATCCCCTGCGGTGTAGGCGGCGCTCCCGGCGGAATTACCTTTGGCCTCAGAACAATATTTGGGGACAATGTGCATTGTTTCTACGCGGAGCCAACCCACTCACCTGCCATGCTGCTGGGGCTGATGACCCGCAAACATGATGAAGTGTCGGCTCAGCAGTTCGGTATTGATAATATTACTGAAGCAGACGGGCTGGCAGTCGGCCGTCCTTCCGGTTTTGTGGGAAAAACTCTGGAAAAAGACATTAGCGGTGTTTTTACCATTCAAGATGAACGGCTGTATCCCATCCTGAAGAATCTCGCCGATGCGGAAGGAATATATTTGGAGCCTTCAGCCGTTGCCGGATTTATCGGTCCGGTTCAACTCCTCGCCTCTGCCGGTGGCAAAGAGTATTTAGCAGGCAATTTCCTCGAACAAAAGATGAAAAATGCCAGCCATATTCTTTGGGCTACAGGCGGCGGCATGGTTCCCAAAGATATCATGGATGACTTCTACCGGAAGGGAGCCAACAGCTAATTTACTGTCCGGCTCATTAGGATATCTGGAGTTCATATTGAAATATAGGGAGGATTAAAAAAATGGACACTGGCACAATGTTTATGCTGGTATTATTAGCCGCAGTAGTATTAATCGTAATTCTTACTGTTCGCTTTAAAATACATGCTTTTGTTGCTCTAATCATAGCATGTATTTTTGTAGGGATAGGCACAGGCATGCCCTTGCCGGAAATTGCTCATTCCATTGAAAATGGAATGGGCGGAACACTGGGCTTTATCGCTACCATTATGGGTCTTGGTACCATCTTGGGCAAAATGATGGAGGTATCCGGCGGAGCCGAGCGCATGGCCCGGACAATGCTTACCACCATGGGGGAAAAACGTGCTGCCTGGGTTATGACAATTGTCGGTCTTATAGCAGGTATCCCCGTCTTTTTTGAAGTAGGTTTTGTGCTCTTGTTTCCCTTGGTTTTCATTGTCGCCAGACAAGCTAAATTACCGCTTTTGTATGTAGGAATCCCGTTAGCTGTATCCTTAATGATTGTACACTGCATGGTTCCGCCCCACCCGGCAGCGGCAGCTATTACAACAACCTTAGGGGCAGACATTGGCATGGTTATTATCTATGCCCTGTTGGTTGGTACACCGGCAGCTATTATTGCCGGTCCCATCTGGTCTAAATATATCAGCACCAAGTGCAGCGCCAATATCGCCGAAGCCAAAGCGCCAACCCCGGATGAGGAACTTCCCGGCTTTGGTATTACGCTATTCACCATTCTTCTGCCTTTATTCATTATGGTAGCCAAGACCATCGGCGTTTTATATCTTGCCAAGGATGCCGCCATTTTGCCGGTAGTGAGCTTTATCGGCAATCCGATCACGGCGCTTTTGATTTCCGTATTCGTAGCTTATTATACTCTGGGTCTTGCCCGCGGTCTTACCATGAAGAACCTGCAGACCTTAACCGAACAATGCTTTGGCCCCATTGCCGGTATTATGCTGATTATCGGCGGCGGCGGCGCTTTTAATGCCATTTTATCTGACAGCGGTTTAGGCAAAGAGTTCGCCAAAATTTTGATGTCTCTTAATATGAATCCCATTATCCTGGCTTGGCTGGTAGCCTCACTCATGCATCTGGCCATCGGTTCCGCCACTGTGGCCATGATCACTTCAGCCGGCATAGTAGCACCGCTACTGTCTGTTTACCCGGGCTTAAGTCCGGAAATCGTCGTTTTGGCAATCGGTTCCGGCGCCGTTGGCTGGTGCCATGTTAACGATTCCAGCTTCTGGTTTATCAAAGAATTTTTAGGATTATCATTGCCGGATATGCTTAAAAGCTTTACCGTCGCCTGCCTTATTGCCTCAGTGGTTTCCCTTGGCGGCATTCTGGTTTTAGCCAAGCTTGGCGTCTAATAGCAGACTTACTGCAAAACATTGATATATTGACGTTGAAAGCGCATGCGGGGATTTTTATACCTCCGCATGCGCTTTTGCTTAATTCAATCCCATAAGCTTCAGTACCATCCGCGTCAACAGCATAACAACAACAGCATCCACCAGTGGTACACATAACAAGAGCGGATGCCATTTTTTATTGGCGTTGGAAACGATAACTATGCGCACAAAGTGACCAATCAAGGTTCCCATAGTTATACAAGCAGGAAACAAGATGGTTGCCTGAGCGGCGGTAATAACGCCGTTAGAATACAGGGTTGCTGCAGTGGCAGCACCGGCAGCCTTGGCAAAGAAGGCAGCAACCAACGCAATAATGGCCTCACCTGGCAGACCGAAGACAGCCATCACCGGCCCTAATAGCTTGCCGACAATGAGCATTAGCCCGGTAATATCGAGAAATCGAATAAGCACATAAGCCAAAACCATAGCCGGAACAACCATTTCCGCACTAATGTAAAATCCTTTCTTGGCTCCTGCCACAAACTCTTCAACCACACTGGGCTTATTTTTTGCGAAATCAGTTTCCAGGACAATCTGTTTAGACATTTATGCTGTCCCTCCCTGTTTGTTCGCATACCACACTAGATACATTCGAACCAAATTAGCGCCCATGACTTTTACAATAAAAATCAATAAGATGACAACCCCTACCGGCAAAACGCTGATTGGCAGCAAGGCCGCTCCTGAACCAAAGGTATTGGCAACAGGTGCAGACCCGGCATATTGATAAGCAACAAAAATCGTCCGTTCATTATCAGCCATCAATTTATCTTCTACCAGTCCTTTGGTCATAACCGCCCCTACATCAGAGCTGGTAAAACTGCTAACAAAAGCCAGTCCGCTTACACCCGGGATTCCCATAAAAGGCCGCAATACCGGGCGGAATACTTTCTCCGCAGCCCGCAAAGCCCCCATTGATTCGGCAACCTGAATAAATCCCAGAGCAAACATGAGTGTCGGAAACAAAGTCAGAGCAAACATAAAACCGTCACGTGCCCCTGAGCCACCTTTACCGGTGAAATTGACTCCTTTGGCTACTTCACCAAAGTTCCCGGAAAGAACCTGAAAATCCAGCGCTCTTAACGGGCCATCCAGCTTTGCGCACACACCGGAAAGCGAAATGAGCAATATCACCAGAAAAAACCAGCCTTTCCAGGTTACTTTACAGTCTTGTTGAATTTCAACAGACATGTATATCCCCCCATTCATTACGCGAAACTATCACACCTAATTAGTTAGGCATCATACAGCATTAATAGATAAAGCCAGCAATTTGGCTCTTTCAACTAAACTATCAATCAGAATGTACTCCCTGTCAGAATGGTTAAACTCGCCAATGGCTCCCATGGAACACAAAGTTGGCGCACCTGCCCGGACTGTCCAGCCGGAATCCGAGGACCCGCCGCCAATCTTAGCCTGAATATCAAGTCCCAGCTTAGCCCCCTGCTGCTTGACGATTTTATACAGTTCTTTATTCCCTTCTGTCACTTCCATAACTGTCATGTTTTCACGGAGATTAACAAGCTCTGCACTGGTTCCCGGTATATGGGCATGGTCGGCAATCTTCCTTAAATTTTCAATGCCGCTGTCCCTGTCGGCACTTGTCAAATAACGCATATCTATTTTGACTGCAGCACAGTCCGGCACTGCGTTCGGCACCGTTCCACCTGAAATCACACCCGGGTTAAAAGTCAGGCCTTTAGCCATATCGGTTAGCTTATTAACAGCAATAATCTTGTGCGCCAATTCTACAACAGCGTTTGCTCCTTTTGACAGGTCGGCACCGGCATGAGCAGATATACCTTTTACAATAATTTCAGGATGCATATTCCCTTTACGCCCTATTAAAACTGCCTGTCCGGCACTGGCGGTTTCCATATTAAAGACAGCCGTTTTGCCATGTGCTGCTTTTTCAAATAAGTCCGGAGCATCCGTATACGGATGATTGGTATCCTCATCTCCACAGAATAGAACTGTAATATTTTTATCGTCCCAGCCCGAATTGTATAACGCTTCCAAAGCAAACAACGCTATGGTAATCCCGCCCTTCATATCCAAAACACCAGGACCATAGGCCTTACCTTCCTTAACAGTAAATGGGCGCATAGCAGCAGTCCCTTTAGGAAATAGAGTATCAAAATGTCCTATTACCATTATTTCTTTATTGCCTGTGCCTTTGCGTGCTGCCCGCAAATGTGTGCAAATACCCGGATAATCCAAATATTCAACAAAAAAATTAATCCCGGCTAACTTGCCGCCAATCAGATGCGCAACTTCAGCAATACCGTCCGGATTATCCGGGCCTGTGTCGATATTTACCAAACGTTCCAAGAAATTTACCATTTCCTTATCACTGGCCTCAACTGTCTTTAGTACCCTATCTATACAAACCTGATCTTTCTCCATATCCGCCTTTGACATCATTCGCTTTACCCCTTTCTCCATTTTTTCAGTAGCCGCATTGAAGACAAACGCCTGCTGCGTTATAATGAAGACAAACTGTATTGGAACACACCCCTGTTTTCCATTCAAATTACTTCATCAACAACAGCCGTCTTGTTGCAACAACCAGCTATAAGTGTCTTTAAGACACATCTCCGGGCATGTGTTGCCCCATTTTGTTGGTTTCTACAGTGTAAACCTAATGTGGTCTACCCTGCTTCTTGTTCACCTCCTTATTAAAAATCCGTTTTGTGCAATTTAAATGCACTACAAAGTTATTATAGTGCATTTAAATTGCACAGTCAATAGTTTTATTTGAAATGGTGCGTGATTTTATGCCATCTTTCGGCGAACGATTAAATCAGTTGCGAAAAACACATAATCTAAAAGCCGAAGAGCTTGCAGATATTATTGGAGTGAAACGCCGAATTATCTTTATGTATGAAAAGAATGAGTCAAGACCAAGCTTTGAAGTTCTTATTTCTCTTGCCAACTATTTCAATGTATCTCTAGACTACTTGGTTGGTAGATCGAATGAAGCCCGAATAAAATAGACAAGAGTGACAACAGGAGAAAGTTGAAGCACGGGGACGGGAAGTACAGGGACGTAAATTTTGCTTTACAAAAATGCAATGAATTTTGGAATAAAAAAGGATTTCCTTTACGAACGGTGGCTATACCTATTACCGAGGATGAAAAACTCAATTTACAATGTAAATAGGAACATGAATGGACTAAAATAAACAGGCAGATTCAAAGTAATTATCCATTCGCTTTGAGTCTGCCTGTTTATTTTACGTCTAAGATATTTGGAAAAGCTACGGTTAACTTTATTGCTAAGTCACAATGGACAAGATGAATTGCAGAGAATATAATGAAAATATCAATAATTGCAGGATAATAATGATATTATTAAAGATTATCCAGCTACCTAATTATTTCTGGTTTCGCTTATAGGTTTAAAACTGTTTTTTGGAGAGGAGATATATTATGACAAATGTAACCAAGTTTCCCTTGCTGTTTGTCGGGCATGGATCGCCGCTAAATGCGATTGAAGACAATAAATATACAAAAGGCTGGCAGGAAATCGCCGGTAAAATACCGAGACCATCAGCAATTTTGTCAGTCTCCGCCCATTGGTATACGCAAGGCAGTAAAGTTAATGACGCGGAAAAGCCAAGAACCGTATATGATATGTACGGCTTTCCTGACGAATTGTATAAAGTTTCATATAATGTTCCGGGTGCACCGGAACTGGCTAAGATTACGAAACAATTAATCCAAGGTAAAGTCGAGTTTGATAATAGCTGGGGAATTGACCATGGTACTTGGTCAGTACTTTGTAAAATGTATCCGGAGGCGGATATTCCCGTTTATCAGCTAAGTATAGACGGCAATGCAAGTGCGGAAGTTCATTTTCAGATTGGCCGGAACTTACGGAATCTGAGAGAAAAAGGGGTATTACTCTTCGCCAGCGGTAATGTTGTGCATAATCTTTCTAAAGTGGACTGGAAAATGGACGGCGGGTACTCCTGGGCAGTCGAATTCGATGGATATATCAGGGATAAAATACTTGCCAGAGAATATCAGGACATAATTAATTATACATCTGCCGGTAAATCAGCCGAACTGGCGTTTTATTACCCCGATCACTTTTACCCGTTGCTTTATGTGCTGGGCGCGTCGGAAGCTACGGATAGGATCTCGATTTACAACGAGTCTTGTACTTTGGGAAGTTTATCAATGACCAGTTATCTATTTGAATAATTGCAATTAAGCAGGTATCTCCTCCCTCACTTTTTGTTGTACACATTTCGAAGTTATCATCCATAATGCTTTCAAAGTGATTATCAAAATTAATACCTTATTATTATTTTTAATAAACCCGGATATTAAAAGCTAGGGAGATGATTATCTATATCATCTCCCTAGCTTTCACAATAAACTCATTGCATTAAAGTCGTTTTGGAAAGACCAATTAGTCTTCAAAGGATCCCACCGGATAAAGAGGAAACTTTGCAATCAATTCCTCCGCCTTTATTTTGCAGGCTTCAAGATTCGCAAGGTTTTCTGGAGCTTTAGCTACCTGATTCATAATAGCTGCAATCTCAATGACTTCAGGTTCCTTCAAACCGCGCTGCGAAATTGAGGTCAGACCTATACGTACACCACTGGTAACAAACGGACTCTCCGGGTCGAAGGGAATCATATTTTTATTGACAGTTATGCCAACTTTCTCAAGCGCATTCTGAAATATCTTTCCTGTGGCCCCTTTAGGCCGGAGATCCACAAGGACAATATGATTATCCGTGCCGCCACTCACGATGCGAAATCCATATGAAGTTAATTCTTCTGCCAATTTTTTTGCATTAATAACAACCTGCTCCATAATTTTACGAAACTCGGGCGTAGCAACATATCTCAAAGAAAATGTCTTTGCGGCAACCGTGTTGAGATGAATAGATCCCACCGCACCAGGAAAAACGCCTTTATCTAATTTCTTGGCATGTTCTGCCTTGCATAATACAATACCACTTCTTGGACCACAAAAAGTTTTCGTTGTAGATGAGGTAACAAAGTCGGCGTAAGGAACCGGGCTGGGAATGACACCTGCTGCTACCAGACCGGCAATGTGCGCCATATCTACCATGAAATAAGCGTCTGCCTTTTTTGCTATTTTACTCATCCGCTCATAATCAATTAACCGCGGATAAGAGCTTCCACCCGCAATAATCAGTTTAGGTTTATTTTCTGCAGCAATACTTTCGACCCCATCATAATCAATCTGTTCCGTTTTTGGATCCACTCCGTAAAATATATAATTATAAACCTTTGACAGGAAATTTACAGGGCTGCCGTGAGTTAGATGCCCTCCCTGATCAAGCCTCATGCTTAAAACGGTATCGCCTGGATTCAGGATGGCAGAATATACGCTATAGTTAGCGGTGGAACCAGAATAGACTTGAAGATTTGCATGTTCAGCACCAAAAATTTTTTTTGCGCGCTCGATTCCTAAATTTTCAATGCGATCAGCCACTTGTGAGCCGGCTTGAAAGCGCGCTCCCGGATAACCTTCCGTAGTCTTATTAGTAAAAATGCAACCACTTAATTCAAGCACTTCTAGGGGCGCTGTACTTTCCGAAGCAATCATTTCGATATTGTGTTCCTGGCGGCTCAATTCATCAGCAACAATGGAATATACTTCCGGATCAGAAACACGGGTAGCTTTTAACATAGTAACACTCCTCTTAGAAATTATTATTCATACACCGCAACATATTTGCAATTTTTATGCCAAAAGATAATATTGCATTGCTAAACCCCGTTTTTAATTAAAAAACGGGGTTTAGCAATGCAAGTAGCTATTTTTTTCTATAAAGCCTATCAAATTTTTATTAAACATAATAATCACTCTATTGATTTTGATATCACAATAATTTATATTAATATTAAATAAAATCAAAAAATATGATTATCTTATCCCTATTACATAAGGGCAACACAGAATTATCACTTTTGATAAAAGATCAAAAGTGATAATATATTAAACACTTAAGTTGTTAGAATTATCTTAATAGTATAAATATTTAGAGTGTGTTATCTAATTGGCGTATGATAAAAAGGAGGGGTTACCGTTGTCCAAACTCGCAAATATTCGGGACTCTGTTCAACAAACGACTACCGCCATAGCAGCGGCGATTGGTGTGGAAGTGGCGATCATTGATTCGGATTCTACGCTGGTTGTGTCCAGCAAGGGCTATATAGACGCCAAAGTCAGAGATTTTGAAATTTACAAACCCCACAAGCCTTTTATCGACGCAGTTATGAGAGAAAAGGTAATTATATGTAAGAGCCCGGGGCATTTCATTTATTGTACTGGCTGCCGCCTGGAAGAGAAATGTCCGGAAACGGCTGAAGTCCTCTGCGCCATAGAAATGGACGAAAAAATCATCGGCGTTATTAGCATGGTGGCTTTGGACGAAGAACAGCGTTACCGTTTGTTGGGAAAAATTGAAACCCTGCTGGAGTTTATTCACGAAATGGCACAAATGCTGGTCAGTAAAATCCGTGAGAAGGAATTTATTGAATGGATGAAAGAAGTCAACGGCTTGATTGAAACCACACTGAATTCTATAAATGACGGGATTATCACTTTTGACTGTCATGGTATCATCACGCACGTCAACGGAGTGGCGTGTCACTTATTAAAAATGGACAAGAACGATTTAGTCGGCAAGCATATTGAAAAAATAGTAACAGGTAAAAACATAGTGACATTTATTCGGGAAGGTAATACGATCCAGCATCAAGAGTATATTTTCCCGGGAGCGGTACCCATTCACTGCTTGATCTCCCTAAAGCCCATTAACAATGGCAAAACCATTACCGGGGCTGTGTTTAGCCTGAGCGATATCCGCGATATACGGACGGTGGTGAATACACTGGCAGGAATGCAAGGTAATGCCACTTTTGAAGCGATCATCGGTGACAGTGACGAGATTGCTGAAGTGAAACAACAGGCGTTGACAGTGGCCAAAAATGATTCCAGCGTCCTCATCCAGGGTGAAAGCGGTACAGGAAAAGAAGTTTTTGCCCGGGCAATTCACTCTGCCAGTTCGAGAGGCAAAGGTTCCTTTGTAGCCGTCAATTGTGCCGCTATTCCGGAAATGCTTCTGGAAAGCGAGCTGTTTGGCTATGAACAGGGAGCATTTACAGGTGCCAAGAAAGGAGGAAAACCCGGGAAATTTGAGCTAGCCGAAGGCGGCACAATTTTCCTTGATGAAATTGGTGATATGCCGATCCACCTGCAAGTAAAACTGTTGCGAGTATTACAGGAAAGAAGCGTAGAAAGACTTGGCGGAACAACCTCCATTCCGTTAAACGTCAGAATAATTGCCGCTACCAATCAGGATCTGGAAACCAGAGTCCGGGCAAATGAATTTCGAAGAGACTTGTTTTATCGTTTAAACGTAATCCCGCTATTTATCCCGCCCCTCAGAGAAAGAAAAAAGGACATAGTTACATTAAGCAAGTATTTCCTTTTGAATTATAATCAAAAACTCAATAAAGAAATTGCCGGTTTTTTGCCTGATACTCTTGAAATACTAAGCAATTACTCCTGGCCGGGAAATGTAAGAGAGCTGGAAAACGCAATTGAATATGCCGTAAATATCGAAAATGGTGTGTACATTAAACCAGCTAGTTTGCCCAAACGGCTTTTAAGACCAACGCATCCCAAGAGTACATTGCGCGAGAGATTAAGAGAATACGAGATCTCCGAAATAAGAAATGCATTAAATAGCTATGGTTGGGGTACCAACGGAAAGAAAAAGGCAGCCCAGGAACTGGGAATCAGTGTGCCGTCATTATACCGTAAATTAATGGAAATGGAAAAAGAAAATGGTTTAGATATTAAAATTAACAGCGGCGTGGAATGCCAGGAAAACCGCTTCCAGGATACTGTTATCAAATTATAAAATTATAAAAAAGCAACATGAATGAATATTCTTAGAGAACTGTCTTAAATTTGTTGTTGAAACCTATGCGAGGCAGTTCTTTTCTATGTTGCTGAACAAGATATTTATTATTAAATTCAATAATGAATATCTTGTATGTAATAAAATATGTTTTATATTCTTATACTTCTGAAGAAGTATAAGAATATATACATTATTGTTGAAAAAAAATTTATTAAAGTTAATAATATACCCTTCTATGCTTACATATAGAAATTACAAACCGTCCAGGATTGTACCGTAGATTTCAGCATAGTAATATACAGAAATAGTTGGCATCAAACTTGCAACTGCGTACAGTATATAGCTCGAGTCTATAGATAAAAACATAGCAAGGAGTGAATACCTATGGCAGATACGTAAACAGAAAGTCCTGTTAGGAAACTTTATAATTAATAATTACGTAATTATGCTGCAGTGCCGCGCAAGAGATCTGGAGGATAAAAATGAATTTAGACGGAAAGCCAATGCGTCCGGTATGGGCTGAGGTAGATGTAACGGCTATTAAACACAATGTATTAGAAATTAAAAGGCTGTTGAGACCGACTGTTAAGTTCTGCGCGGTGGTGAAAGCAGATGGCTACGGCCACGGTGCCGTGGCTGCAGCCAAAGCAACTTTGGCCGCCGGCGCAGACTATCTGGCTGTAGCTATTCTAAACGAAGCTTTGGAATTGAGAACCGCCGGCATCACCGGGCCGATTCTCATTCTGGGCTTTACACCCTCCAATCAGGCTGCGTTAGTGGTTGAGCATGACATTACGCAAACCGTTTATTCTCTGAAGATAGCCCAGGCCTTATCGGCAGCAGCAGCAGCGGCAGGAAAAATCGCAAAAGTTCATGTAAAGATCGACACCGGCATGGGGCGTCTAGGTATCCGTCCCGGTGACGCAGCTCTCTTTACCTCGGCGGTAAAGGCCTTGCCGGGAATTGAAATAGAGGGTATTTTCTCGCATTTTGCTACTGCCGACAGTTCAGATAAAACCTATCCCCGGGAACAGATGGTACAATTCCGGTATGCTTTAGCAGCCATCGAAACACAAGGACTTCATATACCGATCCGCCATATGGCTAACAGTACGGCAACATTGGAAATGCCGGAAGCTCATCTGGATATGGTACGTCCGGGCATTATTCTCTACGGCTTATGGCCATCGGTTGAAGTAACACATCCCATTAATGTAAGACCGGCAATGGCACTAAAATGTAAAGTAGCTCATGTGAAAGAAGTCTCTGCCGGAACCGGCATCAGTTATGGCCGGACTTATATAACGCCACAGCCGGGAAAAATAGCTACTTTGCCTATTGGCTATGCCGATGGGTGGTCTAGGTTACTTTCCGGGAAGACAGATATTCTCATACGAGGACAACGGGCGCCACTCGTAGGAAGCATTTGTATGGATCAGTGTATGGCCGATGTCAGCGACATTCCCGGTGTAGAAACGGGAGATACCGCTGTTTTGTTTGCTAATACAATACTAACTGCAGACGAAGTGGCTGCTAAACTAGGTACAATTAACTATGAGGTTGTCTCTACCGTTGGCAGGCGTGTACCCAGATTGTACCGTGATGATGAGTAAAACATTCACAAAATATCTAGCTATTTAAAAGAACGCGCTGAAGGATTGCTTTAAATGTCATTGTTAAAATGAAGGAGGAAAATATATGATTATTGGTGTAGCTAAAGAAATCAAAAACAATGAAAACCGCGTGGCCTTAACCCCGGCAGGTACAGAAGCCCTGCGCAAAGCCGGACATGCAGTACTGATAGAACAAAATGCCGGAGCCGGCAGCGGTTTTGCCGATGGAAGCTACGAACAAGCAGGAGCGCAAATCATCGCCGACAAAAAAGCCCTGTTTGACCAAGCGGAAATGATCATGAAAGTTAAAGAACCGCTGGCGCCGGAATATGATCTGTTCCATGAGGGACAAATTCTCTTTACCTATCTCCATCTGGCTCCCGAGCCGGAACTGACAAGGGCTCTGCTTGATAAAAAAGTAATTGGCATTGCTTATGAAACCATTGAACGTAATCGCACCCTTCCGCTTCTCACTCCCATGAGCGAAGTGGCTGGCCGTATGGCAGTACAGGTAGGCGCCCGTTGCCTGGAAAAACCTCATGGCGGTAAAGGTATTCTGCTTGGTGGTGTACCTGGTGTTGAATCAGCCCAGGTGGTTATCATCGGCGGTGGCGTAGTTGGTACCAATGCAGCAAAAATGGCTGTAGGTATGGGCGCGCGCGTTGCGATTCTGGACAAATCCCTTGAGCGCCTGGCCTATCTTGATGATATTTTCGGCGGCCGTGTGACTACAGTTATGTCCAACAGTTACAATATTGCCTCCTGGGTAAAAAAAGCAGATCTTTTGATTGGTGCTGTTCTTCTTCCCGGTGCAAAAGCTCCTAAACTGGTTACTGAGGACATGGTTAAGACGATGGGCGCCGGCTCTGTAATTGTCGATGTTGCTATTGACCAGGGCGGCTCTGTAGAAACCATCGACCGTGTCACTACCCATAGTGAGCCTACCTACGTCAAACATAATGTTGTCCATTATTCAGTTGCTAATATGCCTGGTGCTGTAGCTCACACCTCTACCTTGGCACTAACTAATGTTACCCTTGAATATGCTTTGCAAATCGCCGGCAAAGGCTGGAAACAGGCTTTGATCGACGATAGTGGCCTGGCAAAAGGATTAAATGTATTCGACGGCAAGGTAACTTTCCCAGGTGTTGCCGAAGCGCATCGACTTCCGTATACGTCGGTCGCAGACATATTGGCATAGGATTCACTATTGGCCTTCAACCAGAGGATGCTTCTCATAGGTTAACCTATGAGAAGCATCCTTTCTGATTTTAATAAATAACCCCCTGCCGGATCTTCTCCGCTACCTACTATCATGATGTCCCCAAAGAACACTTTAAAGACAATCAAAAGTAATAATTTATTTTTATTTTTGATAAAAGCAAAGACTATCGAAAATAGCCGTTAAAAAATGTTAAACGATATAAGTGTTTATCAAATATAATAAATAGTGGTTAATATGATAATTCTATCTTTTCTTAATAATTAATTAATTCAAGGTAAATCTAACTCACAGAATCTACTATTTATAGGCCATGATCGAAATGCAATTCAAATCGATGGTATTTTCTTTGCTGACAATAGTTATATTATTCTGTAACTGATGCAATTTGGCATGGTACTTGCTTAAATAGTAAAGCAAAACCCAATCTATAGTAAACCAAGTGATGCTTCTAACTAAAAAGGAGGGGTAAAAAATCTTAAGAAGCACTTGTTATTTATGATGGTAAAGGAGGCAAAAGAGTTGTTGATTAAAAATTGGAGAATTCACGTTTTCGCTTTTTTTATTGTTGCATTTAGTGAATTTATCGGTATGGTAAAAATACCGGTAGGTCCGGGAGTTTTATTGTTCCTGCCGCTGCTGTATGCTATGGTTTTTGGCGGAATTATCAGTTGGCCGCGTCTTAAGCTGATCAAACTGGACGAGATGAACGCCGCCTCAAAAATATTAGGAGTGATTGCTCTACTTTTAGTGACTAAGCTTGGAGTAATCATTGGTCCGCAGGTAGCGAAAGTGGCTCAATCCGGCTTAGCTTTATCAATGCAGGAATTAGGTCATTTTTTCGGAACAGTACTATTTGGGTTACCGGTAGCTATTATGTTAGGCTTGGGACGGGAAGCCGTAGGCGCCACCTTTTCTATTGACCGGGAACCGAACATAGCCATTATCAGCGAGAAGTACGGTTTGGACTCGCCCGAAGGACGCGGTGTTATGGCTGTGTATATATGCGGCACTGTTTTTGGAGCCGTTTGGTTAGGTCTATTAGCCGGCTATCTTGCGGCTACAAAATTTTTCCACCCCTACGCTCTGGCAATGGGTGCGGGTGTTGGCTCAGGCAGTATGTTAGCCGCAGCGTCAGGTGCCATTAAGGCCGTATTCCCTGAGTATGGTAATGAGATCTTAATGTACGCCGGAGCAAGCAATCTATTAACAACGGTTATTGGAATATACTTTTGTTTATTTGTATCTTTGCCAACAACCAATTATCTCTATAAAATACTGACACCCATTCTGGGGCCGAAAAAGAATCAGGAGGTGACAATGAAATGAAATGGTCGGAAACGATTCTGATGTTCATTGTTACCGGTATTATAACGGTAGTTGGTAATACCGTTGGCTACAAACATCCACTCGGAGCTGCTATGGCCGGGTACTTGTTTTTAATAGGGATTACCCTGCTGGGTATGGCTCTGGCCCGGTACTTGCCATTTAAGATGCCCATGGTATTTTGGATTTCAATCCTTGCAGTGCTGTCTACATCACCAATTTCACCTTTCGCTAAAACAATCCTTGAGTATACCAATAAGATGGAGTTCTTGGCATTGGCAACCCCGATACTGGCCTATGCCGGTCTTGCCGTAGGCAAGGATTTAGACATATTTAAGAAAATGTCCTGGCGGATTATTGTTGTTGCATTACTTGTTTACACCGGTACATTTGTGTGCGCTACTATTATCGCTCAATTTATGCTCCGGGTTGAAGGTTTAATTTAACAGCGACCTTTCACAATAAATCATTATAATAGTAAAGACTTTCCAAAAAGTTGAGGTGTAAACATGAAGACTATTATTGACCGGGCAACCGAGTTATCACAACGTATTATTGATATCAGACGGGAATTGCACCGTTATCCTGAGGTTAGTTTTAAAGAATACCGTACAACCGAATTTATAACTAAGCTTCTTATGCAAGCGGGCATTGAAATTGTGCCCTGGGGAGGTGACACAGGTGTTGTCGGCTTGCTCAAAGGGACTAAACCCGGCCCGGTAGTTGCACTGCGGGCAGATATTGACGCTTTACCGGTAGAGGAAGAAAATGAATGCTCTTACCGCTCACTGCATCCGGGAGTAATGCACGCCTGCGGTCATGATTCACACACAGCGAGCTTACTGGGTGCAGCCTTGATTTTGGCCGAGCTTAGAGAGAGCCTGGCGGGAACTGTTAAGTTTATTTTCCAGCCGGCAGAAGAAATCAATGCCGGAGCTAAAGCCATGATAGAACAGGGTGTGTTGAGTAACCCTACTGTTGATATAATCTTTGGCTTACATAACACTCCCTCTATTCCTGCAGGCCAGGTGGGATGCAAGGAAGGCCCGTTAATGGCTGCAGTTGATACCACCTTTTTGACGATAAAAGGGATCGGCGGACATGGGGCAATTCCCCATAAAACAAGAGATCCGATTATGGCGGCAGCGGCCGTAATCCAGGGATTGCAGACAATTGTCAGTCGTCAGGTCGACCCTTTGTCTTCTGCTGTTATCTCTTTTGGTACAATCCAAGGCGGCCATGCTAACAATGTCATTCCGGAAAAGGTAGAACTCACCGGCACTGTCCGGACTTTTGATCCTGCTCTGCGCGCCGAAATGCCCGACAAGATGAGTAAGGTAATCAACGGTATTGCTCAAGCTATGGATACAGAAGCAGACTTTGTGTACCGCAAAGATTTACCCGCCGTATTCAACCCGCCGGAACTGACCAAATGGTGCCGGGAAGTCCTGGAGCAGGTGTTTGGCGATGGAGTGATTGTGCCGACACCGGGCATGGGTGGAGAGGACTTTGCAATATTCCAGGAAAAAGTGCCGGGTGTGTTCTTGTGGCTGGGGGTAGGCAATACAGCAAAGGGTATTGTTCATCAATGGCATAATCCCCGTTTTGATATTGACGAGGAAGCATTAAAATATGGTGCAGCGGCGCTAGCTCAGTTAGCACATACTTACCTGGAAGATAAAAAAATTTAATAAGCAAACCAGAACATGAATCTAATCAGGAATATAAGAAATAGACAAAAAGCAGGAAGCAGCTTTTTGTCTATTTTTCTAAAAAGGCCATATGGAAATGAGGATGGATCATGAGTATTAGTCTGACCGAGGAACAAGGAAAAGCATTATTAATCCTGCAAGATATTATATCTGCACTATGGGGCGAAGAAGTCTTGCTATTTCAGGCAGGAGAAGACTGCCGGGTAATGAGCCTGGTGGTTCCCGAATCATTTAGAGCGAAGGGTTACCGCTTAAATGTAGGCGATATGCTGCCAGACGGTTCAAGTGGCAAAAAGTGCATTGAATCCGGAAAAATCATAGAAGCATTAGTACCGAAGGAAGTTGTCGGTTTCCCATTGCGAACAATAACCGTGCCAATAATGAAAGAAGGAAAAGTAATTGGTTGTGCGGGTGTAGGTCATAATCGTGAAAAGCAAATGGTACTTAATGAAGTCGCCGAAAACCTTTCAGCAAGTTCTGAGGAAATTTCTGCCTCCACACATCAAATTCATGATCATTCAAATGAGATTGAACGCGCCACAGCTTTATTTATGCAATCATTTACAACCTTGCTGACAAAAATAGAGGAAATAGATCAGATGAATGAAATTATTCGGAATATCGCGTCACAATCCAATTTGCTTGCTTTAAACGCTGCTATTGAATCCGCTCGCGCCGGTGAAAGCGGGAGAGGATTTTCGGTGGTTTCTGAGGAAGTAAGAAAACTGGCCAATAAAAGTGCCGAAACAGTCAAGAAAATCAATGCCGCATTGCTAAGTGTGCGGGAAGGTGTAAAGGATGTGAATGAAAAGGTAAATACAACTAATTCTCTATTGGCTATTCAAAAGCAAGCTACTCAGGAGATAAACGGGGCAATGCGCGGTGTTGCCGAAACAGCAATGACCTTAAATGAACTGAGTAGAAATATCTAATAAAAAGCTTTTTCCTTTTTAAATATGTGACTTATATTCATTTTGTTGATGACTTCCTAAGAAGGTGGAATGATTATGACTGCTCACGTTAAGTTTTTTACAACAAGTACAGTACCCGCAAATTATTCTAATCATATTACGGAAATAACATTAGCCTATGAAACGTACGGAAAATTAAACCATACTAACGATAATGCCATATTAATAATCCATGGCTTTTCGTCAGATTCCCATGTTGCCTCACATAACATTAATGATGTACCGGGATGGTGGGAATGGGCAGTTGGCCCGGACAAGCCTCTGGATACAAATAAATATTATATTGTTTGCGCTAATAATTTCGGCAGCTGCTTTGGCAGTACCGGACCGGTCACTCCCCCGCCTTCCATTGCCGACATCGTGTTTTGTCAGCAAAAGCTGCAAGAGGAGTTGGGAATTGATAAATGGTACGCTGTCATTGGCGGATCGCTTGGCGGTATGGCCGTCCTGGAGTGGATTGCCTTGTATCCGGAGAATATTCAGCGGGCTGTATGCCTTAATGCCGGAGCTAAATTATCATTTATGGGGCAAGGGCTTACCGATATTCAACAAGAACTAATCCGGTCAGTACCTGACAAAGGATTTAATCTGGCACGACGCTTGGCCAACCTATCTTATGTAGGAGAAGAATTTTTTACTGAACAGCAACTAGAAAATCCGGACTGGCGACTTAACGACTTTTTAGAAGAAGAGTCCGCTTTGTTTGTTGAGCGGTTTAATTGTAATAGTTATCTAAGTTTCTTGCAGGCTATGCGTAGTTATGATTTAACTCTTCGGAACTCACCTCTTGCTAAATGCTTGTCTAAGCCTCGAATACTTTTGGTTGGTTGCCTGGAAGATATTCTATTTCCTATCTGGATCATTAAAGAAACAGAATTGCGGCTTAGCAAGTTCGTAAAAACAAACAAAGTAATTGTGAACTCTAAATTTGGGCATGATGCTTTTTTAATGGATGAATTGCTTTACGGTAAAATTATAAGAAAGTTTTTGTGAATTAGATATTAAAAATTGCTTGCTGTTTGTCGGGCATAGATTGCCGCTAAATACGGTTGGAGACAATAAATATACAAAAGGCTTCCGATTGCTCGGAAGCCTTGATTTCTCTGGTGACCCACGTAGGAATCGAACCTACAAACTACTGATTAAGAGTCAATTTTAAGCGCCATTTTTCGTTTTCAAAACACTATGAATGCTTGATAATTGAAGGCGACCTGCTGTAAGATTGGCAAGGAGTGCCCCGGTCTGCCATGGCCCAGCTTAAAATGCCTTCCGGCAGGATACAACTCTAAGCGCAGCGGTGGCTGAACGGAAGCGGATGAGGAGAAATAAATCAAGGCGTATTGGGTCCCAGTGCACTGTGATAATACTTAATTACATCTTTACGCGTTATAATCCCCATAAATTTTTCCCGGTCATCAACTACCGGAACAAAATTTTGATCCATAACGCGCAGAAGTAATTCATCCATGGTAGTATCAATCTTAATCGTAGGATTCCAGCCGCTTCGAATTATATCCAGAATCGAATACTCTTCCTGTAACTTCATGGTATACACACCACTATCCACTAGATGCCATAAGAAATCGCCTTCACTGACGGTTCCGATATAAGTTCCATCCTTTGAAATAACAGGTATGGCCGTATAGCCATGAAACCTCATTTTTTCCAGGCCTTGCCGCAGGGAACAGTGATCGTAAAGAAATGCAACCATGGCTTTCGGTGTTAATAAAAAGAGAATGTTTTTTCCTTTATCCACGTAAACACTACACTCCATTTATTCTCTATCATTTCGATTAATTTTAACGAGAATGGGATACTTTCCAGGCATCAAGTGCCAAATTCAATTCGAGCACATTGACACGGGGCTCGCCCAAAATGCCCCATTGCCTTCTTTCCACATGCTGCATTACCAGTTGTCGCACTACATCAGGACTTAGTCCACGCTCCCTGGCAACCCGCTGCGCCTGGGCATAAGCAGCATCAGGTGTGATGTGGGGATCAAGGCCGCTCCCCGAGGCCAGCACTAAGTCAGAAGGTACCGCAGTCCCTGCAGGCAAGTCGTTTTCTTCCCGTACTTTTTGCACATTATCCTTCACCGTATCCGCCAGTTTCTGATTGGTTGGCCCCAGGTTGGAACCGGAGGAACTGGCCCCGTCATAGCCATCCTTGCCGGCCGCCGATGGCCGGCTGTGGAAATAGCCGGGACTGGTAAAAATTTGACCAATTAATCTGGAACCGATCGGTACTCCGTCACGAACGATCATCGACCCGTTAGCTTGATCAGGAAAAACTACCTGTGACAAGCCCGTCATCACCAGAGGATAAACAAAACCGGTTATCATGGTTAGCGCGACAAAGAGGACTGCCGCACTGATAATTTGTCGAAACATTCTTGTTAAACACCCTTTCCTTTCATTCTGCAACCATTCTCTTTACCTTGCCGTCATTGCTAGACCAGTCCAAGTGCTACAATAATCAAGTCGATCAGCTTAATCCCAATAAAGGGAGCCAAGATTCCTCCTACACCATAAATCAGCAGGTTACGTCTGAGCAGGATTTCGGCTCCTACCGGCCGGTATTGTACTCCCCGCAAAGCCAGCGGGATCAAGGTGATGATAACTAAGGCATTAAAGATAACGGCACTTAGAATTGCACTTTCCGGAGTAGACAGGGACATGACATTGAAGACGTTTAGCACCGGAAATGCTCCTGTAAACATAGCCGGAATGATCGCAAAATATTTGGCGATATCATTGGCCACACTGAATGTGGTCAGGGAGCCACGGGTAATTAAAAGCTGCTTGCCGATTTCCACCACTTCAATCAGCTTGGTGGGATTACTATCAAGATCAACCATATTACCAGCTTCTTTGGCGGCCTGCGTGCCGCTGTTCATGGCTACCCCCACATCAGCCTGGGCCAATGCCGGTGCATCGTTGGTGCCGTCACCGGTCATGGCAACCAGCATCCCCTGTTCTTGATACTGGCGTATTAACCGTAATTTATCTTCCGGCGTTGCTTCCGCCAGGAAATCATCCACTCCGGCCTCGGCAGCAATCGCCGCAGCAGTCAGCGGATTATCACCGGTAATCATGATGGTTTTGATTCCCATCTGCCTGAGATCGCGAAATCGTTCCTTAATACCGCCTTTCACGATATCTTTCAGGTGAATGGCACCAAGCACGTGTGCGCCTTCCGCCACGACAAGAGGTGTCCCGCCGCTCTTGGCAATTGTCTCACAAGCTTTTTCAACCGCATCAGGGAATGCTCCCTCCTGCCCTTGCGTATATTTTTTGATGGCATCCACCGCACCTTTGCGGATTTCCCGGCCAGTTACGTTCACACCGCTCATCCGGGTCTGCGCCGTGAAGGGAACAAACTCGGCTTCCATCGCCGTTAAGTTCCGTTCCCGCAGATTGTACTTTTCTTTAGCCAAGATAACGATGCTCCGGCCTTCCGGTGTCTCATCAGCCAACGAGGCCAGTTGCGCCGCATCGGCCAGTTGTTCCGGACTAATGCCGGGAGCCGGGATAAACTCAGTCGCCATCCGGTTACCAAGCGTAATGGTGCCGGTTTTATCCAGCAGCAGTGCATCCACATCACCTGCAGCCTCTACAGCCCGACCGGACATGGCCAGCACGTTCCGTTTTAGCAGCCGATCCATACCGGCAATGCCAATGGCCGAAAGCAACCCACCAATGGTTGTGGGAATCAAGCAGACCAGCAAGGCAATTAAGACTGCCACCGGTATATTGATCTCGGAATATATGCCAAAGGGTGCCAGCGTAGCTACGGCAAATAGAAAGATAATGGTCAAGCCAATCAGCAAAATCGTCAGGGCTATTTCGTTAGGTGTTTTTTGCCGTTTCGCCCCTTCTACCAGGGAAATCATCCTATCAAGAAAAGTTTCGCCGGGATTGGCCGTAATCTGGATTTTAATCCAGTCAGACAATACCCGGGTACCGCCAGTGACCGAAGATTTATCGCCGCCTGATTCGCGAATGACCGGCGCCGATTCTCCAGTTACAGCGCTTTCATCGACCGATGCCATCCCTTCGATGATTTCGCCGTCGCCGGGAATGAAATCCCCGGCTTCCACAAGCACAATGTCCCCCTTACGCAGTTCGACCGCATCTACCAAGATCTTCTCGCTGCCGTTGACTTTCTTGGCCTTTGTATGGCGGCGGCTGCTGCGCAAAGCATTAGCCTGCGCCTTTCCCCGCCCTTCGGCAACCGCTTCGGCGAAATTAGCAAACAAAACTGTAAACCATAACCACAGTGTGATTTGCAAGGTAAAGAAGGTCGACTGACCGTCTCCCTGCATAAAATCGCGTACCGTAAACCATGTGGTGATAATCGCCCCGATATACACGATCAGCATGACCGGATTCCGCATTTGTGTGCGCGGGCTTAACTTACGAAATGCATCGCGCACTGCAGTTCCTAAGATTTCTTTATTAAAACTGCCTCGAGTAGTATTCATTCCCATTCGCTCCTTTTAAAACGTAGTCCCTTGCAGCATCAGTAACTGTTCGACGATCGGTCCCAACGTCAGCATTGGTAAGAATGTTAAGGCACCGATGATCAGGACAATACCAGCTAAGAGCATCACAAACAGCCAACCGGTTGTCGAGAATGTGCCGGGTCCAGGAGGGGAAACCTTCTTTTCCGCCATGCCGCCGGCAATCGCCAGAATGGACAGAATGACACTAAAACGACCAATCAGCATTCCCACTGCCAGCATTACATTATAAAAAGGGGTGTTCGCACTTAAGCCGCCAAAGGCACTGCCGTTATTACCTACGGCAGAAGCGAACGCATACATGACCTCACTCAGGCCATGCGGCCCGGGATTAAAGATAGAGGATGTGCCGGGTCCCGCGACTGCGGCAATAGCACTGCTGGTCAGGATTGTAACCGAGGGGAATAATATCCCCAGTGTTGCCATTTTGGTCTCCCGGGCTTCAATTTTTTTCCCGAGATATTCCGGCGTTCTGCCAACCATCAGCCCTACAATAAATACCGTCAAAATAACAAACAGCATCATCCCGTAAAACCCGGCGCCAACCCCGCCGATAATGACTTCTCCCAGCTGCATCTGCAATAAAGGAAAGAGGCCGCCCAGCGGTGTAAAGCTGTCATGCATAGCATTCACCGCACCGCAGGAAGCCGCTGTCGTGACCGTAGCGAACAAGGCCGAACCGGCGATACCAAACCGTACTTCCTTGCCTTCCATAGCTGTGGGACTGTCCACACCCCAACCGGCCAAGTTCGGATTTCCATGCAACTCACTGAGGTAAGTACCCGTTAGCATCAAAATAAACAACAACGTCATTGTCCCCAATACAGCGTATCCCTGCCACCGGTCCCGGACCATCCGTCCGAAAGCCAGTACCAGCGCTGTGGGAATGAGAAAAATACTGACTGCTTGCAGAAAGTTAGTCAACGGTGTAGGGTTTTCAAAGGGATGTGCGGAATTGGCGTTAAAGAAACCACCGCCATTAGTTCCTAACATTTTAATGGCTTCCTGAGAAGCCACCGGCCCCATTGCCAGGGTTTGCTCCACCCCCTCCAGCGTTTGTATCGCCAGGTAAGCGGACAAATTCTGTACAGTCCCTTGCTGCACCAACAGTAAGGTAAACACAATCGATAAAGGTAACAACACGCGTAGTGTGCCCCGCACCAGATCGACCCAGAAATTGCCGATAGTCGAAACCGACTTACGGGTTAATCCCCGGATCAAGGCCATTGCTACTGCCAATCCCACGGCTGCTGAAACAAAGTTCTGCACTGTTAGCGCCGTCATTTGGGTGAAATAGCTCATGGTCGATTCCCCGCCGTAGGACTGCCAGTTCGTATTGGTCATAAAGCTAACCGCTGTATTGAACGCCAAATGCCAGGGTGACACACCGCTGAGATTGGCTGGATTCCAGATTAGTGCACCTTGCAGAATTTGAATAAGAAAAACAATAACTGCGCCCAACACGTTAAATAGCAGCAGTGCTCCGGCATACTGCCGCCAATTCATCTCCTGTTCCGGATTGATCCCTGCCAATCGGTAGAGCAGCCGCTCCAACGGCTGAAGCACTGGATCAAGGAATGTTCTTTCTATCGTAAACACTTTAGCCATATACTTGCCCAAAGGCCAAGCCAGCAACAGTACCACAATGAAAAACAGCCCAAACATTATCATATCTGTCATCATGTTAAAATTCCTCCGGTTTCCATAAAGCGTAAAGTAAGTACACCAGTAACAAGACAGCCACAATTCCTGCCAACCATAAGTCAGCCATAGTTTCCCTCCTACTTCCTTTGAACTTCAAATTTATTGTACCTCCGGTGGAGATAAAGATGCTGATAAAAGATTAGCTTAAGACATAAAAAATATGTAAAGATTTCGCTCCCGCTGCCCTTTATGGCAAAAAAGAAACAGACCGCTTGTCATAAGCAGTCTGTTTCTTTTTAAATGACAGGCGTCTAACGCCCCATCAGCCGATAGCCAACGCCCGATTCGGTGACAATATAACGGGGCTGAGCCGGGTCCTGCTCAATCTTGCGTCGCAGCTGGCCAATGTAGATGCGAATATAGTGGGTATCCTCCCCGCAAGCATTGCCCCACCCCGCCTTTAACAATTGCTTGTGCGTCAACACCCGCCCAGCATGGAGCATCATGAATTTGATCAATTCATACTCCGTTGGCGTTAGTTTGATCTCCCGTTCATCCACAGTGACCCGCCGTTGCAGCAGATCGACAGCCAAACCACCGCAGCGCCGGATCGGTTCGTTGTCACTGCTTCCGACCCGGCGCAGGCAGACCCGTATGCGTGCCATAAGCTCACCTATCCCGAATGGCTTGGTAATATAGTCATCTGCACCGGCGTCCAGCGCAGCAATCTTTTCCTCTTCCTGCTCACGGGCTGTCAAAATAATCATGGGTACCGCTGACCACTCGCGAATCTGCTGAATAACCTGTTTGCCGTCCATATCCGGCAACCCCAGGTCCACAATGACCAGATCAGGTTTAAAGGCCGCCGCCTGCTGAATGCCTTCCTGCCCATTTGCCGTCTCGCATAATTGATAACCATGCGCAAGCAGAGAAACATGGAGTAATTTTCGCATTTGCGGCTCATCATCAACCACCAAAATCCGGAGTCCCTTTTCCGTCATCCCACTCACTCTCCTTAATCACACTCCGACTACCATTAGCAGGTACAGGTACAGCAAAAACAAAAATTGCTCCTCCACCCGGGTTATTCTTAGCCCAAATTCGCCCCTGATGAGCTTCTATAATACTTTTGCAAATGGATAAACCCAATCCTGTGCCGGCAACCTGTACGGCCTGCTGTGATGCCCGGTAGAATTTATCAAATATTCTAGCTAAATCCTGCAGGGAAATGCCACAGCCATTATCTTCTACGGAAACGAAAATTTCCGACCCGCTTTGCTCAGCGGCAATGGTGAGTTCTGTGCCAGGAGGCGAGTATTTAATGGCGTTATCCAGTAAATTCACTACAACATGCTCCAGTAAGACGCAATCGGCCCGCAGCAGCGGCAAATCAGGGGCGATCCGGGTCCTGAGGATATGATTGTGCGTTGTTTCACCCATGCGGCGAATTGCCGTGCCCACAATATCTTCTACATCACACCAGTCTATTTTCAATTGCAGCATCCCGCTTTCCAGCCGAGCAGCGTTCAGTAAATTTGCCACTACGCGCTCCATGCGGGTAGCACTACTTTTCACCGTTTCCAGCAGTTCCTGGCGGATTTCAGCGCTATATTGCGTCGCGCTATCCAGTAAAGTGGCAATAGCCGCGCTAATTTCAGCCAGCGGCGTCCTTAGTTCGTGTGAGACTGAATTAAACAATGCCGTGCGCAACTGATCAGACTCTTTTAATAATGCCGCCTGCCGGGCAGCCTCCGTTAGCTTACCCCGTTCCACGGCAATGGCTGCCAAGCCTGCCCAGGCATAAATTAGCTGCCGCTCTTCCTGCGTCATTTTCTGCTGCCCCAATTCGATACCAAATACCCCTACCGTCCGTCGGTCAACGGTCAGCGGCACGAATAAAAATTCAGCACCAGGCAGCGTCTCCGTAGATCGTCCTGCTACCTGCCCATTAACCCAAACCCAATTCGCCACTGCATGTTCTGCGGCAGGCAATTCCGCTTGGCCTCCTCTGCCCTCCGGTATATTAGCCTCATATTGTGCTTCTACCTTCAAACTTCCCTGTTCTTCCGGCAAGAGCAGTACCGTATTTCGTCCAAGCGCTACACCTGTGTGTCTGACAAAGGTCCAGGCAATCTGGTTTACATCAATAATCGCCGCAATCTGGCTGCTAAAATCATATAAGGTACGGACACTGGTTTCCCGCTGCCTTGTCAGACGCACTTCTTTTTTTAGCATTTCCGTCCGACCGCCAACTACAAAGGAAATGACCAGGAAAATAGTAAAACTCCATAAATAGCGAATATCACTCACATTAAATGTTAACAAAGGCGGGGTAAATAAAAAGTCAAACGCCAGGACACTGGCCAGCGCTGTAATATAGGACGGCCAACGGCCCCAGCGAACAGCGGTAAATAAAATCGGCAATAAATACAACAGGACAATATTGACCTGCTCTAATTGTTCTCTGCCCACCCAGCTAATAGCCGTAACCACTGACGTCATCACCAGCCCTCCGGCAATCGGCAACCAGGCGATTGCCGGCATGTCATTCCGGGCGGTGCTGATAGCAGAACGCGTTTCCGCCTCTGCTTTGCTTTGAATGACATACACGTTAATGCCCTCACTCTTTCGGAGCAGCTTGTCCACCAGTGACCCATGCCAAAACTCCCGCAGACGGCTATGACGCGGTTTACCGATCACAACAGCCGTTACATTTTCGTTACGGGCAACGTTTATCATTTCCTCAACAATGTCGTTGCCAGCCACCGTAACAATTTTGCCACCCAATTCCTCTGCCAGGTTCAAATTGCGCCACACCCGGTCCCGTTCCTTTTCCCCCATAGGAAAGCGGCGGGATGGGGTGTCGACATAGACAGCCAGAAAATCTGCCCGTAATCCTTTTGCCAGACGCTGAGCAGCCCGGATAAGCTGGGCCGAAAATGGGCTGGCACTGACACAAACCATTACCCGGCCGGCTGCCGGCCATGGCCCGTCAATATGATTTTTCCGCATGTATTCTGCCATATCCTGGTCGACCCGGGAGGCGGTAAAGCGCAAGGCAAGCTCCCGCAAGGCATTAATATTTCCCGGACGGAAAAAACTTTTTAACGCCTGCTGCGCCTGACCGGAAATATAGACCTTGCCGTCCTTTAACCGTTTAATCAGATCTTCCGGCGGTATATCAATCAACTGGATATTGTCGGCTTGCTCCACAAACGAGTCCGGTACTGTTTCCCGGACAATGATACCCGTAATCTGGGCAACCACATCGTTGAGGCTTTCGATATGTTGAATATTCAGCGTTGTATAAACATCGATTCCGGCATTTAATAACTCCTCTACATCCTGAAAGCGCCGGACGTGCCGGGAGCCCTTCACATTGGTATGTGCTAGTTCATCCACCAATACCAGTTCCGGCTTTTGCTCCAGAATCGCGTCAATCCCCATTTCCGTCAGCTTCTTGCCCCGGTATTCTAATACGGTAGGAGCAATGCGTGGTAAGCCTATCACTAATTTCTCCGTCTCTGCCCGGCCATGCGCTTCCACCCAGCCAATTGCCACCCGCACACCTTCTGCCAACCGGTCATGCGCGGCTTCCAGCATGGTATATGTTTTACCAACCCCGGCAGCCGCTCCCAAAAAAATCGTTAACTTCCCCTGATGCTCTTTATGAATTCGTTGCAGCAACTCTTCAGGGTCAGGCCGGCGTCCCTCCTCTTTTTTCATGCGCTATATCAACTCCTTATTAAGCAAACGTTTATCTTATTTCTAAGTATTGAGGCAATGGGTTCACACTAGTAAGAAACAGCATCCGATTTTAAAAAGTAATGTCAAGTAGTTTTTATTACGCCTACAACTATTGTTTCCTGCTTGAATACCATTTCACCTACATGTCTTCAACAAATCATTTTAGCAAGCATTTATCTGTACTACGAATCATAAAACCATATTTTATAAGAAGTACCGTGCCTTCAGCGGACACGGTACTCTAACCCATCTATTTCTGCAAGTGAAAGGAAAGCGTAGCAACTCTTCCAGCGGCAAATGCAACTGTTCCGCCATATCTAAATAATGCCTCTTTATTTTTTTAAGGATAATCATCATGGCAGCTGCAGCCATTAGCAAAAGCACGCAGCACCAACGCCATTATCATCCAATCCAACTCCCGGCGGGCCAGTGATTACCTCCTGCTATGCTTCCTGTATTTTACAAATAAGTTGCCGTGACTAAGCTGAGACGTGGGTCTTATCGATTGTATAATTCCTGATATCTCTTCTTATTCCAAAGCACTTCACGGATAAACTCTCTGGTTTCCGGAAACGGAATTTGCTCTATATCACGAAATTCCATATTCCACCCATATTGTTCCATCCAATCTTTTACGTTACCTCTACCAGCATTATAAGCAGCTAACATCAGTACTTCATTCCCATGAAATTCATGCTTTAATGATGCCAGATACCACGTACCGAACCGAATATTAACTTCCGGCGATGCTAACTCCTGCAGCTGAAAACCAGGATCTTCGCTCTGCACGGCAATCCACAGTGCGGTTTCAGGCATTAACTGCATTAAGCCTACTGCCCCTACAGGCGATTTGGCTTCTAACACAAACTTACTTTCTGCCTTGATGACTCCGGTTACCAGCCACGGGTCCAGCTCATGTTTTGCGGCATATTGACATACGAGTTCATTATAGAGAAAAGGATAGGCATATTTTTTTTGAAACCAATCGCTAGTATATATACAACTTGCCCCTACTACAAGAAACACCCCGACTACCAGGACTTTCATCCAGGTATAATTCACTATAGGATCACTCCGTTGTTAAGATTTCTAAATAGGATCTACAAAGCAACAAGTCTGAATAACGCTACTATTTTACCCTTAAATGCTGTAAAGATGTCGTTAAGAAATAGCTCATTCATGTAAAAAAAATGTAAAGATTTTGCTCAAATCCAAATTTACGGTAATTAAAAAGCATCATCTCCTGTTTGTGAAAAAACAGGAGATGATGCTTTGAATATTAATAATCCAGCCCAAAAACTTCGTTGACTATACCCATTGCCATACCTGCCGCCAATAAAACCAAAACAGGCTAAACACGTCTGCTTACATTTTCCCTGTGGTTTGGCGCGCAGTTACTATAAACAAAAGACTTCCGAATCCTCGGAAGCCTTGATTTCTCTGGTGACCCACGTAGGAATCGAACCTACAACCTACTGATTAAGAGTCAAATTTAAGCGCCATTTTTAGTTTTCAAAACGCCATGAATGCTTGATAATACTGGCTTTTCATTACAGACCGTTACAGAACTTTTTCGCCGCGTTGTTGTACGGTTGTTGTAGTACACTACTGACGAGCGAGGGGAGAGCTTGATTCCCTACTTCTTTTTTGAGCAGCTACCGACTTTGATTCGTAGTCAGGTTTGAGCCTCACTTTTCGTTTCAAAACGCCATAGATATTTGTCACTGCTGGATATTCGTCACGGAGCGTCACAGAACTTTTTAGCGTAGTTGTTGTAAAATTGTTGTCAAACTCTCATAGTCATCCGTGCTTTATATTCTGTTTTGGTATAGTATAGCAAGCAATCGACGTTGAGATTAGTAATACAGTACCTCCCTCCAATTAGCTAATCTGTGTCTATATAGTATGGACTTCCTCGCAGTGTGATCTGTCCTTGCCACCACATTTATGTGGTGTTTTTTTTATCTTCTATCTATCAGCTCACTTGATGCTATTCTGAGAAATTGCTCGACACCTCAAGGATCTCTTCTCCCAAATATAATTGCAATTAAATTAACAACTGATGTGTCAAAATCAATGTTAAAATCCTCAATATAAGCAATTGAAAAATCCCCACCCTTGTTAGACAATCTCCCTGGAGGGGAGAAATCTTGATCAAGAATGGGGAATTTTTTATGATTCAAGAAATGAAA
>POVV01000274.1_pt1 | contig 38534 bp, 32 predicted proteins | sample 1560271 | NCBI WGS metagenome assembly POVV01 (sample SAMN08337232, study PRJNA429181) | Bioreactor metagenome, whole genome shotgun sequencing project. | biome: cows' rumen and soil; feature: anaerobic; isolation source: anaerobic chemostat enrichment culture, galacturonate as sole carbon... | reverse complement strand
TCACCTAATCAGAAAGGGGTTATTCGATTATGAAATATGGATATTTCGACGACCAGGAAAAAGAGTATGTTATTACAACCCCAGATACTCCCCTTCCGTGGATCAATTATCTGGGCAGCCAGGATTTCTTCTCCCTGGTTTCCAACACCGGAGGCGGCTATAGCTTCTACAAAGATGCAAAGCTGTTAAGGCTGACCCGGTACCGCTATAACAACGTCCCTCTGGACAGCAACGGACACTACTATTATATCAATGATAACGGAACCATCTGGAATCCTGGCTGGCAGCCCACCCAGACACCCCTGGATTTTTATGAATGCCGGCACGGACTGGGAGTTACCCGCTACCAGGGAATGAAAAATGGCTTATCTGCCGCAGTCACAGCTTTTGTGCCCTTACATGACAGCTGTGAGATCCATAAGGTTATCCTGAAAAATGAAAGCGGGGAATCAAAAGATTTTACCCTGTTCTCCTATGTGGAATTCTGTTTATGGAACGCGGTGGATGACATGACCAATTTTCAGCGAAATTTAAGCACCGGAGAAGTAGAGGTAGAAGGCTCAGTCATTTACCATAAGACAGAGTATCGAGAGCGGCGCAGCCATTACGCTTATTACGCTGTAAATTCAGATATTCAGGGCTTTGACACAGACAGAAATACCTTTGTCGGTGTATACGGCTCCAACCAGATGCCGCTTATGGTTAAAAATAACGCCTCAGGGAATTCCATGGCAAGCGGCTGGTCTCCCATCGGCTCCCACCGATTAACGCTCCATTTAGAGCCCGGGGAAGAGACCAGTTTCATCTTCGTGCTGGGCTATGCAGAGAATCCTAAGGAACAAAAATGGACTGCTCCCAATGTCATCAACAAAGAACCGGCCCTGGCTGCTCTGTCAAAGTATCAGACAGACCAACAGGTTGATGAGGCTCTCGCCGCATTAAAGCATTACTGGGAAGAGCTGCTTTCCAACTACTCCGTTGCCATGGCCGATGAGAAAACAACCCGCATGGTAAACATCTGGAACCAGTATCAGTGCATGGTGACCTTTAATATGTCCCGCTCCGCCTCCTATTACGAGTCTGGTACCGGCCGCGGCATGGGCTTTCGGGATTCCTGCCAGGATCTGCTTGGGTTCATACATATGATCCCGGAAAGGGCCCGGGAACGAATCATCGACATTGCTTCCACCCAGTTTGAGGATGGAAGCGCCTACCATCAGTATCAGCCTCTTACAAAGAAGGGGAATATGGACATCGGAAGCGGATTCAACGACGATCCTTTGTGGCTCATTGCCGGTGTATCTGCTTATATCAGGGAAACCGGGGACTTAGGTATTTTAGAGGAATCCGTACCCTTTGATAATGACCTGGAGAAAAGCCAGCCGCTTATGGAGCATTTGAGACGGTCCTTCCAATTTACCAGGACCCACCTGGGTCCCCATGGTCTGCCTCTTATTGGGCGGGCTGACTGGAATGACTGTCTGAATTTAAACTGCTTTTCTACAGAGCCCGGAGAATCCTTTCAAACCACCGGTCCCTCGGAAGGTCCTGTAGCAGAATCCCTGATGATCGCAGGAATGTTTGTAAAATACGGAAAAGAGTATGCTGAAATTTGCCGCTTGATTGGATTAAAAACCGAAGCAGAGGAAGCAGAGATTTCTGTACAGAAAGTATACGATGCCGTAATTCAATATGGCTGGGATGGCAGCTGGTTTTTGCGCGCCTATGATGCATTCGGCCAGAAGGTGGGATCCAGAGAATGCAGGGAAGGACAGATCTTTATTGAACCACAAGGTTTTTGCATCATGGGTGGTATCGGTATTAAAGAAGGCCATGCAAAAAAAGCTTTGGACAGCGTAAAAGAGAAACTGGATACGGCCTGTGGTATCGTTCTGCTGCAGCCGGCATACACCGGCTACCAGGAAAACCTTGGAGAGATCTCCTCTTATCCTCCTGGCTACAAAGAAAACGCAGGCATTTTCTGTCACAACAATCCCTGGATCTCCATTGCAGAAACCATGATTGGAAGGGGTAACCGGGCATTTGAAGTCTATCGGCGCACTTCCCCGGCCTATATGGAAGACAACAGTGAAACCTATAAAGCAGAACCTTATGTTTATGCACAGATGATTGCCGGTAAGGATTCGGCACATTTCGGAGAAGCTAAGAACAGCTGGCTGACCGGAACGGCTGCATGGTCATTTGCATGTATTTCCCAGTATATCTTAGGGATCCGTCCTGGTTTCAACGGGTTAATCGTAGACCCATGCCTGCCGGATTCCATCGGGGAATTTTCCGCTGTCCGGAAATTCCGGGGAGCAGATTATTATATCCATGTGGATCATACCAAAGAGAGTGATCATGGAACTCGTTCCATGCTGGTGGATGGGAAACCTGTGGAAGGAACGGAAATTCTTTATGTGGAAGGGAAAAAGGAATACCATATTTCCATCACTTGGGAATAAGCGATATTAATTTCGAAATACCTCATTGATATTGTCATATAATAACATGAGTTAATTTCAAGGATCATTTATGAACGTTAACATTGGCATGCAAGTCCCTGATTTTACTGCTATTACAACATTTGGACCGCTGAAGCTGTCCGATTTCAAAGGGCAATGGGTTGTTCTATATTTCTCACCCAGGCGATTTCACATTGCATATAGTTGGAAAATTTATCTCGAAATGAGAATGACCTAAAAACGTTCTAGAGATCATGTCTTAAGCACAGCATCCATTTTATGGTATTCTATACTTATGTTGGGTCTTTCCGAAGTTTTGTGTAAATGTGGTAGACTTAATTCTGATATGATGTCTTGATTAATTGAATCTAAGATAGCGGAAACGCTGTGAAGGCAAGCATTCCAGACTTTACTGCGGGTTCGCTATCTAATATAAAATAGGCATTATATCGACCATACACAAGACTTGAAACGGTCTACTTATTTTAAATATTGCTCCATAGATGTCAAAACAACTTCAGATAGTTTATACAGTCTTTTTTACGTTCTAAGGCTTAGGAGAAATGTTCTTGGCTCGGTTGATATTTTAACTTTTTTGTTTTATATCTCTTGATCAGCAAAATCTGTGCTACGGATTTCACCAGTTCTCCTTTATCATTGTCAAATCTATTTATATTTTTATAATAATCCCTAAATTCTTTAACTGAATTAAGTTTTTGAAACGCTTGGTTAATATCTTTCATTCCTTGAATCAGCGTTTTAGTCGGTCGAAAACCCGCTGCTTTAATATTATCAATAATAAAGGCATCCTCACCCAGTATCATGGAAACGTTCTTTATCTCAGATGCTCCATTCCAAATTTAAAATCTGTACTTCGATTGAATCCACATATCCCACACTGAATATCGTAATATTTATCTATTCTCGTATGCCATTCCTCCATTCAGCAGATTCAGTTTAATTAAAATTGAGTATATTATATTTACCTATTATGTTAAGCTAAAAGAAAATAATCTAAACCAGGAGAAAAATATGATTAAAGTAATTGCAAGAAGCGTCATAAAGAAAAACCATTTATCTGAGGCTCTACAAATCTATGAACTGCTGGTTGCTGAAACTATAAAAGAATCTGGATGCATCACTTATGAATTATTTCAAGAACTAAATAATCCCAATAACCTAACTTTAATTGAAGAATGGGAGGATATCGAAGCTTTGCAGCACCATACTCAAATGCCACATTTCATCACTTTAGTTGAAAAACTTTCATTGTATGAAAAGGAATTACCTGTTTTGATATATAAAAAGCTATTTTAGCCTATAGTATAGATGTTAATTAATTCCCAAAGAATACATTAACATTTGCGCTCTCTAGAATACTAATTTCATCGACATCCAGATACTTCCTGTATTATTATTTTTCATTCCACACACCATATCTTTGAGGTGATATGATGGAAAACAATTTATCCAAATTACTTTTTAAGAGTACCAGCACCAGACGTTACTTTATAACACTCCCAGTATGGTTGCAGATAATACTGCACGAAAGTCATTCATACATTGATACCGCGGCGCAATTGCACCATGTTGCCGGGATATTATTACAGCAGAAAAACTGGGCTTAACCTTACTGTTATTCAGTTAAATATGGGTTTTACTGAATAACTTATATGTAAAGAAAACCATCAGCTTAATATTGATAGCTGGTAGTATTTTAGATAATCTATTTATTTAATACTTTTTGGTAATAAACAATTGTCATACCTTTCTTTATGTTATCCTCTTTTCCAGTAAGCTTATAGCCCATAGACTCATATAAATGGCATAGTTTATTCTCTTGTTTAATTGTATCTAACTTCCAAATTTTCACTTCTGGATATAAGCATTCTGCTTGTCTCAATACATGCTTAGCATACCCATTCCCTTGGTTTTCCGGAAGAATAAACATAGGTGCAATACGACATTCTTTAGCTGAAAGCTTTACTACTCTAATGGCCCCTATATTTCTATCTTCAAGAGCAATGAAATAATAATCGGTATGATCCTGTTTTATTTTTTCCGCTATAGCCTCAACCGATTCAGTACCAGGACTTGTTTCATAGTCTTCATACTTCTCAAGAAGATCTCTAAATGATATAATTTGCATAGCATATATTTCCTCATATTGATTAGGATTTGCTTTTTTTAATGATATCCTCATAAAAATTTCTCCTCATAAGTTTTCAGACCACAAATATTTTATCTAAGAATATCAGTTTTTTCACCAACTATCAATATTAAATATTCAATGTACACTAATACGTTAAATCTCAGTTTAAAGGGTTCATAGTGGCATTATCCCGACACCTTTATAACGGATAAGCTAGAGGATACCTCTTCATAAAGGCTATTTGCTAATATTTTTCGTACTTCTGTTTCTGTCGGAATACATATTACCTTTTTAAATAAATCAAATTTCATATATTACCTTTCTGACTTGAAGTCCTGATTTCATTCTGATATTTCAATACGATGACGTATCTTTTTAATTTCATCAATTTCTAAACTCAAATATTCCATCTGCCTTACAATAGACTCTTTATCATTAAATCTAGCTGCATATTTCAAAGACGAGGTAATGACTTCTGTGTTCATACTTTTAGATTTTCTCCAACCTCCACTCTCCTTTTATGCTTGTTTTTATAATATCGCTTTGAAAGATATCCAAAGCTATGATCATGCTTTACAATAACAACATATTTTGTTTCGGAATAGTTTTTCTCCGTAACCGTATCAAATCTCTCCTTAAAATTGTGGATTTATTTGCCTAGCAATCTGTCAATCACATTTTTTATGTATGTATAATCAGAGATTTTATTTTCTTCTCTATAAAAGCCAATTTAGTAATTATTTTTTGTTTACTTCCACCATGTATCTCATATTAAAACCTCCTCACCATCAAATATTTAGTTTTATTCTTTTTATTCGAACCAAAACGTCTTGGGGTAGATGGAGTTGTCAAGCCGATCCACAATTTTGTTGACACAAAGATGGAATGGAATAAGGCGAACCGCTTGTAAATTAATATTTTTCAAGTTATATTATTTTATCAAATTGAAGAAGCTATGAACTGACTTTTAAATCAGCACATAGCTTCCTAGTTAAAACGAGCATTCCTAAAATATTTAAGTTTAGTAGATCTGTAAATAAAGATATATCATTTGTTGTAAATCCTAACATTGTCACATTAATATACCTTAGAATTTCATTACTATTACGAAAAATAAATTTACCTATTTATTAATGTATCTATTACATTGTCTTTTTTAGAGAGATACCAAGAAAGACAATACTCTAAATCCATTATATACTGGTCAGCTATCTGGTCAAATCCCCACCTTTTTTGCTGGTCGGATTCCTTTTCCATAAGGGTTTTAAAATTCTGCTTTTCATGGACATCCTCAGTTTCGAGTATCCGAGAAGCGATTCTCCGGACGTAAGACGGTTCCTTCCCTGGGGCATTTTGTTCCCTTAAATGCACACTCAGCGCAATCATTTCAACCGGAGAGGCATTTTCTGGATTTACATTATTCACATAAATTTTACTCGTAAAATTATTCCCTTGCTTATCCCTTCCTATAGCCAGAATGACAGGATTCTCTTTTGTAGAAGTATCATCATACTTCATATGCAGAGGCTGATTTGTTAGACAATGAACCACGCTATACAAATAATCAGGTCTTAGATTATCCACGTTTTCCTCTAGTCTTATCTCTTTTATTTCCGAAGAATTATTCAATTGAAAAATATTATCTTCAACCTTTCTGGCAGTTGGATAACTTAGGGGTTTTGTTACATAGTTATTGCCAATGGTTAAGCTCATTTAAAAACCTCCAATATCAATATATTGATTAGTATGTAACTGTACCAGATGTCTCTATAGTATTAAATGGAGAACTATAAGAAGTAGTTTTAATTCTAAATGTATGTTTTCCCGACGTAACAGGTCCACAGTCATAATAGCGTTCAAAACCAATCGGTGTACCAGCATAATTTTTAATTACATCGTACCAAAATTCCTTTGTATTAACATTATCGTATGTAGCAACCGCACTCCCATGACCCATTGTTCTTACTGCAAAATATACATGACCATTCATATAATCTAGAGCAGGACTTCCAAAGTTCCTATTCCAAACTCCTTTTTCTATAATACTCACACTTGTGACCGGTTGTAGCGGCGCCCTCTGCTGTTTCGTTTCCAAAGCATTATCTGCCGCAAAAACAGTCATTGAAAATACCATTAAAATAGAAATCGTGATTAATACTGATGATATTATTCTTTTCATATACTTTTTCCTCTCTTTCATACAGTAGAATTAATATCCTTACTTACCCCCTAAACTCCCGTAAACATTACCATATTCATCCAATTAAATCAAGTGTCGTGGATAAGTGCTAGTCGCTAAGCCGTATATAAAAAAATCAAGCAAGAACCCTTATCATCCAGTTTACGCCCCTTTACAGTCAACCGTAATTCTCAAGGCGGCTGTTGCTGCGATATTTGACTTAGTTCCTTAACTCAAATATTTTAACATCTTTATAGCCTTGCGTCATATCAAAGTAGGGCGGTTCATCTTCCCACTTTTGATGAAAGCGAATTATTACTGAATCCTTTACATTCACCTCCAAGTATACAACAAAACTTTTGTTTGGAAATGATTGGGTGAGTGAAATAAAGAGATTATTTGCAATATTCTTCCCAATCTCAACAACACTCTCGTAATTCTTTTCACCCACTTTTTCAAATAGATGAAAGTGGTTGTTTACCGCCTCACATTGCGTTTTGCCAGTAACATTGAGTTCACCGGCTTCCGTTTCTCCAGTTTTTAGAAAAACTAGTTCGTTTTTTGCTGTATCATGTAATGTATAAAATTGTGGATATACTATTGGCATTAAGTTAAGCATTGTTGCGTAAATGTTCATACTGTTCCATCCTTTTAATATCCCAGATAGGTAAGCCCTTTAGCAATAGCTTTTATGATGTCTGGCGATTTAAGCAATTCCTGTATTGCTTTTGGTGCCAATTGTCCGTTTGTCGTGCGGAATTTTTATTTGCAACATCATAGATATATTTGCAATTTCCTTGCTGAACATGAATTTGTCCAGGTCTATTACCGAGGTTTTCTACATCAATACGAGTGCCATTCTTGTTGTAGAGCGTTTTTGAACTTGTTTGAGTACCTTTACCATTAGGGTCATTGGGAGGTGGTGGGGTGGCTGCTGTTGAAGCAAAATTAAGCATTTACACAGCTTTTTGCGTTGCTTTGTCATTAGAGGATTGAACTCCATAGTATATCCCTGCTATTGCGGCAACTCCAACTACTCCCAAGACTACCCAACCTACAGGGTTCCAAAAATTCGCTGCTCCAAAAGCTGCTCCTGCGCCGAGATTTCCCCCAAGAGCTCCAGCTCCAGCAAGTGCGAGTTCAGCCATATTACCATTTGAATCCAAGTACATAAGCGGATTGCCCATACAATATACTAAAGGTTTCCACTCTGCATAATGGCGTTTATTTCCGGTTTGTATGTGTAGACATTCAAACTTTGATGTAGCGTTACTCACAATTATAAGGATAGTATTTCCTTCATTTCGTATTCTTTCAATGAACATACCGCAAATCCAACTAATTCGTCCATCTCGCTTAAGAAAAATTCAATACGTCCATTTTTAAATATTTCTTTAATTTGATATTTTTCATCAAAGATACACAATAATTTATTATCAGCAAGTGATACTGAATATTGTCCCTTTACGTCTACATAGTCATTTGTTTTTCTGAAAATCTCTGTATTGACCAAGAAATCACTTTGTGAAAAGTCAGTTTTTGATAGCGTAAAACTATTGAAACAGTCGGCATCCACAAAGAAAGTTATGCTTTTAATGGTCTTTGTCTCGGTATTAATTCCAATTTCTAACGGAGGATTTGTACCGCTCCCCATTAATCTCCAATAGCAAAATATCTTCGACTGGTCGTCTACATCATTGCAAATGGATATCATTAATAAACCATCCGCAACTTTTTCAAAATCAACTTTTGTCACAGTTTCTATAATTGTTTTTTTATTAATTTTTAAATACATTTGCAGTCTCCTCTTTACTTAAATAAGGCATGATATATTACTCCTGTAGTACCATCAATACCAATTTCCCATCCATTCACATTAGGGGGAAAATTTCTACCTGCTTGAACTTTTGGCAATATTTCTGTTACAGAATTTTTAAAACTCATCATCAATTCATTTTCTACTAAAATAGAACCTTTAGCTGAATTTATAAATTCTCCCATATGTTTTGTTGCATTTCCATGAACCCATAATTCATTTCCATTAACTACTTTTCCCTCTAAAACAAAAGATTTAGGAACATTAGTCCCGGAAATAACTTCTTGAGTCGCTTTTATACCATTACTCCAGTTCCCCACACCCTGTACAGTCTTTTCTACTACCTGCTGGCCTCCCACTGCTACTGTAGAAATGCCAGAACTTGTAACTGATATACCGCCGATCCCTGTGGCAGATGCTATTGCCGGTCCCACTAAATATCCTACTGTAGCACCAACCGCCGTTCCGGCAACTGCTCCGCCAGCAATATATTTCCACCGGTCTTGGCTTGCTGCATTAACTTTATTAGCAATGTGATTTCCAATGAAACCACCAACTACTGCACCCACTGCCGCCAATCCAATAGCTACAAGGACAGTAGTACTTATTACAAAGTGTCCACTCGGATCCTGAAAATAAAGAGGATTATTATGGGTATATGTGTAAAGGTTTAAACTTAACGGGTCCGGAACTTTCATGTCGTTAGGAAGAATCCAGTTGCTCCAACAGTTCCTGATGTCACTGTAGAAATACCAGCACCTGTAACAGACATACCACCGATCCCTGTGGCAGTTGCTATTGATGGTCCAGCTACATATCCGGCAGCGGCACCAAGTACTGCTCCACCAACCGCTCCACCAGCAATATATTTCCAACGGTCTTGACTTGCTACATTGACATTATTAGCAATATGATTTCCAACGAAACCGCCAATTACTGCACCCACTGCTGCCAATCCCATAACTACGAGAGCAGTAGTACTTATGACAAAGTGTCCACTCGGATCCTGATAAGAAAGAGGATTATTATAACCATATGTATAAAGGTTTAGGCTCAATGGATCTGGTACTTCCTGCCCATTTGGCAGTTGATTCTTAGCACAATGTAATGTATCCTCTCTGGTAAAACGACCAGTTATAGGTCTATAATCCCTGGCACGAGGATAATATGTACTACTGCTTAAATCAAAATACTCCCCACAATACCGGAACGGATTCTCATCCTCCTTATCGGAATTTCTCTCAACTCCAAAAGCATCATACTCATGCGAGGCTTTGCACGCTCCGCTTTGACTCCATAGCTGGGTTACATCCCCATGTTCATTCAATATATAGCAGTATACCACACGATCGAATTCTCCGGCAATCAAATTGATTCCTCTTATATAGGTTTTAATCTGTTGACCGTCAGTCTGTTCCGCTACGATATCATTTCCATCCCAGCAATACAAATTCGTTTTCCCCTGGCTTTCGGTCAGTTTCCTCACCTGGGTGCTGTGGCGCAAGCCATCTCCCCGGTACTGATATGTAATCTCTTTGTCATCTTGGTTTATTCGACTTAGTTGGTTGAATCCATCATAATGTCTCCACTCATAAACGGTCGGTGTCTCCCTTTGATAATGCCCCGATAACTTGACAGTTCCCGGATAGTCTGGTGTTGGCGATGTTTTCTCCCAAATCCGGAAGGTTTCATTTCCATTATCATCAAAACGGTACCGATACGTTTCCGTTGTTTTCCCCTGCTTTTTTATTTCCTTTTCCAGCCAGTTGTTCAAACCATACTCATAATTTGTAACACTGACCAGCTCATCCTTTGTTCTTCCTTCCACCATCATTTTCACACGGTTGGAATAGGCATCATAGGTATAAAGTGTCCGCTTCCAACCGGAATAATCATCTTCAGTCAGATAACCCAGCCGGTCATATTAATAGGATATGGTAACTGGGGAAGAACCGGCTTTGTTGATCTTGTTTAGTATATTCCCATCCACATCATAGCCGTATTCCCATGCAGAAATCACGGTTCCCTGCCGTTTATTCTCCAAATATATTACCCTGTTGCCATCATTATACTAATAACTGGTTTCCATATCGGACTGCGAATAGCGGAGAGTTTTACGGTTGCCTTTTCCATCATATTCGTACTCTGTCAGTATCACTCCGGCAGCGCTGTTTTTTCTTACCTGCTTTAACCGTATAAGTCATCATATGTATAATACAAACTGATATCTGGGCTTGCATTTCCTTCGCGGATCAGTTCAAAGAACTGGCGGTTTCCACATATATCATAAGTATAATCCTTCCCTGCATTTCCCGGATCTACCTGGCGGGTCATCTGGCCTTTACTGTTATAACGGTACATCGTCTCCAGGAAGAGGATCGATATTACCGAAATCTTAGTAAAAAAACATAATTAAAGAGCAGCTTAAAAATCCTCACAAGCATAGTAATAGTTTTGAATCCGAAGAATAGATAATATCACATGGTAAGTTTGCTGGTAATCCAACGATAAACAAATCTGATATCCTTTATTTACCGATATTTCTTACATAGAAAAATATCATTCATGTGGTATTTTTTAAATACAACAACCGCCTATCAACGCAGATAAGCGGTTGTTGCATTAGCTATTCAGTTAATATTTTCTCAGCTATTTTTTACATTCATCAAACCCTGAAATAAAACATCGTCACCAAAGCTCTTTACAACTCTTTCATTGCAGCATCATACTGAGCGCTTGAAGAGGTAGTTATTAACTTTCCAGCGCTTGAAACAACAGATATGCCCTGATTTGCAATAAAGGCAAATATGTCTCATACTAAATAGTAAAGATCATATCTTTTAGTTGCTACACCATTTACAAACGCTTTTTCAAACTCTTCTTTAATTTTTATATAGGTAAACTCATTTGTCAACTGAGGATAATAAAAATCTATATAGCGTTTTAAAAGTCCACAATTGATACCACAAATTCTATTATCACCGAAATCCCAATCTATCTCTTCTTTACCATCTGAAAAGAAACAGCCACGCCCATGCGGACTTATTACATAGTTTGTTCCTTCTCTGACAAATGGAGAGTAGTTTTTTTCGCGTACTAAATGTGCCATTTGATATTTGTCTTCTACATTTAATAATTCTAGTATAAACTCAAATGTTTTTTCAGCTTTTTCAATATATTCTCTCGCTATTTTCTCAAGCACTTTATCCAAAATTATCCCTCCTAAAGTCATATTTATTTATAAGCGGCCTCTAACATTTTTTTAGCCGTATCATATGCCGTATATAATTTTAGTTGATTTTCATGAATGTACTGTATAGGAATTCTAGATAAACCAAGTTCTACAAATGCTTGATAACGATGATGTCCATCAACTATCATTGCCATCCCATCTCTCACAAAAATTTTGATTGGCTCTATGGTATGAGCGCCTTGCTCTAATATTGTTTTCTTTATAGCTTCAACGCTAGCTCCTGTGGCTCTAGTAATTGAATCTGCTTGTGTTTTAAACAACTCACTTACATTGTATGAGTTAGAAGTAAATGTGGGCAATGAATCAATTTGACTACTTGCTTGTACCAACTGCCGAGCCTGCTCGAATCCAGTTGCTCCAACAGTTCCTGATGTCACTGTAGAAATACCAGCACTTGTAACAGATATACCACCGATTCCTGTGGCAGTTGCTATTGATGGCCCCACTAAATATCCTGCCGCGGCACCAATCACTGCTCCGCCAACTGCTCCGCCAGCAATATATTTCCACCGATCTTGACTTGCTACATTAACATTATTAGCAATGTGATTTCCAATGAAACCACCAATAACTGCACCCACTGCTGCCAATCCAATAGCTACAAGGGCAATAGTACTTATTACAAAGTGCCCATCCGGATCTTGATAATAAAGAGGATTATTATAAACATATGTGTAAAGGTTTAAACTCAATGGGTCTAGTACTTCTCGCTCATTTGGCAGTTGATTCTTAGCGTAACGCAACGTATCTTCGCTAATAAAACGGCCTGTTGCCGGTCTATAGTCTCTGGCTCGCAAGTAATAAGTGCTACTGCCCAAATCGTAATACTCCCCACAATACCGGAACGGATTCTCATCCTCCTTATCTAGGTTTCTCTCAACTCCAAAAGCATCATACTCATACGAGGCGTTACACACTCCGCTTTGACTCCACAGTTGGTTTACATCCCCATGTTCATTAAATATATAGTAGTATACCATACTATCTATTTCTCTGGCAAATAAATTGATTCCCCTTAAATAGGTTTTAATCTTACTGCTGTCAGTTACTTCCGCTACAATATCGCTTCCATCCCAGCAATACAAGTTCGTTTTCCCCTGGCTTTCGGTTAGTTTTCTCACCTGGGCACTGTGGCGCAAGCCATCTCCCCGGTACTGATATGTAATCTCTTTGTCATCTTGGTTTATTCGACTTAGTTGGTTGAATCCATCATAATGTCTCCACTCATAAACGGTCGGTGTCTCCCTTTGATAATGCCCCGATAACTTGACAGTTCCCGGATAGTCTGGTGTTGGCGATGTTTTCTCCCAAATCCGGAAGGTTTCATTTCCATTATCATCAAAACGGTACCGATACGTTTCCGTTGTTTTCCCCTGCTTTTTTATTTCCTTTTCCAGCCAGTTGTTCAAACCATACTCATAATTTGTAACACTGACCAGCTCATCCTTTGTTCTTCCTTCCACCATCATTTTCACACGGTTGGAATAGGCATCATAGGTATAAAGTGTCCGCTTCCAGCCGGAATAATCTTCTTCAGTCAGACGACCCAGTCGGTCATATTGATAGGATATGGTAACTGGGGAAGAACCGGCTTTGTTGATCTTACTTAGAATATTCCCATCCACATCATAGCCGTATTCCCATGCAGAAATCACGGTTCCCTGCCGTTTATTCTCTAAAAATATTATCCGATTGTCATCATTGTACTTATAACTGGTTTCCATACCGGACTGCAGATAGCGGAGGGTTTTACGGTTGCCCTTTTCATCGTATTCGTACTCGGCCAGTATCACCCCGGCAGCATTGTTTTTTCTTACCTGCTTTAAACGGTATAAATCATCATACGTATAATACAGACTGACAACCGGGCTTGCGTTTCCTTCCCGGGTCAGTTGAAAGGACCGGCGATTTCCATATATATCATAAGTATAATCTTTGCTTACATTTCCCGGATCTTCCTGGCGGGTCAGCTGGCCTTTATGATTATAACGGTACTTCGTCTCCAGTAAGACAGTTTGTTTTCCTCCCACGGATTCCCGGTTGACTTCTCGAATCCGCTTGCCATTTTTACCATAGACATACTCCCGCTCGCTGATTACCATTCCATCAGGAGTTCTCTTTTGCACGATTTCTTTTATCAGACGTTCCAGGGCATCATGCTGATAAACGGTCTGGTCCTTGTTCCTGTCCGTTTTCTTCTGCAGTCTTCCGGCTTTGTCATACTCATAGTATTCCGTACGGCCACGGGCATCCGTCATTGTCGTGACATTTCCAAAGCGGTCATAGGTGTATTTTGTCACCTCCCGTCCTTCGCCGGATGGGGTATCCCCGGTTCTCCTTAGAATGACCTGATTCATCCCATCATACCGGCAGATGGTCTTAATCCAATTGCCAGGGCTTAGGTACTGATAGGTATCAGTTAAACGATTCCTGGCATCATACACATACTGAGTCTCCTGCCAGCCATCTTTTTGTGCCTTCTTTTCCAATATGATATTACCAGCTCCATCATAGTAATATTTTACTTTCTGGCTGCGGTGGTCAAACGGCGCTAAGGTTTGAACAAGACGTCCTGCTTTATCGTATTGGAATTCGGTTTTCTTTCCAGCTTCATCCCATTGGAACCGTTTATTGCCTAACGCATCATATTGAATGCTGGTAATTCTCTCCTGATCGGAGTCTATCCGTATGGATTTTACTACACGACCTGCATAATCGTACTCAAAGCGTTCTGTGCTCCTGGCATCAATTTTACTGATATTGTTTCCTACATTGTCATATTTGTAGGTGAACACCGTTTCTCCGGCTAAAAATTCCTTCCTGACCTGGTCTTTTTGGTCTTTATAACGTTCTATCACGATATCCGAAGCGTAGGCATCACCTATGATTTTTTTCAGTTCGCGATGGTACTTCATTCCATCCGCCGGATCTGTATATACCTCATTGTATTCATACTTCTCTTCATAGCCCACTTGTGGAATCCCGCGAGACAGTACCCGGCCAAAAGAATCGTAAGTATAACGCTCGGTCTTTCTTACATGTTCCACTGTCCAGCCGTTCCCATCATATGTGACTGCTTCTGTAAGCTCTCCCCATGAATTATACCGGAAATCCTGCAGCACGACATCGCCGGAGGTCGGTTCTTTGGATACAGCAAGACAAACCTGTTGAATCTGTCCAAACGGTGTGTATTGAATTCGTCTTTTCTGGTGGTTCGCATCTGTTTCCGTGATATAGTTTAAGCTGTCATTATAATAGGTTTCATTTACTGTCTGCGTGCCGTCAACCGAAGGCAGTGTCTCTGCTTCAACCCGTCCAAGCACATCATAGCGGGTGGTACTGACCTGATTCCTGGAATCCCTTTTAGAGATGAGCCGTCCCCAATTGTCATATTGGAATTCTTCCTTGATTGGATCGCAGGGCTTGCCGTCCGCATCTCGGATGTCGGTCTGTTCTTTTGATATAGCGTTATGTGTATATCTGCTGGAAGTACTGGATGGAGAACTGTATTTATAAATGGTTTCCGCATACTCACCGGACTGCTCCAGGTTCCCACTGCCTGCCAGGAAATACCTTCTTTCGTTGGTCACGCAGTAGGGATTTGCCCCATCCTTATAATCATATTCTGTCTTTTCTTTTAAGACTCCATTTTCATAGACCTGATGATATTTTATAACCCGCTTTCCCAAATCCTCATGAAGCTCATTTTCTTCTTTGATCAGGCCTGAGCCATTTTTTCTTTCCGTTTTAAGAATGGTGCTGTAGTCTCCATAGGTTGTATTGATTTCCTGGCGGTAGGAAGGGTCATCCGGATATTCTTCAATGAGCTGGATAATATCTGCTTTTCGATCTTCGGAATATTTCCAAGAGGTTTCCTTTTTCAGAAATTTTGATTCATCGTTTCTATCAAATACCTGGTCAACGGCTGACACGATTAGTTTATTGCTATATTTATATACGCTTTTTGAAATAAGGGCATTCTGATGACGAACCTCCTTTTTTATTAGCTTCCCTTCCCCATCAAACTGATGGGTTTCCAAAATGTCCTGATGATGTTTTACTTCTGCATATTCAATATACTTGCCATTGCTGTTTGCGGCTCCGGAATCAAGCCTGTGGTTATATTCTCCCCGGTTGTATTCGGCTCCGTCAGCGGTATCCACTTTCATTGTTAATGCAAAATGGGTAATCTTTCCACCGGTTTCACTTTCAATACCAATTTCCCGACCATATGTAAACTGCGTGGATGCATGACTTGGGTATGTGACACTCTTTAGCAGCAAATATTTACGTGTCATATTTGCGGTAGTGTTTCCTGCCACTTTCTTGGAGGCATAACTCATAATGCCCTTGTAATCTTCTTGATTATAATAGTTATATTGGGTCCTACGGCCTGCGGGGTCTGTGACTGCAGTGAGCTTAAGCGGCTGCGCCTGATCGATATGGTAGGAAAGTTCACATGCTTTTCCAGCCTTGCTTTCTGGCAATTTCCAGATAAGTCCGTAATCGGTCTTCTCCAGGCTGATTTTACGCCCCCAAGTGTCCACAATCTCCATACCGCCGTAATCCTTTAAATCGTAACATATCACATTTCCAAACTTATCCTGCCGGGCGGCCAGTGTAAACCTCTGCGGTAACAGCCCATTTCGATCGTCAACAGTTTCAGATAAATTTTTAAAATAGTCCTTGTTCCCATTCTTATATTCAATGATGATATCATAACTTTTTGAAATATTGGCATAGGGGTGTTGAATGGTTCGTGATCTGGTAACGATACTGACATCTTTTAGGCCATAATCCTCAAATCTGTCTGAAGACCGGCTTATTTTTAAACTTCTTCCGTCTTCCAGGTGCAGAACATAATCAAAACCGGGTAGTCCCATTAAAATTGACTTTGGAGGATCATAAGATATGATCAGGTTAGAACATTTAAGATACGGCACTGTCTCAATGGACGGCAGGACAAAAGACCAGCCGTATCCCAATCCATAAGTCTTAGCGTAAAAACTGTTATCTTTCGAACCTGTTTTTAGCTTTTCACCTTTGACATATGGATCCATATCCACTAGATTGGCACAGCCGGAGTCATAGCGTCTGGCAATGGATACGTCGAACCCATCCCTACCGGGCAGTACAAAATCGGTTGTTTCATATTGAACCGTGCCAGTGCTCAACTGAACATTTACCTGGTTTGTTTCGAAGTAGGTAAACGGGGATTCCGGATACTCTTTTATATCGGAAAATTCTTCCTCCTCCGTAGGCAGTGCTGCCCGGCTAAACAGGGTTTCCCGGCCCTTTGCTTCATTCTCTTCTCCGCCTGATACATCCTCCGCCGCCTTTGTATCAGGCTCTTCCCATTCATTTTTATCAATGTGATTCTCTATAATCTCTTTCTCTTTCATCTATTCCCTTCTTATCTTAAAATAATGATACTGCTGCACTTCCAGTACCCTTGGCGATAAATTCTACCAATGCAATGGAACCGCTAAAGCATTCATTCTGACTTAACTGTCTGGTTGATTGAAACCACAGCTTTCCCGGAATACTTGAATATATTCTTAAATTTTCTTCCGGATAATTTCCTGGTTCTGTTATGCTTCTTAGGCTACCGGCTGCGAGGCTGGTTAATTCCAGTAAGTATGGATCATACCGGAGGTTCATGCGGATCTTGTCCAGACCGCTGACATCCTGGGCTTTCAGCAGGACTGCGTAATGTTTGCCGGTCTTTACCGGGTATTCCATGGTGCTGTTGCGGTAAAATATAGGAATAACCGGCAATTGTGCTGTTTCTAAATAATCAGACTCATCACCGTTTGAATCATATGCTTTGATCCGGTACATTGCGTTTAATGCCCCAACTGGGATGAAATCTGTCATTCCCCGGTGTTCTTCAATCTGTTTCTGTGTATCCAGTTCATGGAAGGTCAATTCTTTTCCTTCCCATTCGTTAAACGTCAGCCATCTGGAGTCAATACTCTCCCATGAGAGGCCAGGCAGCGTCATCTTCTCCCCTTCTTCCCATGAATATCCGGAGTTTTCTAGACTAGTCCAGGTTTTATTAAGCTCGTCCATTTCCAGCCAGGTACACCCCTGCTCAATACCGGGCCGTTCATCGCCGGGACCTTTAAATATTTCAAAGCTTATTTCCTGGCTTTCTAACTGCTGCCAGGTATGCGAATGATTCTCAAACTGTGACCAGCTTAACTGCTCATAATCCAGGCGTTCCCAGTGCTGTCCTTTGCCAGTTCTGGTTTCGATTTGATGCCAGTTTAGTGCATCCTGATCATACCTGCTCCATGGTTCATTGGTACTGTCAAAATTGTCCCAGGTGTATCCAGACAGAGCCTGTAAAAAGTTTCATTAAATACCCGTTCTACAATATAATCGTTATTTGCTTCCACCGCTCCCCAGCTGATTTGTGCTTGTTCTCCCTCGTGGAGGGTAGGGATGTGTAAACATTCTGGTCGGTTCATAAATAATAGGTTCCTCCTTTCGTTTTCTATTGATAATTTTAGTTTTTGTTTCATAATTGATTATACTTGGAGTTTTTTGTTGGTACTTCACACATGCCCCGTCATAATTATGATATTTTTCGTTTCAGTTCCGTGTGGTTTCTTGTAGTATTTCGTTTTAAACCAATGGTAGATTTTGTGATTTATACTGATACTCTTTCTTTCTTATTGAGGGAAGAAGGAGTATCAGTTCCGTATGACTCAAGTAAATAGTGATTTAACGACTGTAGACAATAAACTGAATAACAAAATGGATTCCAGCCGTATACGAACTGCCGCCGGGCTATTTAATAATACGTCTATCATTCAAACATTTGACATCAGTGGGAGTTCCTATGGCGATACATACCTATTGGCCGCACAGATACAGTTATTTACTGGCGTATGGTCAGATCTGCGGACCATGGACGGCATAATGAGGATAGACTACAATGCCTCGCAGGTTAACGTAATCAAATCCAGTGCCGAAATTTATGCTGATTATTATGTTCGATTCGTATTCCTGGATTAAATGATCATTTGGGGATTACACATAGCACCTCATACGATTGACCAGATGGTATATCTATTCCAGTACGATTATACAGATATATACCTCCATCGGCACCTATCCAACCTGTTAGCACATAGTTGTTAGTAGTTCTTGCATATACAGTTCTTGTGCCTCCTGGCCCAACTGACATCTTTCCGAGATATCGTTGTGTGTTTGCGGTATTGTTAATTAAGGTTTTTACAGTCAGCATAATATACATTTTACCGTTTTGATCATACGAATTATTGGATATCAGCTCAATGTCATTGCCAGCGGTAAAAGTTAAATTTGTTTTTACTAAATTGCTATTTGTTGTAGCAATCTGATTCTGAAAATCACTATTTAACTTAGTTATCTTCTCATCAATAATAACATTATCATTGACAAAATCCTGTCTTACCGGCTTATCCGATGCTTCCCACATATTTAATCCTAATGATGTTTTATTTGTACTTGACATATTATTTCTCCTCTTTTAAATTGAATTTTTCTTGAATTTTCTTCTGATCATTAAACTGTTACATACATATTGCCACGAAACAATCTCTGATCCCATACTAACACTCGAACATATGTTCTGTTTTGTCGACATCTAGATTATAATACTCTAGAATCCTATTGTCAATGCTTTTTCGAACATATGTTCTGTTTTTAAAAATTAAAGATTATAAGGAAAAGTAATTATTTTAATAATAATTATCCATCCCCAATAATATTGCTCACGTAAGTTACAACCACCAATTTTATATACTTAGTATTTATAAAAGTCAGATCGTAACACAATAAAATCCAGCTAGAATATAGGATTTCCTTAATAACAATCAATCTTTGTAACACTCAGGCATGTAGAAAACTTCATTTGTTACGAACCAAAATCCTTGACGGTTGCAGGCTTTGCATGCAATCTATGACACGACGTGTAACGCCCTATTCCTGCCATATATTCTGCAAGGGTATATGGTAGAGTCAAAGGAAGGCGTCCCTTGTCGGGTGAGCAAAGCAAGGGTGAAATCCTTGCCATTTGTCGTCGGCATTGTGGGTATGTGGGCAAGGTGGCTGTTATTAGGAATGTGGGGAAGCTGTTTATAACTATCTGATTGCTTTTTATCTGATCGTTATAAATAGTTCTCTCCATGCTCCGTTAGCCCCCTTGTCCATATATCCATGATGCTACCCCCATACTTGTGATTACCCAGACCAAAAGAAACCTCCTAGAGTTTCTTTCTCTAGCTTCATGTCGCCCAGCCCAGGAAGCGGGGCGGCAACCGTTATCGGCATCGTGGGCATGTGGGTAAGATGGCTGCTTTTAGAAGTGAGTAGAAATTATATGCGAGTATCTGATTACTTTTTATCGGATAGTTGTAAACGGTTCTCTCCATGCTTTGTTAGCCCTTTTATCCACATATCCATAATGCTCTCTCCTTTGTGTTTGTAGCCTTAATACAAAGCTCCGCTCATACACCTTCCCTCTCAATATCCAGGTCACACCCAGTCACTTACAGAACCCCATTTCTGTAAGTAAATTATAATTATACATACGTGAACAAAGATTACCTGCTCTTAACATAAAAAGGCTTATTTAACTTTAAAATAAAAAAAGTTTTAAAGTTAAATAAGCTTATCCGTCAGCCCTTGAAAATAGACTGCATATTCTTTTTTACGGCTTTCACCAGTTCTTTAGGAAGCTTCTCCACTTGCTCTCCTAAAATTATCCCGTGAGGCTCCTTGTAGCCGTCATTCCATACAAAATTAAATGTGCTTTCGCTGGCTGTACTGTTCTTTCCGATTTGAAAAGCGTAAAGGGCAACATCTTTTGATAAAAGCTCTTGGACAGCGTTCTTAGTCAGGCCGGGAAAACTGGAGGCTCCGTCAGTAATTTCAAAGACTATCTTTATATGCTTTCTCATTTTAAGCTGCCTTTCTTCTGCGGGAGTGATGCTTCCAGATATTTCTTTCAAGCAGCTTGCATCGTCTGTAGCGCCATCGGTGGAGTTAAGCCTTACGATGGAACGGATTATATCCGCCGATTCCTTCTCTCCGGAGGTCTTGTCGTTAAATTCTTTCATATGATAATATTGACTTCCGAAAAACCATGTTTCGCTTAAGACTTCTATTTTCTGGTTTAATTGTTCCGCATTTCGCTTTAAATATCTGTTCAGATCATCAATTGACAGCAACGTTACGGCCAGCGCTTCTCTTGCTGATTCAATCTTTGCAGCATTCATGGAGCCTGAATTATCTATAACAAAAGAAATTTCGATTCGTTCCGGCAATTTATCTGCCTGGGTTTCCAGCAAATATCTGTTGAACACGGGAAGATTTTTATAATTTCCTTTTTTCTCCGCTTCTACAAAATCCGGAAAGGCGGCAATAAAGCTGTTAACATCCAGCTTGCCTTTTATTTGCCCATCTTTTTTTACGCTGATTTCTTTTTTTGCATCTCCAATAAGTTTACTCCAGAATTGACGCATCTGCTCTCTTTCCGGCTTCATTTTATTTGAATAATACTGAAAAAGCTGCTGATCATTCTGGCTGATGCCGTAAGATGTTAAGTCGACCTTTCCAATCATTATATTCTGAACTATTTCATTGTTTTTCTCCTGCTGGTCCAGCATCTCTTCAAGGATCGTTTTTTCTTCTTCCTCAGTGGATTCCAATGCATCCCTTTTTTCTTCTTTTGATTGTTCAAAAGGACCTTTTCTTTCACTTACCTGTTCCTGAGATGCACCTTGGGATTTAAAGAAGTCCATTGCATCTATTTCTTCTTTCCATAATTGCTCAAATACAGGATAAATAAAAGAACGAATCAGGGAATCTCTTTCTAAAACACCCTCTTCGCTGTTTATCTGCCTTACTAATTGAGAATGAACGAAATCCAAAAAGGGCTGATTCAATATCCTTTTGCTGAATGGATTCTCACCGCATCCTTTAATCTCAGGCGTTGTTTTATAAATTTCCTTAAGGATAAAACTATTGATAAATGCCCTGTGCTTCGGCATTTCCTCAATAGCCTTCATTTTATTGCCTGTCTGCTCCATATATGCAGCTATCTTTTTAAAATTAGCTTCATCTCTGTAAACAGGGCACATTTGCAGCACCCTTAAAAAGGAAGTAAGCTTATCCAGCCTGTGCAAAGCATCTAGTATTTCCTTTTTAACATATCCGGATATAATATCCGGCTGATATGCGCTGTCTTCTCCAAGGCCTTCTTTCTCAATGCGATGAAGGATATATCCGGTCATTCTGTCTTTTTCTTTTTCCCATCTTTTACCTCTGTACAGATAGGCTTTCGTTTGTTTTTTCCAATCGGGATACATGGCAAGTTCATAATAAATATGCCATAAAATTTGATTTTCGTCTAAGTCCCTGTCCAAAAAAGCTGCCAGCGGAAGATATAATATGCCCTTGGACGGATTTAACAAAAATCTTTCAAGCTTTGGATCAGGCATATACATCAGGCTGGAATCCCCTGTAAACGTAGCTAACGTACGCTGCTCTCTCTGCAAAAAGGATTCCACATGTTTTGTTGACTCTTCTATCAGCTTCTGTTCATCATAATTAGGCAAGCCTATTCCCCTCCTACTGATATAACGGCAAATCCCACAAAGCTTGCGGGGTATCGATTCTGTTAACAGTTAGTGTGCATAATTCGCCTTCTACCCCCATCAGCAAATACTTTGATGGATAAAGCTTCAGCACATCGGTAAAAAAGACCCCTTCCATAATTGAATCCTTATTTATATGCCATTTTCCGAAATTTTCCTCCAGCAAATATAGAATTCCGTCTTCGCTTAATATTACGGCTGTTCCTTTTGAAGACTCTGCATCAAAAAGATTCCCTTTAAGAAAATTTTCTTCTCCAAGAATGTTTATATCCGCTCCATCAAGAGAAATGATATGAAGCTTACCATTATTCCCTATGGACAAAAGAGTATCTTTCTTCCCCTTTTCATTTTCGAGGCAATGGATTTTGCGTATTTCGCAATCTGGAATTTTAATTTTATTTACTATAGAAAGATTATTATAGTTCCGTTTTATAAAATAGATTTCTCCTGATTTGGTGCCGACGGCAAAATCATCAGCTCCTGTTTTCTCCATTCCATTTATGTTTAAAATAGGAAGAGAAGCGTCTTTATGGCGTATCAGGCGGTATTCTTCTTTTTCTTTAACAATTTCCAGCAAAACCAGCTCTTTCTGCTCGTTTTCCGCGGCTATCAAATTATTGCTTATTGACAGGCATTGGCCAAACCAGTTCATTCCTGTTTCTGTCTCTATCTTTTTTATATGCATCTCCCCGCTTCCATTGGGGATTTGTTTAAAATTGCAGCATGATAATAAATAGCAGCCGCCTTTGCTTCCCAAAAGCAGAATTTCATTCTTATTAAGCCTGTGAAAGGCCGAGGTTTTTTCTTTAATAGCTTTAACAGGCGGACTCCATTCCTCCTGAATCCTTTCCTTGCCAGAAGGTTCCGTTCTTTTGCTTATCTGAAAGAACTGCAATGCACAATTCGTACTTCCGGCAACAAACATATCCTCGGAAAGCCTTAAAACACTTTGAAAAAATCCATCAAAGCCACAGGCTCCCAGCCTTGTTACAGGTTCTGTTTTTATGGCATCTTTTGAATTTCCTGCATATGCCCTGTAATGGGGAATCATCTCCGTAAGAAGCTTTTCCTCCTTGGCGGAAAGCACTTCAAGGCATTTTTCAAAATCATCTTCTAAAATGCCTGTTTCCCGAATTTTATTTAGTTTTTTCCTTAGGTCTTTTACCTGCTTTTTAAATTCTTCCTCATCAACCGATAAATTCAGCTTCATTTTAGCCTCCATTATTCTCCAAATGCTCAAGGAGAGCTTTTGAATGTTCTAAATGGGATAATTTCTGATCCAGCAGCTGATATTTTTTTGCATCAATCCTCAGCGTATCTTCCAGATCCGATTGAAAAATATTCTTTAATTCTTCCGGTATATTTTTTCTTTGGGTACCCTTTCCAAAAAGCATATGAACTACATCCAAATGGCTTAAGGTCTGGGTTTTAGGGCGAACATAGCGATAGGGGCGGGTTCTGATTTCATCGTAAGTGGTGATTGATTCTCCTATGCCTTTGGTTTCGATCTTCCAGCCTTCCTCTGCCGGAAAGAAACCAAAGCGCACCGCCTGTGAAAGAATATAATTCTGATCGTCGGAATATGTGATAGAGCTTAAAAATCCATCCCACAGGGCCTTGCTTAAATCCTTTTCTTCTCCTTGATTCCAATTGTCCAAAACGTGCAGAATATTTCTTATGGACAATACGGATTCTCTAAGCTCCAGCTCCTCGCCGGAAATATCCTTCTGCTCATCATCCTTCCATTTGCCCATAAATACATTTTGGGTAACACGGCAAAGCTGAGAAAACCGAAACAGCTCTTCAAGGGTCCATTTGGGATAGGGAATTTGAATTGTTCCGTTGGCATTTGAAAGCCTTGCAATAATAACTCTGAAAAGTTCATTTTTTTCCGGGTCTGCCTGTTCTTCCATAGAGCCTTTGGTATTCTGGGGAACGTAATTATATTCTATAGTTACAAACCGGGATTTAAACGCAGGGTTAAGCTCGTTTGTACCTTCGTAATTAACCATCTGAGTAGACAGATTTCCTGTTCCGATAAATGCAAACCCCGGCTTAATCAATACAGGGCCTACCCCTGTAATATAAGCCGTACTCCCTGCATGGCGCTGCAGTATATCATTTAATGCAATGAGGTTCTGCATCGCAATGGTGTTAATCTCATCAATTATTACAGGCCGGCCTTCTTTTACCGCGATTAATATTTCCTTCTCAATTTTCTTGATTTCCGTACCGAAAGCACTGTTGCTTGCAACCAATAAATCAGAGAAGCTGTTCCATATCTGTATTTTAAGCTGAAGCTTTTCTTCTTCCGTCATCTGCTGAAGCTTATCTTCGTTTTCATGCATCCACTGATAAAAATCTCCGATGATCATATCCAGATAATCTTTATAGGATTTTTGAGAAAAGCTATGTTTTAGCGTCAGCGTCTTCTCCACAAACATATCTTCATAGGTCAGATTGTGAGAACCGGATATAAAGAGCGGCTGCAAAGACTCTATCTCTTCTTGCGTTCCATTTGTCAATATTTCCTTATAATGCTGCTTTCGCTGTGTATTTATCTCTTTGAATTTTTCAATAGCCTCTTTTTCCCCGGCCTTTGGGTTGGCGCAATACCATTTCTCCATTTGATCTTCAAGCTCTGCCTGAATTTTATTCTGTATTGAAAAATCCATGGCGGCTTCCGTGGCAAGCTGGGTCTTTCCGCTTCCTAAATGCCCTACAATATATACCGGCATTCCAAGGTTTAAAGAATCTATTACCTTTTCCTTTGCTTCCATTACATAAGGAACCGTTACTAAACGCTGCTGATGCTGAGTTTCTATATCGCTCAGCAATTGGCGGGTATGATAAAATTCCCATGCTTCGGCAGAGCTGTCCAAAAACTTTTCTATCTCTTTTTTTAGGCCCTCTATACGGTCAACCCTGTATCTCGTAGCGGAATTGCTTCTATGATGGGAATAATGATTGCTCTCATAGCTAACCCGCCTTTCCCATTTAAGAAAAAAAGTCTCGTACTCAATAAGATTTTCAATTTCCTCTATTGTCAGACCCTGATTTGCTGTTTCCTGTTCAACATAGGCCCTGTATTTTTCAAAATATTCAATGTCCGTATTTTCATCCGCCACAGTGCTTTCTCTTATCTGTTCAAATCTTCGAAATGCCCTGAAAAAACCTCCTTGCCCGTCTGTAATTTTATTGTGCTCATCCTCTAATAACTGTGAAGCTTCCTTTCGCAGCTGCTTTTCATACTGCTTCTGGAGAGCTTCAATTGAGGGAATACAGCGCTGTTCAATGTCGTATTTATCTTTCATGGAAAATTCCCCTTTACGCGATATTTATAGTCAAATAAATTCAAATAAGTAACAAAAGCCTGTTTTCCGCAGTTCATCATCCCGGTTCCTTGGGAAAGGTCCGTTTTGATATAGGCTCCTGTTACTTTTATTTGTACAGTAAACGAAATTGAAAACCGATATGGGACTTTTAGAACCTTTCTTACACGGATCTGTACATTGTTTAACTTGACTGGCTATAAATTAAAATCCCGGCTTATAAAAAACCGGGATTTTAACCTATTTATCTAATTTCTCAACTTTGGATAATTTATAAAATCCCATATTCTTTCAGCATTACCTCAATGTCCGTTCCTGCTAATTGCTTCATAAGCTTGCTTTTTTTAAGAGGAGGCAAGTCTATTTTCAGTTTTTCTCCGTCAAGCAGACATACGCCTGCGCTGAGAAGATAACGAATATCGTAACGGGAAGCAAATACTTCGGGAACACCTTTTTCCACTCCGGTTAAAACATATACGGCTTCCATAGCTGTACGTCCGGAATATTCAATGGTAAATACTGTATCGCGGCCGGGATCATCCAATGTTTCAGCGAACTGTCCAAGGAAAGCAAAGTTTACTGCATTCTTAGGCACTACATAAGGACGGTCACCAGATTCACGGGGCATAAATTGAGAAGTAATGAACGGCATCATTACTGGGACAGCTGTACATGTATTGGCTAACTCCTCTATCTCATCAACAGGCACGCCTATATGATACAGCCATTCTTTTGTGATTTCCTTGCCGGTACAGTCTCTCATGGGCTTTTTAATATAGTCTCCCGGAACATCGGAGAATAAACCGTATACCCAAACTACAACGTCTTTTTCAGGCTGTCTGTAGTACTGTTCCTGACGGTTTATTGTCCAGCTCATAAGCCATGAAGAATCCAATGCGGTAACTATACCGCCTGTTACTGTACGGCCTGTATAAGGTGAGCGTTTTGTAATCTTTTCAATATATTTGGGCACGCTTTCGTCATGGCATGTTACAGTACAGGATTCCCAATTGGATTTTTCAGGCTCTCCGCAGAATTTATCCGGTCTTCCGAATTCATCGCATTGACCGGCGATATTTTTCCAAAGTGTCCAGCATCCCCCAAGCTCTTTATTGAAAGGAGCAGGCGTATTGTCATCACCGTATCCGGAGCCTTCTGTCATGGAACCGTTTGTAATAAATACTAAATCATTTTCCGACAAGTCCATGGAAATGTCTTTTCCTTCTTTATCTACTGCAACAATCTTTGTAGCAACTTTCTTTTCTTGGGAAATTGAAAACTCTACATTGTTTACAGTAACTCCATATCTGAATGTTGCTCCATGTTCCTTCAGATATTTAACCATAGGCAGTACGAAGGAAGTATACTGGTCATGGCGTGAGAACTGCAAAGCTGAAAGGTTAGGCAAACCGCCCACATGATGTATGAAACGGTTCATGTAAAGCTTCATTTCAAGTGCACTGTGCCAGTTTTCAAAGGCAAACATCGTTCTCCAATATGTCCAGAAATCACTGTCAAGAAGCTCGTCGGAGAATACGTCTTCTATGGTTTTGTTTTCAAGCTCTTCATCGGAGGTTGATACAAACATAGCAAGTTCTTTTGCAAGCTCCTGGCCTAAATTGAATTTACCGTTGTCATAGCGAACGCCGCGTTCTTTTGTAATACGGCAATTGCTGTAGTTGTGGTCATCAAGGTTTGTATAATACAGATGATCCAATACAGTCATATTGGGATCCTCTGTGGAAGGTAAAGAGCTGAACAAGCTCCAGAGAACCTCGAAGCACTTGCTCATTTCACGGCCGCCGCGTGCTACATAACCTGCGTTTTGCATAACTGCACCGTCTAAAGAACCTCCGGGAAGGTCAAGCTGCTCTAAAAAGACAATTTTGCTGCCATCCATATGGGCGTCCCGAATCAAAAAGCAGCCTGCAGCCAGGGCACCGATGCCTGTACCGATTAAATAGGCTTTCTTATCTTCGATTCCTTCCGGCTTTCTTGCATGAACCAAAGCATGATATGTGCCGTTTGTAAGAGTAAGTCTTTCATCATGAGTTTTAATTTTCATTCTTAGCCCCTCTTTCAAGATTTTGATTTTAAATGTTAACTGAAGTTATGTATAGCAAAATAGATTAATAACAGTAACAAAAACCGTATATTTTATATGACTAAAATGTAGAGGTTTTATATATAAGCCGTTTATGAAAAACAGACTTTTGTTACTCCCTTCATGTTATTTTGCTGTAATTAGAGTTTTGAGCATTCACCTGGTCTTAACAATAGGCAATATCCCTTCAATTTTTGTGAACGCCGGCAACCTTATTTCCTACATCATATAACCTTTTTCACAACTTTTCATTAGACAAATAAGCCCCAGTGTTCAAAAATCGAACACTGGGGCTTATTTGTCTATCATCTAGACCTTGAAATAATCGAATTCCGTAAGCGGCAAATGGCTTCAGTAAAATGAGATTTAAATATTACCTTGTCTTTCCGGCCTATTTGCTTATTATTAAGGTTGTTTACTTTAATGATCCATTTGGTTTGACAATATTTTAAAAATTAAATTTTCCGCTCCTCTTAAGAGACAGTGTAATATGACCGTCAAAAAGCTCGCCGATGCGTCTGATGATTACATTGGGATCTTCTTTCATTCCTGAGCCTATCCAGCGCAGCACCATTTCAGTAAGAGCGCATTGATAAAAAGAGGCTATGAGTTTTTTATCTTTGGTGGAGGCTTGAATCCCCTCGCTTTCGCTTTCTCTTTCAACATAACGGTACATAACATTTCCGGCGACGCTGAAAATATAGTTTTCCAATACCTCTCTCTGCATGGAATTATATACATGATAAACAGCTCTTTTGTTCTCCATTGCAAATTTAGCCGCAACAAGAAAACCTTCCTCCCATGAAAGGGTATCGTTATATTCATCAATGGCATTTTGAAGCTCCGACTGGAAAACTTCCGATAAAATGGCATATATATCAGGATAATGGTAATAAAAAGTATTTCTGTTAATACCACAGGCTGTAACAATATCTTTTACTGTGATTTTATTCAAGGGGCGCTCGTTCAGCATTTTAATGCACATATCCCGAATCATTTTTTTAGTATATTGCTGAGCCAAATTACACCTCCAAAACCCTTTATTTTTAATATTATAACATAAATGCCAATATTTGCAAATATCTTAGGCCTCCCCTTCTATCCGAAACCGGTCATAGGGAAATCAGAAAAACTCATAAATATGAATGGAGGATGCGATTCCAATTGAAGAAGCATATACCAATGAAAGAATTGCAGGCCACATGGCTGATGCTGCAAACCTTTATGGCATGATTGCCCCGGATGTCAATATGCAGGAAACCGTTCGAAATGTTTTCTTCAAACAGCAGACAAATACGGCGTTGTAACTCCTGCAAATCGGATGCCTGGCAGCTTTGTAATGGTCCCTCCGCCTGGTACTTATAATCAATCGTTAAATGTATCGATGAATCTGATACATCGGATCTAAATTGTGTTGATTGGTTCTGGTGCTATAAAAATGAGCCTTGTTAATCATGCTGTTAAATACTATCGCACCAATTGACTGACGCAGAACTGATTTTATAGGTATTAAGAAATGTTTCAAACGACCCCTGCAGCCAGAAACGGTTTTAGGGGTCGTTATTTAGTAGATTGTTTTTATGAAATTCCTGATTCTATTTTTTCTCTTTTGATTCCATGCTTTTCAGCGAATCCGGTCAGAATCATTGTCAATGCACCGTCACCGGTTACGTTGCAAGCTGTGCCGAAGCTGTCCTGCAATGCGAAAATGGTCAGCATAAGGGCCGTTCCTGTTTCACTGAAGCCTAAAACTCCTGTTATAAGACCAAGAGATGCCATTACTGTTCCCCCAGGAACGCCGGGGGCGCCAATGGCAAAAACACCTAATAAAACACAGAACAACAACATGGTTCCGTAGGATGGAAAGACTCCGTATAGTATTTTTGAGACAGTCATTACAAAGAATACCTCTGTTAAAACGGAGCCGCACAGATGAATGTTGGCAAACAGCGGAATGCCGAAATCGACCATATCATCACGTAAAGTAGGCTGAGACTTTTTTGCACAGCGGAGTGCTACGGCCAGGGTAGCAGCCGATGACATAGTACCTACGGCGGTGATATAAGCAGGTCCGTAATTTCTGATGACATCCATAGGATTCTTCCCGGAATAAATGCCGCCGATCGCATAAAGCAGTGCCAGCCAGATAAAATGGCCTATCATGACGATAAGGACAACCTGAAAGAATACTGGAAGCTGCCTGGTAATAGTCCCCTCGTAGGAAAGGGCACAAAAGGTAAATGCGATGAATACAGGCAGCATAGGGATAACAACTTTTGTTACAATGGAAAGCACGATTTCCTGGAATTCTTCCAATGCTTCGGTAATCACCTTTGCCTTTGTCCAGGTTGCAGCCAGACCCAGGAGAAGGGAAAATACCAGTGCGCTCATAACCGGCATGATCTGCGGGATATCCAGCTGGAACACGATTCCAGGAAGTTCCTTGAGTCCGTCTACATCGGTAGCGATGGACAGATGAGGAATCATGACGTAGCCGGCCGTCATGGCGAAAAGTGCTGCTCCAATGGAAGATATATATGCAACGGTAACTGCTACGCCCAGCATTTTGGAAGCGTTATTGCCCAGCCTTGTGATCGAAGGAGCGATAAAGCCAATGATAATGAGAGGAACACAGAATGTTATAACCTGATTTAATATGTATTTCACTGTCACGACAAAATTCATGACACGTTCGCCTGCTACCTGTCCGATCAAGATCCCCAGAACTACCCCCAGTAGTAATTTAAAAGGTAAACTACTTATTATTTTTTTCATACCTATTCTCCTATCATAATTTTAATAATTTCCTCGTTGGTTTCCTTCATCCCCTCTTTCTCCTATCTACCAACATTTTTAAGAGTGGCCTCCACACATTTGGTAATGAGGCATTTGCCCCATCGCATACAATACCGGATACAATTGCAAGTGCATTAACAATAGTATGTATGACTTCCTTATAGCCTCCTCCGCATAGATAAGCAATTCCTGCTCCGGTCCAGGATTTCCTTGATTTCCGAGATGTCTAGTGTATTGATAAAGTCCCAGATATCCTCCATATTAAGTAAACCCCGGTCGGTCAATGGCTGTTCTTCCATTGATGCTTCCCGTTGTTTCAATATGTTTCCGTCTTTCTCAATGAGAACGATATTGGTATGGTAATTTGCAATACGATCTTTACTGTAAGAAGAGTCTTTATACAGAGTGACTATAATGTCAAAGGTAAATCCGCTTTTAATGTGTTCTATCTTGACCTCCGTTTCTTCCATAAATTCTTTCATCTGAATGATCTGTTTCTGCGTTACTGCCCCAATAACCTCCAGCTCTTTCTCTGGCTTCCCTGCCACGATACCCGCAATCACTGCAGCAGAAGTGTCCCTTAAATAGCCTGCGTTGGGACAATCACAGATTTCACATTTTTGATGATGCTTCCGCTTACCCCTACTACCACTCTGTCTGGCATTTCCCCCAGCGTTCTTCTTGCCACGGCAGCAGCATAGGCCAAGGCGATCAGTTCGGTACAAGCCATGGCAGGAATAAGTTCTTCTCGCAATATCTGCACAAAGGCACCATATTTTATCTTTGCCTTTTTCATACTAACGTTAAGCCCTTTTTACAATATCATTGATCTTCCGGAAAATACATATCAATATGTACGGATTTCTAAGTAACTTTAATGTACCATAAAAACACATGTATGTATAATTTAATAATTTTATGATAATGTTTAAAATTTTTAAATTAACAGAAGAAAGGGTAAATTAAAAAGGAGAGCTTATTCAAGATGCAGATTTCTCTACTCCTGAATAAGCTCGCATGGAATTTTTCCTTAAAAAATTATGCCGTGGCCTTTTCCTCTTCTGAGACATTGGAAGTATCTTTACCTTTACCAAGAATGCAGGTATAAACGAATATTCCAAAGCATACCGCTGCAAACAGGATGCCAGCCGGATAAGCAATGCCGGTGGAAAGCTGGAATCCTTCCTTCGCGATCAGAATGTAAGTAAAGGATACTGCGGACATAAAAGTTGCCGGAAGTACTGTGATCCAGTAAAAACGTTTCCTCTGGTATAAATATACGCTTGCGGACCAGAGCGCAATCATGGCCAGGGTCTGGTTGCTCCAGGAAAAGTACCTCCATACAATCTGTACATCAAACTGAGTCAGAATGGAGCCGACTGCCAATAGGGGAATGGTAAGAATCAGCCGGTTTTTTACTGGCTTCTGGTCCATTTGAAACCAGTCGGCCAACGTCAGCCTGGCACTTCTATAAGCGGTATCTGCTGAAGAAATGGGGCAGGCAATGACTCCGATCATAGCGATGACCGCACCCACCGGCCCTAAAAGTTTGAAGCAGATTTCATAGACCACGCTGGATTGTCCGTTGCCCAGTGCAGTTATGAGACCACCGGTACCGTCGTAAAATGCAACACCTGCAGCCGCCCAGATCAGGGCGATCACACCTTCTGCCACCATTGCACCATAAAACACCTTGCGGCCATCCTTTTCATTGGTAAGGCAACGCGCCATAAGCGGAGACTGGGTTGCATGAAAGCCGGAAATAGCTCCGCATGCAACAGATATGAACATGGTCGGCCAAATGGGAGTTTCTGACGGATGAAGGTTTGACAAGGTGATTTCAGGAATATGGTAACCTTTATAAAGAATGGCACCTCCTACCCCCAGCGCCATAACAATCAGACAAATACCGAAAAACGGATATATCTTGCCGATAACCTTGTCGATAGGAACAAATGTCGCAATAAAGTAGTAAATCAATACTACAGCAAGCCAAAAGCGGGAATCAAGTATATCCGGCGTCAGCATAGCTAACAGATTTGCGGGGCCGGTTGAAAAGGCAACCCCGACCAGAACCAGAAGGATCACGGAGAACACCCGCATGACCTGCTTCATGGTATTTCCTAAGTATGTACCCGTAAGCTCAGATACACTGGCTCCTTTATGGCGCATGGACATCATGCCCACCATATAATCATGGATGCCTCCTCCTAAAAGGGTGCCAAGTGTGATCCACAGGAATACACTTGGGCCCCAGCAGGCTCCGGCCAGAGCACCGAAAATTGGTCCAAGACCTGCAATGTTTAAAAGCTGGATCAGAAAAATTCTGGGTGTTCCCATTGGTACATAATCACTCCCGTCTGTCATGGTCAGAGCAGGGGGCTTTCTGTCATCCGGGCCGAAAACCTTTTCGGCCACCTTGCTGTAGGTTAAGAATCCGATGATCAGCAGTGCCAGACACGCAAAGAAACTTATCATATTCATACCTCCTGTAAAATATTATGAAAACCATTCCTATCACTGATTATACGATAATATGTACAAAAACAAATGATATTTGCATGAACGTAAGTGCTAAATGCACAAAAAGCAGAATGGCTGTCATAAACGGATGGAAGTATATTATATTCCGATAAGCTGTCTTAAATGTTTGACTTTCTCCCTGCCTACAGGAAGGATATTTTGTTCAAAACCCTGCATCTTAACCGCCATACTGTTGCCGGCCCAGGGAAACATTTCTGCGATATAGTTTAAATTTACCAGATAGCTCTTATGGATACGGCAGAAGCTGTAGGGCACCAGACGTCTTTCGTATTCTCCCAGCAGCTGGTTTTCCGTGTAATCCTTTGAGACGGTATGTATGATACAGCTTCTTAGGCAGGTTTCAATATAAACGATCTGGCTGATGTCCAGCAGTGTGATGGTACGGTTCACGCAGATTGGCATCCGGTTGGCCGGAAAAGGAGGGAACCTGTCTTCTAACTGGATCTTTTCTTTTTGTGACCTGGCCAGATCCCGACTGCATTTTTCAAGGACCAGCCGTACTCTTTCCGGATCAAAGGGTTTAAGGATATAATTACTTACCCCCAGTTCAAATGCCTTCACCGCATATTGGGAGTAGGCCGTAGCAAAAACAATCTGTGCCTCCGGCAGCATGCACTTTACCGCCGATGCCAGTGTAGTTCCTTCCATGTCATTTAAGTTAATGTCCAAAAACAGAAGATCAAAAGACTGGTCCTCAAGAAGTTCCAGGGCTGCTGCTCCGCTGCCGGCCTCTTTTATCAGACTGTCCGGCAAAATGGCTGAAATCTGATGGATCAGCTCTTTTCGGGCAGGACGCTCGTCATCGATCACTGCAATTTTCATGATGATTCCTCCATTCCATTGTTTTTATGACTTATGGTTGCGGCAAGCTCTTCCACATACCTGGATTCTGAAACCGCCGCGGGGATTAGAAAATAGACCTTGGAGCCATTTTCTGAGCTATGAATGTGAAGTCCGTTCTCCTGTCCGTAGATGCTCACTAGCCGCTTATGGACGTTCTCCAGGCCCACACCCCCATAGCTCTGTCCTGCATACAGTCGTGTAAGAATCTCTTGGGGAAATCCCTTTCCATTGTCGGAAACCGCTATTTCGACCTGGTCGCTGTCTGCATGTGCTTGAATGGACACCAGACGGTTTCCCATTTGATCAGCACCGTAACGAACGGCATTTTCCACCAGAGGCTGGAGAATAAAGGCTGGAACCATACAGTTTAAGTCCTCCTCAATGTTGATTTCCACACATAGTTTTTCTTCAAACCTCGCTTTTTCAAGATCCAGATAGCTTGAAATGTGATAAAGTTCCGTATGCAGATTCAGCATATACTGGTCATTTTCCAGGGTCTGCCGGTAGTAGGTAGAGAGGGAGCGGAGAAGTTCCCTTGCCCTGTCCGGGTTCTCCCGGCTGACGTAAGAAATTGTATTGAGCGCATTGTATAAAAAATGGGGATTTACCTGGGACTGCAAGGCCTTAAACTCCGCTTTGCGCCGCAGCTTTTTCTGGTATTCCAGATAAGAGAGCTCCAGCTGAGTGGAGAAAAGCCTGGCAAGTTCAGAAGCAAAACTTAAGTCAGATCGTGAATTGTGCCAATGCTTTTTGACCACCATAATCAGGCTGCCGATGATATGGTCCATTTCGATCAGGGGAGCGGCCACAATCATGTGGTTTTTTAATATTGGATAAAAGGGATCGTCTTTTTCTGCATAATCATAAATAGTGGAATTCCGGTCATGTAAAGATGCAAGAATAGGGGCCAGGATGGAATCTCCTTTTAAGGCGCATAACCCTGAATCGGATTTCATAGCCAGGATCTTCCGGGTATCCGTTAGCAATATAGCGGCACAGGACGTGGAGCGGTAAATGATTTCCGCAGCAGCCTCCATATCCTCTGTACTGTATAAGCCCTTACGCAGATGGGGCAGGCTTTGCTCCACAATTCCCAGTGCAAGGCGCATTTTTTCCGCAAACTGGCTGTCTTCTTCCATAAATACCATGTTAAAGGTTCCTAAAAAGATAATCATGCCCAGGGCATTCATGATGATCATTGGAAATGCGATCACCTTCACCAGCTGTATAGCCGCCGGAAAAGGCCTCGAGATCAGGAGGATAATTGCCATCTGTCCCGTTTCGACAATCGCGGTAAGCAGGAAGATTCCGGCACTGTCTATTTTTCCCATTTTGAAACGGCGGGAAAAAATACAGCCTGCAAGGCCTTCCATTAGGGTAGATAAAGCACAGGAAACGGCTGTAAATCCGCTAATATCAAAAAAGTAGCGGTGCAGTCCTCCGATCAGGGCCGCCCCCATACCGACCCAGGGACCCCCTAACAGGCCGGCCGCTAATACGCCGATCACACGGGTGTTAACAATGGCTCCCTGTTCGTGCACTCCCGTATAGGTGGAAATAATGCTGACGAGACCGAATATGGCTGCCAGGACTGCCGTGCAGCCGGCAGAATTTTTATCGAACAAAAGCATGCTGCGTACGATGGGTATTTTGGTCAGCAAAGTGGCGATGAGCACCAGGAGACCAATATTTAACAGGAGACTGAAAAACATGGTATCAGGCATGGAAAATCCCTCCTTGATCAAATGTGAGATATAATAAAATTATATCAAATAATAAGTAAAAATGCAGCACAATTAACAATTTTACTCATAATCTTGCATTTGATCTGGAGGGATTGCTTATTGATATGGGAAATTATTTTACTCTTTTTGTAGACTCTCCTTCTACCAGCTCGGCCCTAAAAACCTTTTTCTGATGCTCTGCCTTATTCTTGATCACATCAAATAAGATCTTGATGGTGGCCTTTGCCATCTCCTCCACCGGCTGGCGGATGGTGGTAATGGACGGGTTATAATAGCGGGCAATATCAAGACCGTCATAGCCGGCCATACAATAATCTTCCGGTATCCGCATGCCATGCTCAAAGATGGCTTTACAGGCACCGATGGCAATGCTGTCTGAGATCGCATAAACAGCCGTAAATTCCGGTTTTTCATTCAGAACACGGTTCATCATCCGGTACCCGTTTTCCATGGTATAGCATTCCTCGCATTCCTCTGAAAATATGATCAGAGATGGGGAAGGGGTGATGCCGTTATCTGAAAGAGCCTTTTTGTATCCTTCCAGACGGAGGCGCCCGATGCTCTCATCATCAGAAGGAGCGGTCAGTATAAGGATTTTTTCATGACCAAGTTTACATAAGTAATCCGTCATTTTATAGCTTTCCGCGTAGTCATCTACGGATACGCAGGAAAAATCAGGAGATTCACCCAAGTACTCTGTCATTCCGATGGTACTTAACACATAAGGAACGGTCAGCTGTTCCAGCTCTTCCCTGCTGTGGGAAAAATATCCACCAAGGAACACGATTCCCCTTGGCTTCTTTTCCTTGATCAGTTCCAAAGCCACATCTACCTCATCCTCCTGCTCATCGACCCGCTGCAGGATGAATGAGTATTTCTTTTTCTGGATCTCCTCCTCGAAGATACGGATCATCTTGCTGAAAAAGGGATTGCCGATCCCCTTGATCAGCACCGCGATGGCCCTGGAGTCGGTGCGTTTTAAATTCCGCGCGCTGTTATTGGGAATATAGTTGTTTTCCTTAATCACCTGCATGATCATGTTCTTTGTCTCTGGATTGATATCCGGATGGTTATTGATGGCCCGGGATACGGTACTCACACCCACCCCGCACAATCTGGCTATATCCTTTATATTAATGGAGTCCATCAGAAATACTCATCTCCTTTCCTCATGCCCTGCCGTACAGCCTGGCAATTTTTCTGCATTTTTCCACAATCTCTTCTGTTATTTCCCCGGAAATCATACGCCATCTCCAGTTTTTCCCCAGGGTGGAAGGTACATTGATCCTGGCCTCCGCGCTAAGGCCCAGATAATCCTGCACCGGTACCACCGCCAGCTTTGCTACACTTGCCAGGGCCAGACGGACAAAATCCCAGTGGATCTCTTCTCCCGGCGTTCTTCCGTTATTCATATAGTCAATAGAAAGCTGGCGGTCCTCCTGGGACAATTCTTCATACCAGCCCCTGATGGTATTATTATCATGGGTTCCCGTATATACCACGCAGTTTTGTGTGTAGTTATGAGGCAGATAATCGCTTTCTTCTCTGGAATCAAACGCAAACTCCAGCACCTTCATACCTGGGAATCCCGTATCCTTTACCAGCTTTAAAACCGATGGAGTCAAAAAGCCAAGGTCTTCCGCTATGATATCCAGTGTCCCAAATCGTTCCCGCATCTTATCGAAAATATCAATTCCAGGTCCTTTTTCCCAGGTACCGTGAACGGCATTCTCGCTTCCCGCCGGAATAGAATAATACTCATCAAAGCCGCGGAAATGATCCACCCTCACCACATCGTAAAGGCGGAAGCTGTATTCCATTCGCTTCATCCACCATTCGTAACCTGTTTTTCCATGGTAATCCCAGCGATAAAGGGGATTTCCCCATAACTGTCCGGTGGCGGAAAATCCGTCCGGCGGACAGCCTGCTACCGCAACAGGCTCGCAGGCTTCATCAAACTGGAACAGTTCCGGATGAAACCAGGAATCCGCGCTGTCAAATGCCACATATATGGGGATATCACCGATGATCCTGATGCCCTGTTCTCCTGCATAGGACTTTAACCGGCTCCACTGTTCTTCAAATTTCATCTGAAGGAAGCCATAAAATCCAATCTCATCTGACAGTTCCTTTTCATACCTGGAAACTGCCTCTTCTCTTCTAAGACGGATATCTTCATCCCAGCAGATCCAGCTCTTTCCTTCAAAATGATTCTTAACCGCCATGTAAAAGCAGTATCCGGCCGTTTCCTCTCCAAGATGTCTCCCGGGTTCATCTGCCGTATGTCCCTGCTCTTTCCACCGTCCATAAGCCTTCCTCAACAAGGGAAAACGGTTATAATACATTTTCTCATAGTCAATATCTCTCGGATCATCTCCAAAGTCCACAGCTTCGCATTCCGCTATGGTAAGCAGTCCCTCTTTAGCCAGCTCATCTAAATCAATAAAATACGGATTTCCCGCAAATGCGGAGAATGACTGGTAAGGAGAGTCCCCATAACCGGTGGGCCCCAGCGGGAGTATCTGCCAGTACTGCTGACCTGCTTTTTTTAATAAATCTATAAATTCATATGCCTCTTTTGAAAATGCCCCGATCCCGTATTTTGACGGAAGGCTTGCAACTGGGAGCAACATACCACATTCCCGCATAATCAGTC
>POVV01000273.1_pt1 | contig 38570 bp, 35 predicted proteins | sample 1560271 | NCBI WGS metagenome assembly POVV01 (sample SAMN08337232, study PRJNA429181) | Bioreactor metagenome, whole genome shotgun sequencing project. | biome: cows' rumen and soil; feature: anaerobic; isolation source: anaerobic chemostat enrichment culture, galacturonate as sole carbon... | reverse complement strand
ACTATAAGACAATCAGTACAGTTTTTACCAGTTGCTTCTATTTTATTATATCATCCCATACTGCATTTATTAAGTAAAATTTCTATTATTTTACAACTCCTTTTTGCAGCATGATATTGGCATACAAGGCCTGTTCCCCTGTAGCGATTACAGCATAGGCTTTCTTCGCCTCCCGATAAAAATCAAAACGCTCCAGATACCCTGTTGCTTCCTCACCAAGTCCCTCTTTTTGCATCATAATCCTTTTATAATCTTCCCAGATCGGAACTTCTGTCTGATCACCTTCCACTACTTTCATTAAATGCACTGGTTGTTCAACATAGCGGTCAAGAGGAAATACTGACAGCACGGCTTCCAGAATATCCGGGACGGAATGCCCATCCATACGAATCACATTCCCGTCTTTTCCAACAGATTCAGCGGGAAAATTACCGTCAGCAATCACAAGCACATCTCCATGCCCCATCTCACACAATACCTTCAGAAGTTCCGGCGACAAAACCGGAGGAATTCCTTTCAGCATACCTGCCTCCTCATTTATTTATTATATTTTTTGTAACCAGGATGTCTTCCTGTCACGCCGTAGCCTTCTCTCATGGAAATCAGCCGGTCGATATTCTCCTCAGAAATTTCCTTTGCACCGCCTAACAAATGGGCATTCAGGCTGATTTTTGCAAACAGTTCCAAAGTTTCCATCCGGTAATAAGCAGTGAGTAAGTCAGCTCCTACCACCAGGGCACCGTGATTCTCCAATAATACGGCATCGTGATTTTCCAGATACGGTGCAATCGCATCCGGCACTTCATATGTGGATGGTGTTCCATAAGGGGTGACCGGTACGGAGCCTAATGCAATTACGGTCTCAATCATGGAGTATTCGTCCAGGGCTTTGCCAGCCACTGCATATCCTGTTGCCACCGGTGGATGGGCATGTAAAACAGCCCCTACATCCTCCCTCTCTTTATAACAGCGCAGATGCATTTTTATCTCAGAAGACGGGCGGAATCCATCAAGTCCCTCTAAAACAGTTCCATTCTCATCAATGCGGAGCAGTTTTTCCGGCGTAATGAAGCACTTGCTGATGCCGGTAGGCGTCACAAAGAAGCTCCCATCAGCCAGTTTCACTGACACATTTCCATCATTGGCTGCCACCCAGCCTAACTGCCACATCTTGTGGCATATATCACAAATTTGCTCTTTCAATTCTTTATATTGGCTGTCTATCATCGTTCTTCCTTTCTTAGAAATTCCCTCGGTACCACTGATACGCTTCTTCCCACCGATCTGCTTGCTTTGGTTCATACAGGATCGGCTCCACAGATTCCGCCAGTACCTTTCTTGCCTGCTGCAAATTCGAAAACTCATGATCCGCTATATACTGGACCATTACATTACCAAATGCAGTTGCTTCTATTGGACCGGCAATCACCGTGCAGTTACAGGCGTCAGCAGTCATCTGGCAAAGCAGCCTGCTCTGAGCGCCTCCTCCCACAAGATAAATCATGGAATATGTTTTTCCCGTACACTCTGCAATTTCATCCAGAGCTTTCCTATAGGCCATAGCCAGACTTTGGTTTATGCAGCAAATGATTTCCCCTTCTGTCTCCGGTACCGGCTGACCGGTTTTTCTGCAAAAGCTGCGGATCCGTTCTGGTACATCACCTGGCGGAAGAAATTCCGGGGCATCCGGCGTAATAAAACTTTTTAATATCTCAGCCTTTAAAGCCATCTCCTCCAGCCTGGCAAAATCATAGTTCTTTCCTTCCCGGAGCCACTGTCTCTGGCTTTCCTGCACCAGCCAAAGTCCAATGATATTTTTAAGGAACGAATACTTTCCCTCCACCCCAAGCTCATTTGTTATGTTATATTTCAGTGACTTTTCGCTGATTACCGGTAATTCCAGTTCTGTTCCCAGAATGGACCAGGTTCCGCAGCTTAAGAAGATATAATCTTTCTCCTGTGCCGGAATTGCTGCCATTGCGCTCTGGGTATCATGGCCGGCAACTGCAATGACATTCGCCGGCAGTATTCCAAGTTCTTCGCAGATCGAGGCACTTACTTTTCCGGTTACGGCTCCCCAAGGTACCAGAGGTGTGAACAATCTTTCCGGCAGTTTAAGCCGCTTTATCACTTCCCATGACCATTGTTTTTCCCTCATATCAAAAAGCTGGGTTGTTGATGCAATGGAGCATTCACTATTTTTCTCTCCTGAAAGAAAATAGCGGAATAAATCCGGCATAAGCAAAAGGGAATCTGCCTGCTTAAGGAGTCCGGGCGAATCCGCATGGAAAGCCAGAAGCTGAAACGCCGTGTTGATTTCCATGAACTGATTACCCGTAATTTCATAAAATCTTTTTTTATCGATCATCTGCTCACTTTTTTTAAGATAACCTTCCGTACGGTTATCCCGGTAATGGACCGGATTGCCAAGGAGTCTTCCCCTAGAATCAAGCAGGCCATAGTCCACACCCCATGTATCTATTCCGATACTGCCAAATCCGCCACAGCTTTTGGCCTTTAAAAGTCCATGTTTTATCTCATAAAACAATCGGGGGAAATCCCAGTACATCGTATCCCCCATAGTAACCGGATCATTTGAAAAACGATGGATCGTTTCTAATGTGATTCGTTTGCCATCATATCTCCCCGCCATGATCCGCCCGCTGGATGCGCCAAGGTCTGCAGCTAATACTTGTTTTCGAGTCATATTTTTTTCCCTCTTATTTATAAAGAGGACCGTATGTGTGGCAAGCCCGGTAATCCTGCCCCTCTTTATCCATACCAAAAGCATTCCATGCGGCCGGCCTAAAGATCTTTTCTTCCGGAACATTATGCAAGCTGACGGGAATTCTTAATATGGAACACAAGGTGATTAAGTCAGCTCCCACATGTCCATAACTGATTGCCCCATGATTTGCGCCCCAGTTATTCATCAGGTCATAAGCACTTGTGAATGCACCCTGGCCTGTGATAATCGGGGTAAACCAGGTACAAGGCCATGTATAATCGGTTCTTTTCCAAAGAACATCCGACACTTCCTCCGGCAGATGAACCGTATACCCCTCTGCAATCTGCAAAGATGGCCCAAGGCCTTTGACCAGGTTCAGACGGATCATGGTCACTGGCATCTCACAGTCAGTAAGAAAACGGGAAGAAAATCCGCCGCCTCTAAAATATCCAAAATCAGCCTGATTCCATGTGGTCGCTTCCAATATCTGTTTTTGGTCTTCTTCCGTCACCTCAAACCAAGGCTTTATCATGCGGTTTCCGCTTTTATCCACAGCCCTTCCACTGGCATCCAAACAAGCGGCACCGGAATTTATCAAGTGCAGGAACCCGCCGGCTTCTTTTGACCGTCCCTCCAGGTTATAGTCTGTGACACGTTTTACGGCAGCTTCACTCCAGTAGGTACGAACATCTGCAAAAATCTGTGCCCGATTTGTAAGAAGCTTTAAAAATAACATGCCGATCCCATTTAAAACATCATTTTCAGTAGCCAATATGTAAGGTTCCCTGGCGCCATTCCAATCAAAGGAACTATTAAGCATGGCCTCGGCAAAGTCGCCATTGGGATAGAAATCCGTCCACTGACGCTGTCCCTGAAAACCTGCAGCAATTGCATTATGGCCTAAGGCTTCTTCTTCAAAGCCTTTTTCCAGATTCGGATTGCCATTCATCAGATCCTTGATAATGCACATCATCTTTACTACAAATTCCCAGTCTTTATCCGTTTCTTCCTCACTCTTTTGTACCGCTTCCGGGTTTTTGTCAAAGCCTATCACACAATTTTCCTTTGTCCATGCCAGCGCCCTGTCAAATTCTTCTTTATCGTAAATGCCTTCTGTCATCCTCCGGATGATTTCCACTTCATCCACAGATTCGACCCGCATGCCTAAGTATTCTTCTATGAAAGATGGATCAATGATGGATCCGCCGATTCCCATACAGATAGAACCAATCTGGAGATAGGATTTTCCTCTCATGGTAGCCACAGCCACGGCTGCACGGCCGAAACGAAGCAATTTTTCTTTCACATCCTCAGGTATCCCTGTTTCATCAGCGTCCTGCACATCATGTCCATAAATCCCGAAAGCAGGAAGGCCTTTCTGAGCATGAGTCGCCAGCACCGAAGCCAGATATACAGCCCCCGGACGCTCTGTTCCATTAAGTCCCCATACCCCTTTGATGGTTTTCGTGTCCATATCCATTGTCTCTGCCCCATAGCACCAGCACGGGGTCACCGTCAAGGTAATATCCACACCTGCCCTGCGGAATTTATCCTCACAAGCGGCCGCTTCACCTACACCCCCAATGGTCGTATCTGCAATCACCACGTTTACAGGATCCCCATTGGAATAACAAATGTTACTTTGGAACAACTCTGCCGCCGCCTTAGCCATATTCATGATCTGGTCTTCCAGCGATTCCCTTACTTTCAAGTATCCTCTTCTTCCGTCAATCACAGGCCGGATACCAATCACCGGATAACTTCCAATCAATCTGCTCACTGCCATATTCCTTCCTCCTTCTATTTGCGTTAGAAAACGATTATTTCTAACTGTAGTGTAACATATTGGATCCGATGATTCTTGGCTAATATTTGCAAAAAGTATGATAATATTCATATGTTTATCTAAAATATCGTTGATTTTTCAATTCTGTTGGTATTATAATATCTAAAGATATGAATGTTTACCAATAATAACTATTGACCTTCACTCAACATCAGATCGAAAGAGGTGAAAGCCATGCAATATATTAAATATAAAGAAAACAAAAGTCACGGTACATCTGAATTTCCTGTTGGCTATTACTATGTGAATCATCTGCATCCCCAATATACAATGCCCTATCACTGGCATGAAGAGCTGGAACTTATTCATATTATAGAAGGGGAGTTCGAAGTGACGATTGATGAGAACAGCCGGCTTGCCCTGCCTGGAGATATCCTCATCGTCAACAGCGGCTGTCTGCACGGAGGCATACCTCATGACTGTACTTACGAATGCATCGTTTTCCCCTGCAGCCTCCTGTTGGGCAAGTCCTTTGCTTCTCCCTTTTTGGACAAAATAAATAGATTTGAACTGAGATTAGATGAGTACTATCCATATGATCCCAAGAATAAAATCTATTCCCTCATGGAAGATTTCTTTCAGATTATGGGGTGTATTACGGCCAGGCAGGAGTTAATTGCCGTTGGGTTATTAAATCAGATCATAGGATATATCTATTCTGAAAACCGCTATGTCATCCCTGACCAGGCGGAACGTTCCAAGCACAAGAATATTTACCTTTTAAAAAATGTACTGGATTATATTGACCATAATTACTCCTTTAAAATAGAACTGAATGATTTGGCAAAAATTGCCGGAATGTCTCCGAAATATTTCTGCCGTTTCTTCTTCGAAATGACTTCCCGGACGCCTATCGATTATGTAAATTATTATCGCATTGAACGGGCCTGCTATCAGCTGATAACCACCAATGACTCCATAACAGAAATCTCCCTTTCCTGCGGATTTAATGATATCAGTTATTTCATTAAGACGTTCAAGAAATACAAAGGGAAATCACCCAGACAGTATTTTAAGGAACTTATGCCATTTATCTGACCAACAATGTCTCAATAAACATCACAACAAGCATGAAACCCAATCCGGTAATTACCGAAACCGAACCGGCCACCCCAGCCAGACCTCCGTCTCCGCCGGCCTTTTCCGTATAAACTGGAGCAAAGATGCTTATAGGCGCAAACACAAGGACCGTCAAGATCTTCCGGATCTCAAGGGAAAAGGGTGCAGCAAAAAAAATCACCACAGCAAACAAGCTTCCCAGCACTGCGCGATAAGCCACCAGCCAAATCACCTCTTTCAGTCCGGATCGCAAGGAAACCGGTTTGATCATCATCCCAATCATCAGCATAGCAAGAAAATTATTTGCTGCGGCAACCGGAGCCGTCAGCTTCAAGACTGCATCTGGCACCCGGACATTTAAACAGACCAAAAGAAACATCAGAACATACGTATCAAATGGAACAGAGGAACACAGCTTCTTTAAAATACTCCCCGGCGTCTCCCGCCCCTCTGCTCCGGTCTGAAGCACTGCGGAGGTGAGCGCATAGGCCCCTCCCGTCACTACAACAGCATTTCCAATATCAAACATACAGACAATCGCACTCGAGGATTCATAAAACACCTGTATTAACGGCATGGCAAAGCTCCCAATGCTATACCCCGAGGCTCCCAGTGCAAAAAACGCACGCACCCGCTTATCCTTCCGTTTCGTAAACAGTAAACTAATTATCCCTGGAAGAGAACTAAAAACAATCCCCGCCAGGACCACAAACAGCATCTCCCCACTCTTCTCAAAATCAGAAAACGCATGAACCACAGCCGCCGGAAGTGTCATATTAACTACAATCCGGCTAATTACCCGATAATCCCCTTCCTCAAAAAACCCTTTCCTCCTCAAAATAACTCCACCCAGTAAAATAAGGATCAGGGCTGCAATTTTTAATACAAAATCCATATCGGCCTCCATACATTTTCCTATTCTCTCTTAGGCTGGGGAAAGGGGATTGCACGGGGTAGAATCTTGCCCACAAGGCCGGATTCATCCCACACAATCCCCTTTCGGAAATCCCGGAAACAGCAGTGCCGGTGACCAGGAGTATACTCCTATGCCAGATGCGTCCGATCCTGTATCCTCTTCTGCTGCCCCTTAGATCTCATACTCCACAACACAAGTCTCTCCCGCCACTGCGTCCCCGGTATACACCTTCATAAACCGAAGCGCCTTAGAATTCGTAATCACCACCGGGGTATAAAACGTCCCGCCATCCGGGTTCACCAACTGGCGGTCCACCTGGCACAACGGAGTCCCAACCTTCACCCGTTCCCCCTGCTGAACCATTGGCCGGAATCCACTCCCTTTCAAATGAACCGTATCCAGCCCAATATGAACAATTAATTCCGCACCGCCATCCGTACGAATGGCATAGGCATGGCAGGTCTCAGCGACAAACATCACTTCCCCATCCACCGGAGAGACTACCAGATCCCCATCGGGAATAACGGCAATCCCATCCCCTAGATGCTTCTTGGAAAACACTTCATCCGGAACCTCTTCAATGGAAACCACCCGGCCGGTCTGAGGACTAAAGATCTTCCCTTTCTCACCGGTCACGGCTTCTCCGTCATCCTTCTTTTCCATAACCTGTCCCAGAATCCCCGCAGGGAGCCCGTCCCTGATATACTCCTCAAATGCGCTCCGCACCTGGGGAACAGAAAGTCCTACGACCACCTGAAGAGCCGTCCCCCGGCGCACCACACCATGTGCTCCAGCTCCAGAAAAATAACCATCATCAGCTACAAGCCCGGCATTCTTCACCGATACCCTAAGCCTGGTCGCACAGTTATTGACTTCCAGTACATTGTCCGCTCCCCCCAGACCTTTCAGAAAAGCGGCCGCTTTCTGCTGGTCCACTGAAAATGCGTTCTTCTGCCCTTTCAAAGCCTTATACTCCTTCTTACTGATCAGCTTTACTTTATCCTCCTCGCGCCCCGGCGTCTTAAAATCAAACTTCAGAATCAAAGTCCGGAACGTGATAAACCACAAACCGGAGAAGACCAGACCAACAAGCACCTGCTTCACATACATTGGCCACTGGTGGGCTCCCAGCGGCAGCCAGTTTAACGGAAGCCAGTTTAACAAACCGGAACTAAACTCCCCAACAACCCCAACCGAGTAGGTCACCGCATTCATAATCGCCGCCAACAGGGCATGTACCACAAACAAAGGCGGTGCAATAAACAGGAAGGTAAACTCCAGCGGCTCTGTAATCCCGGCAAACATACCAGTCAATACTGCCGGGATCATCAGCGCCATAACATCTTTTCTCTTTTCGGGTTTGGCCGTGGTATAAAATGCCAGCGCAATTCCCATGGGAGCAAACACCTTAGTCATGCCAAACAGTGAGAATCCGCCTCCCGGAAAGACATCCTTTAGCGGAACCGTTACCTGAGAAAATTCAATCAGGTGGTCAGCCCAGTATGCCCGTATTCCACCTTCCACTGCCGCCGCATCATAAAGGAACGGCGAGTAAATAAAGTGATGCAGACCGGTGGGAATCAAAATACGCTCACAGAAGGCATACACACCGACCCCAAGACTTCCGGTTTCCTTCATAAAATACTGGAAGGTCGCAATCACATGCTGAATCTGCGGCCAAATCATACAGAACACAAAGGACACCACAAGCATAAGAAAGAATCCAATCGCACAGATAAAGCTGGATCCCCGGAACACCCCAAGCCAGTCCGGCAGGCTTGTATCAAAATAACGATTGTGCAGCCACACCACGATTCCAGATACGATCAAGGCTCCTACCATGCCGGTATCCAGAGTCTTTATCCCGCCAATCATAGCCAGACCGCTGACACCGCCAACCTCGGCGGAAAAATCAACACCAAACACATCTCCCCAGTTGATGAGGATGCTTCCGATAAACAGGTTAAAAGTCATATACAGCACGAATGCTTCCAGACAACACCTGGCATTCTCCTTTTTTGCCAGCCCAATGGGCAATCCGATCAGAAACAGAAACGGCAGCTGCTTCATCACCGCATCCGCACCGGCCCGGATGGTAACCCAAAACTTGAGCCAGTTTGTACCAGGCTCCGCCAAACTCCCCATAATCATTGGATTTTGAAATACTGTTGAAAAGCCTACCATAATACCAGCAAACGTTAGTAAAAGCACCGGCGTATACATTGCCCCGCCAAACCGCTGGACTTTTTCCATTGCTTTTTGAAACATAGGACCCCCTCCTATTCGTTAGTCATTTTTTACAGTAGTAAACTCAGATCCCCAAAAATCAACATTTGCTTCAATTAGATCATCTAAAATCTTTTTCGCTGTATCCGTATCCACAACAGTCCGGTTTAAGGCCAATGCCTGGAGCAGTTTTGTCTTATCTTTTTCAAAGAGTCCATCCACGGTCAGTTTCTCATATGCATACTGGTTCTCCATCATCCCCTTGTAAAAAGTACCAACCGGCTCCATGGCCAGGGCTTCCGCACCGTTGCTGCCCACCCGGCAGGCAACCTCTACCATCATCTCAGGATCAATATTCGGAATAATGCCGTTGTTCTTCACAATGATCAGGAAGATGTTATTCTCGTTGTTTAAAATGCTGATTGCCAGTTCTACAATATAGCTGGCATGAACATTTCGCTCACTCCCCAGTTCATATGGCGTTCCTTTGATCTTCCCCAGCTTAATAACCTCATTCAGCATGGAATAAACCTTCTTTTCCTTGCCATCCATAATCTCGTTGGCACGGGTATAGTTGGGATCTGAGGTCTCCACTACATGATCCGGATAGAGATAATATTTTAGATAAGTATTTGGAAGATATTCCGGGTAATCCCTTAACATCTGGGCCATAAAATTGTAGGTCTCCAGCCAGGACTGCTCCATCACATGCTCCTCATTGCCCTTGCCGAACATATGGCCGGAAAGAAGCTTTTCCTTAATCGCCGGTGCTAAGTCCACGCCCGTCTTCTTGTCATACACATGGGTAAACCAGCCAAAGTGGTTAAGGCCAAAGTATCTCGGTTCAAAATCCAGACGGGTACATCCCATTAACTCTCCATACCGGTCCATGATCGCAATCGGCATATCGCAGATGTTGAGAATCCGGTGATCATCCGGGAATACCCGCTTGGTCGCTTCGGCAACAATTGCCGCCGGGTTGGAGTAATTCAAAATCCACGCTTCCGGGGAGTATCTGCGGATGGTCTTTACCAGTTCAATAATGGCTGGAACGCTCCGCAGCCCGTATGCAAAACCGCCTGCCCCACAGGTCTCCTGTCCCACACAGCCGTGTTTTAACGGAATCTTCTCATCCTTCTCCCGCATGGCGATCTTCCCTGCCCGAATCTGCACCAGCGCAAAATCTACACCCTCAAAAGCAACCGCCGGGTCCGTGGTATACAAAAAGGTTTCAAGTTCCGGATAATATTCCCGCATCAGGATCTCACCGTACTTTCCGACAATCTCCTGACGGTCTGCTTCAATATCATATAGCACAAGGCGTTTAATTGGAAATTTCTCTTTCTGGGAAGCCAGCATTGCCATTAATTCCGGATTACGAATGCTGCCTCCGCCAACGATTACAACATTATGAGCCTTCATAATTCTAATACTCCTTTTCTTTCATGTTTTGCGTGTGCACCGCCTTACGAGATACATAATAACTATATTCAGCATGAAATACAATACATTTTTATGCAATTGTTACCAATACCATAAGTTGTGAACTGTCACAGGAAATGTGAAATTTCACAGCCTGATTCCACCTGTTTTACACAATATAATCCAGAAAATTCTTTAAAAAGAAAAAAGAGCAGCTTCTGCTCTTTTTAACGGTAAATATCACCCATATACTGAATGCATTTAATACACAAAATTTCAATGACCGAAAAGATTAAGCTTAAAGACTCAAACATCATATCGTCCTTAATGGAAACAGTCTCCGGCGAGAGAAATAACTGATAATCACTCATATTTGCCAGAGTGTTGTCTCCGGAAAAGGTGAGGGAAATCACCCGGACGCCCTTGCTTTTTAGCTGGATCACAATGTCCTTAATAAAATTGGAATTGCCTTTCTTGGAAATGATCAGGACCACATCATTCCGGTCCATAAAGGACAGTTCCCGCTGAAATTCCCCTTCTCCCGTAATATTCTCCACCAAAATATCCAGGGAGAGAAACATTCGCTTAAACTCACCGGCTGCCGCACGCTGTATGCTTCCCGTGCCATAGACAAACACCCGGTTGGCCTCGTGGAACAGCCTGCAGATCTGGGTCATGTCCATGTCCCGGAACCGTTCAATGGCCTTGATGGTCTTGTCACAGATGGTCTGCAGATAATCAGCCGGATCCCGGGCAAATTCCGTAGTCTCCCAGCGCAGGTAGGTCTTTAACTCACTGTAGCCGGTCAGGCCCAGTTTCTGGGCAAAGCGCATAATGGTGCTTCTTGAAACATTGCACCGCTCTGCTACCTCTTCGATGGAAAGCCCGGAACAAAGAGCCTTGTTATTGCCTACATAATTCCAAATATGCTTGTCACTTGCATTCAGGCTTTCATAGTGTGTACTGAACATTTCCTCCAGTCGCATGTCCCCCTCCATAAATAATCCGACGTATTGTTCCCATTAAACCAAATCACTTTATCTTTAACAATATTTCATGAGCGGTTAAATCACCTTTTTGGGGTTATTCATCTAATTCATCCATAAACTCTTAGTTTTACATTACATAACGTTTATGTATATTATATCATCTAATAAAATTTTTGCATTCATTCTACATTAAATATAAAATTTTTTAACCTTCATTTTAGTTACGATTGCGAAAAGGCAACACCATGCACTGCAATTATATTTTCACATAGCAATTATTTCATGTCAACAATTGTATATAAAAATACAAAGCCTTATCAATAAGGTGATTCTTTGCATTTTATCATACCAATCGTTATATACCCCAAAACAGATCCAGGTACATGCCGGCTTTTAGTATTAGGCAAAATGCTGCGTAGAGAATATATTGAATAAGGCGAAAGAATCGTATAGAAAATCGGTGCCAGGACCCATGTCCCAACACCGATTCGTCTATCGCCTGAAAACGGCAGGCTGCCGTTAGCTGTTTATTGATGGACGGGCCAGCCGTATCCTTAAAAGGCTGGATCGCCCTCCGCATCCCCTACTACGTCTTATGGATTTCACTATTAAGTGCAATTCAAGCACCCCGACGTATTAAGTGTACGGAATTACTAAAAAGATCACCTGCGGGGCAGTGCATGAATCGCTCCGCCAATACAATCCTCAAGCGCTTCCCCTACCAATTCATTATAGGTAGGATGCGCCCGCATGGCTTTTAAAAGCTGCTTAGCATTAAGTTGATTGGTAATGGCAGTTCCCATCTCTCCAATCATATCCGTAGCTCTGGCGCACATCATCTGTGCTCCCAGCAATGCGCCCGTTTCCTTATCTGTTACAACTTTAACAAAGCCTCTCTCATCCTTTGTTATAAATGATTTACAGTTGGCATGGGTTAAGGTTTTCCCGGTAACGGTCTCAATTCCTTTCCCTTTTGCTTCCTCTTCTGTTATTCCGACGCATGCAATTTCAGGATCCGTATAAACACATGACGGAATAACCGACAGATCGATGGACGGCGCTCTCCCGTTCATAAGTTCCACAGCACAGATGCCCTGGGAGCTTGCAGCGTGGGCCAGCTGGATGCCTCCGATCACATCTCCTATCGCAAATACCCCCGGCATACTTGTTTCAAAGTTATCCTTCACCACAATCCTGCCCCGGTTCATTTCCAGTAAGGTCCCTTCCTCCAGCAGTCCGTCCGTATTGGGAATGCGTCCGGTGGCAGAAAGCAGGTATGGCGTCTTTATGACCTCAATCTTTTCTTTGTCTTTTGCCATTTCCCCATAGGTGCAGATAAAATCCCTGCCCTCTTTTTCAATTTTCCGGACAAATGCCCTGGTATGAATGTCGACGCCTCTCTTTTTCAAAATCAGCTTTAAATTCTGTGAGATTTCTTTATCCAGACCGGGCAGAAGCCTTTCTTCCGCCTCCAGCAAGGTGACCTTGGAGCCAAAGGAAGCGAATACAGTGGCAAACTCCACCCCAATGACTCCGCCGCCTATAATAATCAGGCCTTCCGGTATATGATCAAGCTGAAACAACTCATCGCTGGTCATGACTCCGGGAAGACGGATTCCTTCTATGGGCAAAACAGCCGGCTTTGATCCTGTCGCCAGCAGGATCTGTTTCGCCTGAAGGAGTTCCTCCCCTTCCTCTGTCTTGACCCTGACCTTTCCATCCCTGGTCAGCGTCCCAGTCCCGTGTATCCGATCAATTTTATTACCCTTAAGAAGCTGTTCCACACCCAGTCTGAGACTTTCGGAAGTTTCATTTTTATAGGACATCACTTTTCCATAATCACAGCTCACCTCTTTTGAAATGATTCCGAATCGCTCTCCTGTCAGGACCTCCTGATATAATTTGGCAGCATGCAGCATGGCCTTCGCAGGAACGCAGCCACGGTTTAAGCAGGTACCGCCCACTTCCCGGTTTTCGATCACAGCCGTCCTCATTCCCAGCTTTGCAGCCTTAATCGCCGCTACATATCCTCCGGGGCCTGCACCAATAACAAGCAGATCATATCGTTCTTCCATCCTATCCCTCCCTGGTCTCTATAATTCTGCAGCAGCAAAAAACTCTTTTAAGTCTTTTATCATGGCCGACTGGGCCTGGGTTTCCGCGGGCACTTGATCCAGCTTATTGCAGATATCTTCATTCTCATATCTGCTTCCCTTTATATACCCGGGGATCCAGTCCATAAGATCCGGTTCCATGGAATCGGAAAACAATTGCAGATCCTGTATGATCCCACTGTTCACCTGAAACTGCCAGATTACATTTCCCCAAACAAAGCGCTTTGACAGTTCGTACTGAAAATCCAGGTTACGCCCGTACAGCCAATCCCAGGAAGAAAATTTCTTTCTTCCCTCTGATAATGCTTCCTGGTCTAAATCCTCCTGCCTGCAGAAAACCGCCTTACGTCCATAAATTTCCTCAAATGCCTCCAGAAGCTTTTCCTTTAGCATATCAATGGTTAGATCAGCCCGGTATTCCGAAAGATTGGTTACTCTGGATTTAACGGAATCCACTCCTTTTAATGCCAGCTTTTCCTTTGAAACCTGCAGATATTTAGAAAGCTTCTCCATATCTGCATGAACCAGCAAAGTTCCATGATGATAGCATTTCTCCCCTCTGGTATAAAAGGCATTGCCGGAAAACTTCCTGTCTGATACGGTGATATCATTTCGTCCGGATTTTTCTGCATGAATTCCCAGTTTTTTGACCCCATTTAAAATGACCTCAAGCTGCTTATCCAGATCATAATGTTTCTTATTAACAAGAAATGTAAAATTTAAATTGCCAAGGTCATGGAATACGGCGCCGCCTCCTGAAAGCCTTCTCACCAGGTGGCCGCCATCCTGCTCCAGTTCCCGGATCCTGCATTCCTTCCACGGATTCTGGTTTTTACCGATCACAACGGTATTTTCATTCTGCCAAAGGTATAGGATACAGGTGTCCCGCCCTGCTGTTTCCAATAAATACTCCTCAATCGCAAGATTCAGATACGGGTCATGGCTGCTTCCGTCTATGTATTTAATTTCCTGTATCATCTTTATCTGTTTCCTTATCTGAGAAGTCGTACTTTAACTTTGGATTTCTGGCTGCCCTTACTTCATCAAGTCTTGTGACTGGTGTATGGATGGGAGCCTGATGAAGAGCTTCCGGCTGTGACATTGCTGTTTCATGGAGGCTGCGCAATACAGATATTACTTCATCCAAGGTTTCTTTTGACTCTGTTTCCGTAGGTTCAGCCATTAAGGCTTCTGGTACGATCAGCGGAAAATACATAGTCGGCGGATGGATTCCATGGTCCAGAAGTCCTTTTGCTATGTCCATGGCTGATACACCGGTTTCTTTTTTAAGCTTTGCCAGGCTCATGACAAATTCGTGCATGCAGGGTCCCTGGTATGCCATATCATATACATCCTTTAATTGCGCCATCATATAATTGGCGTTTAATACGGCATGCTTTGAGGCTTCCGGAACGCCTTCCTTTCCAAGCATAAATAAATACGTCATGGCTCTGACCACAATTAAAAAGTTACCATAAAAGCTTTTCACCTGTCCGATGGTACTGGCAGGATGATGAAACGTATATCCCTTATCTTCCTCCACCATGCTGCCCGGTAAAAATTCAGCCAGGAGATCCTTGCAGCCAACTGGTCCGCTGCCCGGGCCTCCGCCTCCGTGAGGAGTAGAAAATGTCTTATGGAGATTTAAATGGACCACATCAAATCCCATGTCACCTGGCCTTATCATGCCCATAACGGCATTTAAGTTAGCCCCGTCATAGTAGTTAAGCCCTCCGGCTTCATGAACGATTTTTGTAATCTCCAGTATGTTTTTATCAAAAAGTCCTAATGTATTGGGATTGGTTAACATCAGTCCGGCCGTATCTTCCCCGACTGCTTTTTTTAACTCCTCCAAATCCACTCCGCCGTCTTGTGCAGACGGGATACTGATTACGGAATAGCCCACCATTGCCGCACTGGCAGGATTGGTTCCATGGGCAGAATCCGGTACTATGATCTTTGTTCTTTTTTTGTCACCGCGGCTTTCGTGATATGCTTTTATCAGCAAAAGTCCGGTAAATTCACCGTGGGCTCCTGCTGCCGGCTGGAAGGTCATACGGTTCATTCCGGTGATCTCACATAAGTACTTTTCTGCTGTCTTTAATACTTCCATGCAGCCCTGCACGGTATGCTCCGGCTGCAGCGGATGAATCTGCTTAAAGCCAGGAAGAGCCGCTATGTCTTCATTGATCTTGGGGTTATATTTCATGGTGCAGGAACCCAAAGGATAAAAGCCGTCATTGACACCATATGCCTTCTTCGCTGTTTCTGTATAATGCCTGCTTATATCATTTTCAGACACTTGGGGAAGGTGCAGGCTCTTTTTTCTTAAGCTGCCTTCTTCCGGCAGGCTCACCGGCACATCACATTCCGGCAGAATGCTCATCTTTCTTCCTTCCTGTCCTTTTTCAAATATCAGCATAACCTTACACCTCCTTCAGAATGCCAATGACACGGTCAATGTCATCCTTTGCATTCATTTCCGTGCAGCACCATAAGATCTGTCCGGCTCTTTCACCGGTTAAGGGATAGCCCCCAAGAATTCCATGTTCTTCCAGTATCCCCAGCACCTGATCCGCCGGAATCTTTGAAGTTGTCACAAATTCGTGGAAGAATTCTCTACGGTTTACAACCGGATACCCGATCGCTTCCAATTGCTTAGCCATATAATGAGCTTTTGACATACACTGGATGGCAGTCTCTTTCAGTCCTTCTGCTCCCATAGCAGATAAATAGACTGATACTGCCAATGCACAAAGTGCCTGGTTCGAGCAGATGTTGCTTAATGCTTTTTCTCTCCGGATATGCTGTTCCCTTGCCTGAAGGGTCAGGACGTATCCTGTTTTTCCGTTGGAATCAACGGTTTCCCCGACGATCCTTCCCGGCAGCTTTCTGATCATTTCTTTTGTACATGCCATAAAACCAATATATGGCCCGCCGAATGCCAACGGCAGTCCAAGGGGCTGCCCCTCTCCCACTGCAATATCAGCACCGTATTCTGCCGGCGTCTTAATGATTCCCAGGGAAATAGGATTCACGCCCATAATATAGCGTGCATTGGCTTCCCTGGTTATGTTACCGATCTCTTCTGCCGGTTCCAGACTTCCGTAATAATTTGGATGCTGAATGTAGACACATGCGGCCTGGTTATCCAGATGTTCTTTCAGAAAATCCAGATCTGTTATGCCGTCTTTCTCGGGAATAATCGTCAGTTCCATCCCATTTCCAAAACAATAGGTCTTTATGGTTTCCATTACCTGAGGATGAACCGCTGCAGAAACTAAGGCCCTGTTTTTCTTTCTGTCCCTGCACATAGCTACGGCTTCTGCCGCCGCTGACGCACCGTCATACACGGAGGCATTGGCAGTGTCCATTCCGGTGAGTTCACAGATCATCGTCTGGTATTCAAATATGGATTGCAGGATTCCCTGGCTGATTTCCGCCTGATATGGGGTATAAGCCGTGTACAGGGTTTCCTTGGATAATACGCTTTTCACAATGGATGGAATATAGTGTCTGTAGGCGCCTGCCCCCCGGAACATGACAGGAAATACCGTATTCTTTGCTGCGATGCCTTCCATCTTCTTACATACTTCCATTTCAGACATTCCGCCGGGAAGATTCAATCCTTCTTTTAAAATAACTTCCTGGGGAAGCTGCCCAAAAAGGTCTTCTACGCTATTAATACCGATCGCTGACAGCATTTCTTTTCTGTCTTGATCCGTTGCCGGTACAAATGAACCCATATGCAGATCTCCTTTATTCAATTTCATTTTTTACAAATTCTTCGTATTCCTTGAGACTTAAAAATTCTTCTTTATCCGTAATATCGGTTATCTTTGCAAACCAGGCTTCATAAGGAGCTTCATTGATCTTTTCCGGTGCATCAAGAAGATCTTCATTGATTTCCGATACAACTCCGGTTACCGGGCAATACACATCTGAAACAGCTTTTACAGATTCCACATCGGCAAATACTTCACCGGCGGTCGTCTCGTCACCCTCTTCCGGAAGATTGACGAAAACAAGCTCTCCCAGTGACTGCTGGGCATGATCCGTAAGCCCGACCAAAGCAGTTGTTTCATCTTCAAATTTTACCCATTCATGTGTTTTGGTGTAAACCAGATCCCCTAATACTTTCATAATTAATTCTCCTTTTCCTTGTGGATTATTTTGATTTTTTATAAAATGGAAGGGTAACCACTTCCGCTTCTACTTCTCTTCCCCGGACGATTACCGTTACCTTCGTACCTGCTATTGTATATTCTTTATCCAGGATAGCCATGGCTGCCGGATAGCCCAGATATGGGCAATGGGTTCCCGATGTTGTAAAGCCTGCCTTCTTTCCGTTTACAAGAACCTCTTCCTGTTCCCGGATGATTCCCCGTCCGGTTACTCTTAAGCCTACTCGTTTTCTTATGAGAGAATCTTTATTCGGCAAATGGCTTTTTCCGATAAAATCTTCCTTCTGCATCTTCACTGCAAACCCAAGACCGATTTCCACAGGATTTATATCATCGTTCATTTCATGTCCGTATAACGGCATGCCGGCCTCCAGCCTCAGAGTGTCTCTGGCCCCCAGCCCGCAGGGGATCAGTTCATATTCCCTGCCTGCCTCCATGAGCGTTTCCCACATTGTCTCAGCATATGTATTGTCTAAATAAAGCTCAAATCCATCCTCCCCTGTATAACCGGTTCTGGATACCAGACATGTGATTCCGGCCACTTTTCCATCAAAAACTGCATGGTAGTATTTTTCAGGAATATCTGTGGTCAGTTTCATAAGTATTTCCTGTGATCTGGGGCCCTGCAGGGCGATTTGCGTGATTTTATCAGAAATGTCTTCAAGCACCACTTCTCCTAATTTATGTGCCAGCATCCATTGGTAATCCTTTTCTTTATTGGACGCATTAACAACGATAAAATACTCCTCTTCTTTTTTCTTATAAACAATCAGATCATCCACCGTTCCCCCGTGCTCATTGCACATGGGACTGTATCTTGCCTGTCCGATCTCCATATCTGTAAAATCATTGGTCAGCAGCCGATTAAGATTCTCAAGTGCATCTTTCCCCTTACAGATGATTTCCCCCATGTGGGAAACATCAAAGAGCCCTGCCCTTGTTCTTACTGCCATATGCTCCTTAATGATCCCCTCTTCATACTGGATGGGAAGAAGATACCCGGCAAAAGGGACCATCTTGCCGTGATACTTCAGATGCATTTCATAAAGCGGTGTTTTTAGTTCCATGTTTTAAATCCTCCTTAAATAATTTATATGATAATATAGGAACATCATCCGTTTATATGCACAAAAAAAGGCAGAAAGAAATACTCCTATAGGATATTCCTGTCTGCCTCTGTCCTTTTACCTGAAAGATTAACTTCGTCGGTACATAAATGTTCTCCAGAGTTACGTCCGAATCCGATCCTTTTGCCTGAGAGTTTCTGCCTTCCCCTTCGGCGGCACAGGTTTGTGCTCTCTCTCTGATTCATCATCCGTTATTTATTATTGATATTATCAGAGTATTTTTGCACTGTCAATCATTTTTTACACAACCTTTCAGAATGATTCTGACAACTATGAAGCTGTCTATCATGGCAGTTCCAAGCAGCCTCAGCGGTGCTATTGCAGCACAGGCAATTTATTATAGATAAAATATAAATTAAATGTATAATATGCTATACTACTAAAGTCGATTTAAACGGAAAAGTGTTGAATATTCTCTTCCTATCTAAAGCCTATGGGCTTTGGAGAACGAAACATTTACCATTGGACTAAAATGAAAACCCCTTAAAGGAGGAAAAGTAAGCATGCAGCTACTAGAAATCGTTTTAATGCTTATTATTTATGATATCTATTTTTTTAACTATTTCAAACATATGTTTCCGATCAAAAGAAGCCATTTGCTTTTTTATGCGGCTGCCATTTTCATCAATATCAGCATTACTCTACCCGCCTATCTGTTTCTGGACCATCGGATCGCGGTCTTTTTCATAATGGGTTCGATTATGTTAGGCTTTTTTATGCTGTTTCGTGTAAACCGGGTACAGATTATTTATGCCGGCAGCGTCTACATGTTTTCTATCTATAGCAGCAGAGGGATTATCTGTTCGATCTATTCGATGGTTCTGAATACCAGCATCAAGGATGTCCTGCAGAATGGAAAATATTATAATTCGATAACAGCGTTAGCCGTAATACTATCTATACTGAGCGTCACGTTTGTCCGAACGATAATCGTTCCGGATAACAAGGCCAGGTATGCGCTTGCTAACAAAGAGCAGCTTGGTTTTACCGTCGTCTGCCTGATCGGCCAATTGTTTTTTCTTATGTTTGTTAACGATGGACGCTATAGTGTTGAAATTAAATCAACCTGGTATACTGCTTTATATTTTGGAGCCAGCATTATAAGTAAACTATGTATGCAATTTGTTTTTCACCATACTGCCAAGGTGGTAGAATTACTTGAATACGAGCTGCATACCCGCAAGCTGCAGGAGCAGCTAGCCAGTCAAATGCGGCATTATCAGGCATACCGAAAGTTTACGGAAAGCTACCGCATATTCCGCCATGATTATAAGAAGATGATGACTTCGGTTAAGGTCTTAATGAACAACAATGAATATGAGAAAGCGGCACGTATGCTAGATGATATCCATGATACGATGCAAAGGGAGGTACTTATTCATAAAACTTATTCTGATAATATGCTGTTGGATGCCATCCTGCAGGACGCGGCCAATGCCTGCGGGGAAAAGAGCATCTGCTTTTCAGCACACGCACTTCTTCCTAAAGATGTACGGATGTCAGAGCTGGACATTGTCCGTATTTTTTCAAACACAATCGATAATGCCATAGAAGCCTGCAGTAAAATATCAGATAAAGAACGCTTTATTGAGATCGCAAGCGCCGGAAGCCGGGAGTGGGCAACAATTGAGATAGCCAATTCGTTTAACGGCGAACTGTCCTTATCAGGAGGCGAACCGGCAACTACAAAAGAAGATAAGGATATCCATGGATTAGGACTGCGTATCATAAAGGAAACGGTTGAAGGCCTTGGAGGTCTGGTAATAATGGATCCGGATCAGGAAAAAAGAATTTTTAAAATCAGGATTTGTATTCCCAGAAGCTCATCTTGAGATATGACTTTAAGCCCAACAGGAAGCGCTAAATTTACGAATCACGGCTGACTAAAGCAAATTTGGAGAGTATAGAAAGAATGAAGAATGATACTTTCAATATTGGTATTGTAACAATTACAATTTTATATTACAATTCAATGTGAGTGCTGTACAATTTTAAAACCCAAAGGAGGCGTAACCATGGATTCACCAATCAACTGGTGTGATAAATATTTCCATTCAAAAGACCATGTCGTCCTGACACAACAGGAATTGAATTTGCCGGGTATACGGCTGTTTGCCATGCACAATATCCACAACGCGATCATTCCTCGTTTACCTCATTATCATGAAAATACGTTTGAATTTACCTTTATATCCAGGGGAAGCATTTCCTACTATACGAAGGAATCCGAATATGAAGTCTCCAGCGGAAATATCTTTATCTCTTTTCCTGACGAAGTCCACAGCACAAACGAAGTTCCTATTTCCTTAAATGAACAGTACTGGCTCCAGGTCGATATCAGCGATCCGAAAAACCTGTTATTCTTAAATGAGGAAACTGCAAAACAACTGATCCAGGATTTAAAAAGCATAAAGAGGCATATCATATCCACGGATATCAAGGAGACCCGTCCTCTGATTGAAAAAGCCTTCGAGCTGGCCTTATCCAGTGGAAACCACCTGCTGATTGCCGGATATCTCATAATCTTCTTCCAGTTAATGATAGCTGCCTCCAAAGAGGACAGATATTATCTGACCCATGATATCGAAGCAGCAGTTCAGTATGTGGATGAGCATGTCACGGAAGAATTATCACTGCATACACTGGCCGGAATCTGTAATCTGTCCGTCTCACAGTTTAAACAGAAATTCAGGCGGATCGTAGGCATCTCTCCGCGGAATTATATCAATAAGAAAAAAATCAACGTTTCAAAAAGGCTGCTTCTCAAGGATATTCCTGTAACAGAGGTGGCCATGCAGTTGAATTTTAATACCAGCAGCTATTTTTCTACTGTTTTTAAAAAATATACAGCGCTGACTCCCAGCGAATACATTCAATCAGAACTTGTTAATAAGGGAACTAAATAAGTATAGGGAAGATTGGTTTCTAACAGATTGATCAGAGATTAAAACTGCAGATTAATAATTAAGTTGACAAAGCCGCTCAGTGTAATACCGAGCGGCTTAAATTGATTGTATTCATTAATTTATTTAAATCTGGTATTTCCGCCTTGGACTGTCTTCCCCATCTGGCTCATAACCATTTCATAATACCGTCCTTTCCCGTTCATCAGGCTTTGGTGATTTCCATCTTCCAGGATCTGTCCATCACCGATCACCATGATATGGTCCGCATCGCGGATTGTTGAAAGACGATGGGCGATCAAAAAACTGGTCCTGTTCTGCATGAGACTGACCAAAGCCTTTTGTATCTCTTTCTCCGTCTTTGTATCAACACTGCTTGTTGCTTCATCAAGGATTAAAATCGGACTGTCACAAAGAACTGCTCTTGCAATGGATATCAGCTGTCTCTGTCCCTGGCTTAAATTATCGGTGGCTGCGGAGACATTCGTCGCATAACCTTTAGGAAGTTTATCAATAAAGTCGTGGGCATGGGCAATTTTCGCCGCTTGGATCACTTCTTCCTCCGTGGCATCATTCTTAGAGTAACGGATATTGTCCATGATTGTTCCACTGAACAGACTGGTATCCTGAAGCACAACGGAGAAGCATCTTCTTAAGCTGTCCCGTCTGATATGGTTGATCGGTACCTTGTCGATCATGATTTCACCGCTGTCTGCATCATAAAACCGTGTTAATAGATTAACAATTGTGGTTTTACCAGCACCGGTTTCTCCGACTAATGCAATGACCTCTCCCGGACTTACGTGAAAACTTACGTTTTTTAGAATCGGCTTTGTTTTATCGTAAGAAAAACTCACATTATGAAAAGAAACTTCTCCCACTGGATGTTGGATTTCTACCGCATCTATATGATCTTTGGTTTCTTCCTCATAATCCAATATTTCGAAAACCCGCTCAGCTCCGGCCAGTGCAGATTGTATCGTATTAAACATTCCTGCCACCGAATTCAGGGGTTGTGCAAACTGCTTTGAGTAGCTTAAAAAGCTCACAACTGTACCTACCTTCAGGCCATAGCTTACCGATAATATACCACCTAAGATCGCAACAACAGCAAATACAAAATTATTAATGACATTCATCAGCGGCATCATATAACCTGACCAAACCTGGGCTTTACTGCTGCTTTCACATAAGCGCTCGTTGATTTCTTTAAACTGCTGAATGACATCTTCTTGTCTGTCAAAGGCTTTCACCATTTTTAAACCAAGAATATTCTCTTCAATGACACCGTTTAGTGCCCCAAGACTTCTCTGCTGTGCCAAAAAATAAGCACGGCTTTTGGTTGCAATCGTTTTTGTCAATAAAGAAACTAACGGCACGCACAGCAAAACCATAAAGGTAAGCGGCAGATTCAAACGGATCATGACTGCCAGAGAACCCACAAGGGTTAAGATGCTGGAGATCAGCTGTGTCGTTGTCTGTGCTATGGTGGAACTGATATTATCCACGTCATTTGTAATTCTGCTCATGGTATCCCCATGAGACCGGGTATCATAAAATTCAAGAGGAAGCTTCTGCATTTTCTCAAAGAATTCAGTACGAAGTGTAAAAACCAGCTTCTGGGAGATCCGCAGCATCATTACACCAATAATTAAATTAAGAAGCCAGTTGACCAGATAGAAACTTAATATGATGATAAGCAGTGAAACCAGCTTGGCGGAGTCCACACTCCTATTCGTGATATCGAAGGTATTGAATGTCTTACCCACATAATATGGAATCGCTACTGATATCAAGGACGAGAGGACGGTCAGAAAGATTGCTGCGAATATGGTCTTCCCCCACCGCATGTAGATTTTAACAATCCGAAGCAGCGTTCCCTTTGCATTTTTAGGTTTTGCAGTCGGGGCAAAACGGTTTCTTCCGCCTCCCGGACGCTGACTTATTGTCGGTACTTTTGGCTGTTGCTGACTGAATTTTTCTGCCATACGTTATGCCTCCCTACCGCTTTCGATCTGTGTGTGATAGATATCCTGGTAGACTTCACAGGACTCCATTAATTCTTCATGGGTGCCAAATCCCACGTTCCGGCCATTCTCCATAACCAGAATTTTATCTGCGGACATGGCAGTTCCGCAGCGCTGTGTAATCATAATCACAGTCTGTATTAGCTCTTTATCTTTAAGACCTTCCCGTACCTTTGCCTCGGTAACAGCATCAAGCGCACTGGTCGCGTCGTCTAAAATCAGTATGGAAGCTTTTTTCAGGATCCCCCTGGCGATTGAAAGACGCTGCTTCTGCCCTCCGGATAAATTAACTCCGCCGCTTCCAAGAATACTGTCATAACCATCAGGCATCTGCATGATAAAGTCTGCCTGCGCTTTATCGGCTGCCTGGCGCAGCTCATCAGTGGCGGCGTGTTTATCGCCCCACCTGAGATTATCCGCTACTGATCCCGAAAACAGCATTGGTTTCTGCGGAACCACCGCTACATTACTTCGGACCTCATCCGCACCCAGCATTTTTATATCGTAATTGTCCAGAATTATTTTTCCGCTGTCCACATCATAAAAACGAAGCAGCAGCCAGGTAATCGTTGATTTCCCGCTCCCGGTGGGGCCGATAATCGCAAGGTTTTCCCCGCTGTTTACGGAGAAAGAAAGATCTTTGATTGCCGGAACCCCGCTGCCGTTTGGATAGGCAAAGGTGACATTTTCAAAGGTGATTTTCCCACTCAGGTTTCTATTTTCATAACTTCTCAAACAATCTTCTTCACAGTCAAGTACTTCACCGATCCGGGCCGTAGAAGCTTTGGTACGGACGAATATGGTAAATACATTCGTTATCATAATGAGAGAGGTAAGTATCTGTGCCATATAGATTGTAAACGCCGTAATATCCCCTGTATTAGCAAGGTCCATCGTAAATAGTCTGCTTCCGATATAAATCACAACGGCTGTTCCGATTCCCACAGCCAGTGTTAGAAGAGGAGAGATCACTGTAACGACCATTTGGGAGGAGATCCCTTTCTGCATTAAATTCTGGTTGGCCTCTTCAAATTTATCTTTTTCTTTTCCAAAAGTACCAAACGCTTTGACGAGCCGGACACCGATCAAATATTCCTGTACCTTTGAATTAACCTGATCCATCGCCTTTTGCAGCTGGTAGAATCTTGGATAGCTGATTTTCATGCTAATATAAATTAATATGGTAACGACAGCTACTACTCCGTAAATAATGAGACTGAGCCGGATATTGAGCAGGCTTGCCAGTACTATGCTGCCAATGCAGACAACAGGTGCCTTAAGGAAAATACGCATCATTCCATTTACAAATTGTATAATTTGAGAAGTATCATTTGTCATCCTGGTTATGAGCGAACCGCTTTCAACCTTATCCGCACTTACTTCCGAAAAAGACATGATTTTTTCAAATAAGTCTGCCCGTAAATCCGCTCCCATTCTTTGAGAAACGTGGCTTGCTAAAATATTTCGCGCAACGGCAAAGCAAGCGCCTATCAAAGTTACAACGAGCATCAGCATGCCCCAGTAATAAACCTTTGCCAGAGAGCCTTTTTCAATTCCGCTGTTTACGATATGTGACATCAGCGTAGGTCCAAGCAAATCACAGACCGCTTCCAGCGTCACGCACAAAACGGCTATGAAAAACGGCTTTTTATATCTTCTGAAATATTTGCTATAAAGTTTCATTATTATCCTCAGCTTCCAATATGATCTTATTCCTGAAATCATTGCCAAATGTGATAAGATATAGTATATCACGCAAAATGCTGAAAGTTAATAATTTCCGAGTTTTTCTGTTGCAGTCCATCAGATATTCGCAATCCGCTTCGCTATTTGATTTATTTTCTAAATATTTCCATGATATTTTTTGCGTTTTTGCTCATAATAATATTGTGTTCAAAAACACATCATTATAGACGGAGGTGTCAAGCTATGGATGGCAATGCGGAAATAACAGTTTAGCTGTTAGCGAAGTGTTGTTAACAGCTTAACCCTAAGTACGAGAAATGTCCCAAAATTTTAATTTTGGGACATTTCTCTTTTTATCTTATGATTCCACCAGATTTAAAAACCTGATCAGTCGTATTTTTTCCTATTTGCAAATGCTGTTTATGCGCTCAGGGGTTATTTCACCGTAATACTTCTCCATAATCTGACCATCTTTGATCCATACGAAACAGGGAGTACTCTTAACATCAAGCCGTTTTGCAATGCCATCTGATTTATAAACGTCGATGCAGGATACCCGGATGTCGCTATGATCCTGTTCAAACTCTTTGAAAACCGGCAGCAGTTCTCTTGAATGGGAATCGATTGCATTATAAATGTATGCCAGCGAAGATTTTCCTTCATTCATAATCTGCTTTTCAAATATTTCACTTTCCGAAACATATTTTTCTGCACCGTATCCGGCAACGGCTCCGTCTCCCACCGCTGTTGCAACCTGCTTTAAGTATTTGTCACGTACATCTCCCACTGCAAATACTCCGGGGATGTTTGTTTCCATCCGTTCATTTGTTAACAGATAACCGCCTCGGTTCATATCCAGAATGTCACGGAATATTTCTGTATTTGGCAGATAGCCGATAAACAGGAAACAGCTGTCCACATGTACGGGAACTTTTTCCTCTGTTTTTACATTTTTTAACACAACCGTGTTAAGCCTTTCGTCTCCTTCAAAGCTGTCCACAACTGTATTCCAGATAAACTCCATTTTCGGATTTGCCAGAGCCTGTGCCTTTGCAATCTCGTTGCAGTCCATTTTGCCATTCTCATGCATGACAGATACCATAACTTTATCTGCAAATTTAGTTAAAAATATTCCTTCTTCAATGGCTGCATCCCCGCTTCCGATGACCATAACGGTCTTTCCGGTGTTTGCCGCTGCATCACAGGTGGCACAGAAAGAGATCCCTTTGTCATAAAGATATAATTCCTCACTTTTTGCACCGGTCAAACGCGGCTTGCCGCCGCTTCCAATAATAACAACCTTTGCCTGGTAAATGGTACGAAATGTTTCTACCTGTTTGATATCTCCTTCCAGAGATACGGATTTTACATCAGTTAATTTAAACTCCACACCAAACTTTTTGGCCTGCTTATGAAATAATTCCATCAGTCCGAGGCCTGTCGCCCCATCCGGAAAACCGGGATAGTTCTCTATTTCATTGGTATATGTGGCAAGCCCGCCTACCAGAGTTTTTTCTATGATCAATGTTTTAAGCTTTGCTCTGCCGCAATATATTCCAGCAGTTAAGCCGGCTGCTCCGCCCCCAATAATTACAACGTCATATGATTCTGTTTTTTTAGTCATTGCAACCTGTTCCTCTCTGAATATTCTTATATTTTTATAGGGGCAATCAAATATGATCGCCCCATGATTACAAATTACATAAAATATTTGGCTAATAATTTGCTTCCCAGAAAAGCTCCTACCAGCAGAAATGCACCGAATACCCACCCGGATAAGGAAAAGGATGAAATCGCGGTAAATAACGCTCCTATATTACAACCATTTGCAAGTCTTGCTCCATAGCCCATTAACAAACCGCCAAGAATTGCCGCTATTACCTGTTTTAAAGACTTGATCTTCTTGATCTTAAACTGTGATGCAAATAGCGTTGCCGCAAAAGCACCCAGTACTATGCCCAAATTGCGGATGGAAGCACCGTCTGCCAGAAAGCTGGTATTTAGTTCCTTCTGCATTTTTTCTGAGGCATAATATACCCAGCCGCTTGCGTCACCGCCAAGAGCTTTATAGATCCAGGTTCCCCAGTTGGCAAATGCGCTTGTTACACCCCAGCCGCTGCCAAGAGCTGCAAAATGGGCAATTTGAAATACTGCAAGCAATACAGCACCGGCCACGTATGTTAAGGGTTCTTTTAACAGCTTTTTGTAAATGGGATGATCGCCAAGCTTAATAAAAAATTGTTTCAAATTTATTCACCTGCTTTCACAGAAGTTATCTACTTCGTCTTCTCGATGACAATTTCCCATTCTCCATCATCTACTTCTTCAATTTCAACGTTGTGTCCCTGTTTTCTGGCCCACTCAGGAATATTCTTCATTGCGCAGCTATGATCGATGGATACAGCCAGAACGTCTCCTACGGATAACTCATTGATTTTTTTCTCAGTTTTCATAAGCGGGACTGGACAAGCCTCTCCCAGACAATCTAATGTAAATTCAGCCATTTCATATCTCCTTTAATTCAAAATTATTTTAATCTGCACTTCCCATTTTCTTTTCCTGCCATTTGACAGCTGCTATGTATAACAGCACAATGATCAGTCCTTGTACGACGATTGCACCGAACCAGCCAAATACGTCCGGCAAAAAGATCTTCGGAGCATTCTCATTGAATTTACTCCAGAAGTTCATATCATGTGCACCCCAGAAAGAACCTGCTATGAAAAATACCAAAGACAGCATTTGCATGGTAAAGCCCTCTCCAACGCGCATCAAGGTACCGGATGCGCAGCCGCCGGCAATGACCATTCCAATGCCAAACAGAACTGCACCGACAGCCAAGGGCAGGCCGATGGGCGCTACGCCAACCATATTGAGATTGGAATCCGCATTTGCCAATATACCGGCATACTTGATTGCCCAGAAACCGACACTTGCAACTGCAACTGCAACCAGTACGGCTCTTGTTACGGATGTGCTTCCTGTTATGCATGGATCACGGAATGCTGCTGTAAAGCAGAAACGTGAACGCTGCAGGATATATCCGAATGCAATACCAAATCCCCAAAAAACAGGCAGCTTATTGCTCCCTCCTGCCAAATAAGATCCAAAAGCAATGATCAGGATTGTAACCAGAATTGCGTATGGGATCTGGCTTTTTTTCGGTTTTCTTGGCTTTCGCACTCTTTCCCCACCAACTTTTGTGTTAACCTCTGACACGTAAATCCCCCTTTCTTAAAAATAGTATTTGTTAATATTATAACAAAATCACAATTCAAATTATACCATACTTATCAGAATCCGGTTAATCAAGAATCTGATATGTCATAAGATTTACTTATAACCCATTATTTTATCACTCTAGCCACACTGAATTATATTTGATATAATAAAAGAACAAAAAAAGAGCTGTTAAGTTTTTAACAGCTAGAACGACTGATTCATAGTTAAATTTCAGAAAGGCGGGGTAACATGAACATTCAAAACCTGAAAATGTTTATAAAAATAGTGGAATCCGGCAGCATCTCAAAAACTGCCGAACAGATGAATATCAGCCAGTCCGCATTAAGCCAGCAGCTTCGGGTCATGGAACAGGAATTCAGTGCACGGCTTTTTGAACGGAACTATCAAGGCGTGATTCCGACTAACGTAGGTATGATTGTCTACAGCCGCGCCCTTGAGATCTTATCGTCCTATGACAGATTGTTGGTTGATATCACCAACGCACAGAATCAAAATAAAACCGTACATATCCTCGCTTCCCCCTGTGTTTATTCCTATGCCCTGCCATGCACGTTTTACCATGTAAAAAACAAGTATCCGGAATATACCCTTAATATGGAGATGATGTCCAGCAGAATCATAGAAGAAAAAATATCAAAAGGCGTTGCTGATATGGGAATCATCATAGGCAAGCCCAAGGATAAAAATCTATCTGTAAAAAAGGTATTTACCGACCGTGTTTTTCTGGTTGCAGGAGAAAAAATGAAGGTTCCTGCCCAGTTAGACTGCCAGGATCTTTATCATTATCCGCTGCTGATGCTGGTAAAAGCCCAAAAAACAAGACAGGTACTGGATAAAATGCTGAACAAAAACGGAGTCCGCATCAATCAGCTGCACATCCCTTATGCCCTTGAATCCACAGAATCCATTAAGCTGTCCGCAATTAATGGTTTTGGGCTTGCTTTTCTTCCCTACATGGCAATCAAAAAAGAATTATACAATAAGCAGCTTCGCATTGTTGAATGTCCCTGCCTGGAGTTTGATAATGAATATTATTCCATAAAAAATGCCGGCAGTGTTCCTCTCAATTATGAGTCGTCTAAACTCATCAAGTATATGGAAGCGATATTAAAAGAGACTATTTGTTAACAGAAATGGTGACTTCCCATACACCGTTAATGACTTCTTCCGCATCATATTTCAAATGATTGGCATTGCAGAAAACTTTAATATTAGAAATAGTACAGCTATGATCCGTAACCAACATGCAATCCTCACCGTTTTTTATGGAATCAATCACATTTTTTAGTCTCAAGACAGGTACCGGACACATATCACCAAGGCAATCAATTTTAACCATAAGCGCTCCTTCTGCACATTTCTATACCTTCACAGGCTGCTGTGCTTAAGATCTGACAAAAACAGGGTACAGATTCATTTTATCTAAAATATTGCTGACTATCAATAGGAAACTATCAATATATCCTGCAATAAAAAAGCTGCCGCTATATAGACTTCTCATCTATTTAGCAACAGCTTTTTTTATCCCCTGTCTCCCTGCTATCAAAGCTTGCTAAAAGCAGCCTGACCAGGATAGCAGATGACCACATCATAACGGCCTCATAAATCGATGCCGCAAAGCCGCAGGAGACCTCGTGAACCATGGCGGTACATGCTCCTCCATAGGTTATAATTGTCCCAGACGGTAAAGAGCCAGTGCGTAGATCTTTGCATTGGTCATTAAGTCTTCCACACTCATCCATTCATTGGGATTGTGGCTGATGCCTTTCTGACCTGGGAAGCTTGGACCAAAGGGGACAATTCCCGGCATGGCCTTGGCATAAGTGCCGCCTGTGGTGGTTACAGGGGTGCCATCCTGCCCTGTGACCAGTTCATAGCTCTCCTGCATGGCCTTAACCATAGGTGTGTCCTTTGGGAATACCACCGGGTCATAATTCTGTATGAGTTCGGCCTTAAGCCCCTCTGCCCCGGCCTTCGTGCAGATGCGCTTCATAAGTTCCTCTATGGTAACGCCTCCCGGATAGCTTAATGTCACATCAAAGGCCGTCTGTTTCCCATCACAGAGACTGCCTGGAGCCACGCTCAGCTTATATCCCCGCATCTCCATCAAGCCATATTCCTCGTGGCTAAAGTCGATCCCCAGCCGGTCGCCTGTATTCCTGGCTCCGATAAAATATTTGTTTACAAAATCAAAAAATGTTTCCAACTGCTCCATACCGCCTGTAATCCGCACCACGGCTCTGCCCCGCTCACTGTACACCACCGGATACTTGCAGTCCGGTGTGAAGCCATAAAGAGGCGGTCTCTCCTTTGAGAGATAATACTTCAGATCCTCAAATCCGGATTCTTCGTCGCATCCGAAGATGATTCGAACAGGATTTTTAAGAACAAGCCCTGCCTCCTTAATGGCTGCCAAGCCATAGAGGCATGCCACGATAGGTCCTTTATTATCCAGCACTCCCCTGCTGTAGATGACTCCGTTTTCCAGATGGCCGCTGAAGGGCTGCTGCTTCCAGCCTTCTCCTGCCGGAACCACATCCACATGACCAATGGCGCAGACATAGTCTTCTCCCATACCGTATTGGGCATATCCCATATAATGATCCAGGTTCACAGTGTCAAATCCCAGCTGCACACTGATATCCAGGGCACATTCCAATGCACGCTTCACACCAGGGCCAAAGGGAGCCCCATCACAGGCCTCCCTTTCCACACTGTCAATGCGTACCAGCTCCTGGACACTGCTGATGAACCGGTCCTTTAACCGGTCCACGCAGTCCAGGATCTTCTTATCTGAATCGTTTTCTATCGTTCTATCTCCCATATCTTATTCCTCTACGGGCGCCATACGCGTCTTCATATAATGTTCCATCCATTCCTCAGAGGCTTTCTTATAAGTGCAGCGGCCGTCCTCCCCACGGGTTACCAGGTAAACCGTGGGTTCCAGTTCCTCCGTGACCACTGCGAAAGAAAATCCCTCGATATTTGTGGCGACACCCCACTCTCCCTTAGGATTCATGGCAATAAGGGATATGTCACCGGCCTCGCCCCGGCGTTCCCGAAGTTCCATATCCAGCCGGTTCACCGCTGTCTCACAGGCTTCCTGAGGATGCATTCCCTCTCCCATAAGCCGGACGATCTCATAAGAAATGCAGCCTTTCATCAGATCCTCACCCAGGCCAGTGGCGCTGGCGGCTCCTTTCTTGCTGTCGGCATAGAAGCCGGAACCAGATATAGGAGAATCGCCTACCCGGCCCTTTTTCTTCATGAACAGACCGCTGGTAGAGGTGGCTGCCGTCATCTTGCCATTCCCATCCAGGCAGGCCATACCCACGGTGTCATGGCCGGAATAAGGCTTAAGCTCCTTAGCTGCTGCCTTGGCCGCCATCTCCTTAACCCGCTTCCTGTAATGTGCCCTGGCTCTGTCTGTCAGCATATTCTTGCGCTCAAAGCCTTCCTTGTGGGCAAATTTCTCAGCCCCCTCAGCTACCAGCATGCTATTGACTTTCTCCTGGCTTAAGCGTCTGGCAATGGACACCGGGTTGGCAAAGTCCCTGATAGCAGCCACAGCTCCTATATCCAGTGTGTTGCCATCCATATAGGCAGCGTCCATTTCCACTTCCATTTCCTCATTAGGCAGTCCGCCGTAGCCCACGGATTTATAATAAGGGAAGTCCTCCACCTGACGGATGGCCAACTCAATGGCATCCCCTGCGTCGCCGCATTCTTTTAGCAGCTCAGCTCCCTTGGTAATCCCTTCTACGGCCATACGCCAGGTTGCTATCATACCCCACATGGCAAAGGCCTCCTTTTATCTAAAACAGAATTCATGAATCAGCTCCGAAGTGTCTGCACCGTCGGCCAGGGCCCTGGCCATAGCACACATATTTCTTAAGGCGTCATTAAGGCCCAAACCGCCCTTTTTGGGCGTCTCCACAATTGATACTTTATCTTTATAAGCCGCAATGGTATCTGCATTCTCCACAGACATGGCTGCAAATGCCTTTGCCTTGGTGGTTGCGTTAATATCGCAGGCCACTTTGGCGCACATCTGCGCGTAATCCACATAGTTAAAGGCTGGTCCGCACATTACCACATCCGGCTGCAGCTTGTTCACCATGGCACAAAGCTTGCGGCTGACCTCCTCCGGATCGGCAAGGTACGTGCCATTGCCGCAGCACAGACAGGCCATGATGTGTCCGTCCACCTGTTTTAAGAAAGGCTCCATCATGACTGCTGGTCCGATGGGCTCTTTTTTCCCTGTTAGGGGAACCATGGTGTCGTCCTTGGTTCCAAGTCCTGACTGAATCTGGTCATATATCATAATAAGCTTCATACCATACACCTCATTTTATAGATCATCAAAAGAAAGATCGTTAAGATCAATATCGTCATCATCGGTTTTCTCAGTTTTCCTGGTCTCGTCTTCCATGTACTGTTTATCCATTATCTTGATGAACGGCATATAGATGAATACGCCCAGAACAAGAAGAATCAGCTGAAGCACGGCCCCCTGCCAGCCGGTTGCCAGGAACCCGGAGAGGATCACAGGCATGGTCCACGGGATTGCTACACCAGAGCACAGAGGAACCAGGCCGATGCTCATGCAGAAGTAGGAAATCACAATGTTGATGGTGGGCACCAGCATGAAAGGAATGAGAATCATTGGGTTCAGTAAGATGGGAAGGCCAAACACAATGGGTTCATTGATTCCGAACAAGCCAGGGATAAATGCCAGTTTCCCTAACTCTTTGATACGCTTGGAACGGCAGAAAAACAGCATTGCGATCAGCAGAGACAAGGTGGAGCCGCAACCGCCAAACGTGGCGAACAGATCCTGGAACTGCTGGGATATAATATTGGGCAGCGGCTGGCCTGCCTGTAATGCAGCCAGATTCTCCGCAGACAAGGTCTGAAGGATGGGATTGAATACCGCACCCACTACGGAACCGCCGTTTACTCCGAAGAACCAGAAGAGATGGAGGAAGATATAAGCGATTACCATAGCCGGAAGGGTGTTGCCCAGCTTAAGGAGAGGAGTCTGCAGGATGGTGAACACAAAGTTGAATGCGTTATCATATGGGGTCATGGCAAAAATAATGTTTATGATGAAGAACACCAGCACAGAAATTCCGGCAGGAATCAGGGCAGAGAAAGACTTTGCCACTGTAGGAGGAACACCGTCAGGCATCTTGATGATCCACCCTTTTTTATTGACCCACGCATAGATGTGTACAGACAGGAACGCCACAATAATTCCTACGAAGATTCCCTTGGAACCCACCCAGCCCAGGGGAATACCTGATACAGCAGTATCATTTACCATGATCTTATAAGGCATGATTAAGAACCAGCATACCAGTGATACGGCAGCGCCGAACAGCTTATCTACCTTCATCTGTTCGGAAAAGGAATAGCCGATTCCAACGACTGCCAGCATTGCCATGATTGAGAACGTGGCATCGGTTGGCTTGGCGAAGTAGGCATCCCAGTTCTCCCCAAAGAACCTTGCCCAGAAATTAGTCCACCCGGGAATCGGGAAATTGGCAATGAGCAGGAAAAAGGAACCCACGATTAACAGCGGCATGGACAGCAGGAAGCCGTCACGAATTGCAATAAGATACTTGTTCTTTCCGATCCGCTCTGCCAAAGGCATGAGTACTGACTCTAATTTACTTAACATATTGTTATTCCCCCGTTTTTATTTGTTTTTGCTATGATGGAAGTTCTGTTTTTTAATAGCTGTTATTTGGAAGCTTTTAAAAGTTTTATTGCTGATTTAAGTACCTTTTCACCATTCATCATACCGTAATCGGTCTGGTCAATGACCTGTATCGGGATTCCTTTGCTTCCAAACTTTTCCACAATCTCACCGTAACGGTATTTGACCTGGGGTCCCAAAAGGATCACATCCGGATGCTTTTCATCGATGATCTGTCCGATCTTGCCATCCGGGAAAGCTTCCACTTCAATGGGAAGGTTATGCTCGTTGGCTACGCTCTGCATCTTGCTTGCCAGCATGCTGGTTGACATACCTGCACTGCAGAATAAATACACTCGTTTCATTGTAAAATCCTCCTTGCTATTTGCATTTTTTTATTTCCATTATTTACTCCCCACCTTCTCCTCCAGCTCTGCGATCCTCCTGTAGCTGGCGATCATCTCTTCTGCGATGATTTTGAATCCTTCCGCGCTCATAAGCTGGTCTTCCGCATGGATCAGAATCAGGGAACCGCCCACCGGCTCACCCTGGGCCTCTTTCTGGATCAGTTCAAAGTGGGCCTCATGTCCTGCCAGGAACATTTCCTGACCGGCTTTCATACATTCCCCGGCACCACCGAAATCCCCCTGCTTTGCTTTCTGGATCGCCTCAATATAGCTGGACCTTGCTCCGCCTACATTGGATATGATTTTAAAGCAAATGGTCTCTAATCCCTCTAACATATTGCTGCCTCCTGAATGTGTTGATGGTATGCAAAATGCAGCAAAACCTTTTTGTTTGCTGCATCTTAACTTAAGCTGCCTTAATTAATTATAATTATAAGGCTTTTATTCACTTTTTTCCTTAAAGGCATTTCCTAGCTCTTAGGAAATTCACTCCATGATCCGGTCGATAAATTCCTCATATCCACAGGGAGCCGCCAATTTTGCCAGCTCCTCAGGCTGATTCACTATGTTGGATATCCAGTCAAAGAAGATTTTAATCATCCTGGCATCCCCTATATTGATGGCAAACAGCATCACCAGCCGTACCTCAAAGACACCCCATTTCACAGGATTCTTAAGCTGGGCCACCGCAATGGTGGAATTCCCGGCAAAGGCTCCGAACGCGTGGGGAATTGCAAATGTATTCACAAAGGAGGTTGGGGTCATCTGCTCCCTCTTTAATACCACATCTGTAAACTCCGGATCCACAACTCCCTCCTGTATCAGACCTGAGCACAGCATGCGGATGATTTCCTCCGGGTTTGTACAATTCACCTCTGTGTGGTAGTGTTCCCTGCGGATTAAGCTGCCGATATGGGAGGAGAATTCCAGCCGGAATCCTTTCTTATCCAACCGGTTGATGGCCTGGAGAATCCTGGACTCTGTCTCGGAATCCACGAATAAGTTAATGGAGACGGTCTCCACGTTCAACCCATGTTCCAGGGGAAACGTACTGAGCAGAAGATCCGGATCCAGTGAAGACACTACCTCCTCTTCAAAATAACCAAAGACCTTCACCACTTCCATCCTCTCACGAAACATATCAGATATTTTCTTCACGCACATATCAGAAAAGGACTGGTTATGAGGCAGGATCATTACGGCATGATATTTTCTTTCTGTTTTCATACGCTCACTGGCGGCTCCCAGATGAAGGGCGATATAGCAGCTCTCTGCATCGGATATGGGAGTCTTAAGCCTATCTTCCAGAAATTCCACCACGTAGATGCCCATCTCGAAGACCAGAGGGTATTTGCGCTTGATCTCTTCCACAAACACATCCTCCATCCGGACCTGGTTCCTTACACGCTCTACCAGACCGTGGATGTGCATCTTAAGACCGGCAATAAGATCCCCATCCTGCCGGAAATCCAGCCCGAACAGAGTGTATATCTGTTCCAGGGCCTCGCCTACCAGTTTCCTGGTACTCAGCCACCTGCCGCCGAAATTCACGTAATCGTCGGTATAATTGGAGGCTTTTCTGCCCATGACGACCAGGGCGAACATCCCCACTTCTCCCTCATGGATCTTTACATGCAGGCGTTTGGAAATGCGGTCAAAGAAATCCTTTGAAATCTGGTACTCGATGGTATCCTCTAACCCCTGCATCTCCTCTTCCATACTGATGTAGTTGGCGCAGTTCATCCTCTCAATGCTGGTGCCGGCATGCAGGATCAGCATGGGAAACATGGATTCATGAATGGAATAATCGTATTCCTTCAACACATCCACGAATATGTCCTTTACCTCAATTAAGTTGAAGCTTTTATATAGATTCGCCAGCATATTTAAGTTGAGAAAATTCTCCTGTACCTCTGCCATCAGTAAATCCCTGTAAAACCGCCGTTTACCGGTCTCATCCCCCTTTAAGGATATGCATTCCTTATTGCGGACCAGCCTTAAACCGGGATAGGGTTCCAGCATCTTGCGAATACGCTTTAAGTCATTGTCAATGGAGGCTCCGCTGACATAGATCTGGCTCTGGAGAAGGGTAAGGTTCAGTTCCTTCACCTCGAATAACAGCTTCTGAATCATGTATGCGCAGCGGGCACCCGGAGTCTGGGGAATATCCGTCCCCCTGGATTCTTTTGGCGGCAGAGGCGACAGACTGGCATTTTCACAGATGCGGTAACCCCGCCGCACATTAGACTCTATGGGCGGCGGGCTCATGTGTCTGTTAATGGATTCTACATCGGAGCGTATGGTACGGTCCGACACCTGCAGAAGAACAGCCAGGCGCCTGCTGGTTATCCAGTCTCCCAGCTCTGATAATATGGCAAGCAGCTGCTCCTGTCTTTGATTCTGCATGTCTAAATACTCCTTTTCTTGCTGTGTTCTTCCGTAAAATCCCTTGTTTAGAGGATGCAGAATGCAAATACCGTCCATGGGTTTGCGTAATCCAGCAGAACATGTTCATACTCTGGAAGATGACCGATCACATTCTTGCGGCCGTCATTTGGCATGTCTTTGGTTACGATTTGCAGTTCCCCCTTATATTTGGGATAGCCATCATTTAATATAACCACATCGCCGGGTTTTAAATCTCTGGTATTAGCAACAGGAATAGAACGGTCCGCAAAAGTGACTCTGGGGCCGGAGGAACGGATCATGTAGTCGTTTAAATCACCTCTTACCACATGACGAAGTTCATAATCCAGGATCTGGCGCTCGGTCTGAGTCAGTTCTTTCTCCAATTGGATCCCAAAGGTCAGGATGCTGGTATTAATGTCGGCGCAAGCCTTGAGTTCCTCATCATCAGCATAGGCATTGGCGATAAGCACATCATCTATCATACCGGTGGCAAGCAGATGGCGCACCTGAAAATCAATCGGAAGACCACGGTGCATCTCCAGAGTACACAGCCCTTCATTTACGGGCCAAGGACCGTACGCTCCTGGCGCGTTGCTGGACACAAAGGCTGCTACCTTAAGTCCAAGTGATTTCATCTTATCATTACAGGTATTAAATTGTTTAAGGCTCAATCCCGTATACTTCTGCGGATAAAAATTATGGCAGGTAATCAGCTTGTCACGATCCGGATGGTGGTCTATGACATTCTCCACATAGGCCAGCTTTGTGCTGGCATTGAGCTCTATCTTAAGCCCCTGGGGATTATAAGTCATAAGACTTTCTTTCATGCCGTCAAAGCCTTCATCCAGACGGATGCCATCCACATGCATTTCCTGAAATACGGATAAGTTCTCGTAGGAGATTCCCAGCCGGGTGAATACGGCAGGGCTCACATCCGGTATGGCCTCCATACCGCAGGCGTGAGCTTCATCCGCCAGTCTCCGAAAACGGCCGATCACTACTTCCCTGCTCTCCTCCACACTTAAGAGGCAGGTAAAGATTCTCTTATACCCCAGTTTTCCTGCCTTTCTGATATATTCCATGTCCTTTTCTTCGGTAGAATGTTCCGGATAAACGGAAATACCCAATTTTGCCATAAGTTTAACCCCTCTCTTATATTTAACCATCCGGTATATTCATACCGGATGGTTCCTTGATATCAACTATAGTCCATCAAGAAAGAGTCTGGAGGTAAATCTATTTCCTAATTGCTAGGAAATATCTTGTTTCTGCTATAAATTGGTCTGAAGAAACCCCTTAAGGAAATCGATTGCCCTGTCTTCATCCTCCCCCTCTACAATAAACTCCAGGCAATCTCCATGACGTGCTCCCAGACTTATGAGTGAGAGTACATTTTTACAGTCCGCTGTGCCTTTCCTGCTTTTAAGGGTTATACGGCTTTCATATTCCGATGCCGCCTTGCTCAGCCTCAAAGCATTGATGGCGTGAAGCCCCTGCTTGTCCGATACAATGTATTCATAACTAATCATCTCATCATCACCCTTTACGATTCATGCGAAAACGACAAGCCAATGTCAGAACGG
>POVV01000272.1_pt1 | contig 38766 bp, 65 predicted proteins | sample 1560271 | NCBI WGS metagenome assembly POVV01 (sample SAMN08337232, study PRJNA429181) | Bioreactor metagenome, whole genome shotgun sequencing project. | biome: cows' rumen and soil; feature: anaerobic; isolation source: anaerobic chemostat enrichment culture, galacturonate as sole carbon... | reverse complement strand
TGCGTATGTTTTTGCATAATTTATAGCTGCATTTATAGTGGTGTACTGCGCTCCCGTCTTGCCGACCGTAAGGAAATTGGAGTTTGCTTTTAAATTTGTCTTATCTAAATTGCTATTTAGTGTATCAGTAGTTTGTTTGAGAGAATACAGAGCCGCCATACTGGCAGCCTTAGAAGCATCGTTTACAATCTGGCTTACCACGTCAGTTTTTAACAGCAATTTATTGGCCACCCTATCAGCAATCGCATTGATAAGCAACTGCACTGTGGAGCTTCCACCTGTTGCACCAACCAGTCCCTGAACGTCTGTGGCACTGATTAAGTTTGCTGCATTCGGGCCTGTCGCACCGGTATCCCCTTTATCGCCTTTATCACCTTTGTCACCTTTTGGGCCGGTTGCTCCTGTTGATCCGGTATCACCTTTGGGACCCGTTGCTCCGGTAGCGCCTGTTTCTCCCTGAATTCCCTGTTCTCCCTGTGGCCCTAAATTAGTACCAGCATACACCCATTTAGCAACTGTAGCGGCACCGGCTACCGTACACCGATATACCCGTCCCCTATCTGCTCCTGTGCTCGTATTTTGGTAATAATCGTTCACAAGGGCTGCTGTAACTCCTGATCCACTAAATATTGTGGCAGTTGTACTTGTGCCAGTTATCCCGGTTCCATTATACCAGAGGCTTCCGCGCTGCCCGGTATCTCCCTTTGCACCGGTTGCTCCTGTGGCTCCCGTTGGCCCCTGAGCTCCGGTATCTCCCTTTGGCCCAATTGGCCCCTGTGGCCCGATTACTGAGCCTAAATCTAATTCAACAACAGCCATATTATCCTCCTAACCTCACAATAAAATGCCCTACTTCATTAATGTACACTGGCGGTGGATCTGCGGAGGTATCTGAAAACAGCATATACAAATGTCCGTTTTCCCGGACTTGAAAGGCATAGTTTCCGTTTGCCTGCGTCACCACGGCATCAGACCCTCTCTCCCCCTGTTTACCCTGCGGTCCCTGTATTCCTTGAATTCCCTGTGGCCCCTGTGGTCCTGCGGCTCCTGCGGCACCCTGATTTCCTTGTGGTCCCATCGGTCCCATCGGTCCATTAAAATACCCATTCAAAAGCAGGGTGTTAAACTCTGTCAAGGTTTCATCTACACGGCCTCCGGCTGCGGCTATGTCCGTTACGGCCTCGTTTGCAATTACCTCTGTCTGATCCCTGAAGGTCTTGGCATTGTTCTGATATTGAAAAGCCGTATCTCTGGCGGTCTGAGCGTCCAGCATATATTGCCGTAGCTCCATCTGTATGGAAGCGTCCAGCTTCTCCATGGTTACGGATCCGTCAACGATCTCCGCGGTAATGGTCCGATTCAGGATTTTCATTGCAATCGTAGCTGTACTGTCCACGGAATAGACAAACCGGGTAAGGTCAATAACTTTCTGTGTGCCGTCTGCCAAGGTGAGGACAAGTTGATTCTGATCGTTAATGTCAAAGTTCGTTACTACCTTTTCAATATCCAGATCATATGTTTTTATGGTACCATTCTGCAGAGTAACCGTAAGTATTCCGGTTTTAGTATCCATAGAAACGTCTTTTACCATGGTATTAACAAGGGACTGCTCTGCCTTTTTAGCATCTAACTGCACGATCCGGTTATCTGCTTCTTTGATACCATTCTCAATCTTAAGCAGGTTCGTTCGGTTTATGGGGGTCTCCTGCGAAGGTTCGTTCTTCCAGTCCGTTATGTAGTAATATGGTCCATAAGCCATTAACTGGCACCCTCTTTCTTTTCATGTTCATTGCTAATTTTGGTTTTCCTTTCAGGTGGGTTTTTCCAATCAGCCGGCGAGTAAAGGTCTCTAAACTTTTCTTCTCCCACAGGTTCATTGATTTCTCCCTGCATTCCGGAATCTAAAATCTGTGCAACGGCTGCAATCTGCCTTGAATTCTGGATACCGGTCACACTTACGCCGTTTAAAAGCCATACTATCTGCTGTATCTGGTCTTCTGTGAATGTGATAACTTTTTTCATATTTCCTCCTTTCAGCATACAAAAAGAGCGGGGAATCAATCCTCGCTCTTTATAATAGTTTTATTTAATTATTTGCTGCTGTGCTGGTATCCGTTTCAATAACTACCTGTCCGTCTTTTGTCCACGCTCCATCAGGTCCTACAGTGTAACCGTCTGGTGTTGTGGTGTCGTGAAGCATATAGCACCACCTGTCAAAGTAGTACCATTTGCCACTTCCAGGGTCATGAAACCATGTACACTGCAGTGCCAGTCCCTCTTCGTCAAGGTATATCCAGGCCCCGTCGTATTCGTGATACCACGCATTTTTAATAGGGAGATAATCTTCATCCATCGCACTAAGTCTTGGCCTTAATTCACCATCTCTCAATGGTAGTCGCTCTTCTGCAAAGGCTACCATATTTAAGGAAAAAATCATCATTACCACGGCAAAGAGCAAATGTTTTATTTTCATGTATTCCACCTCCGCTTTTCTTTTATGATAACATATGCGTTTGACACACGCAACCACCAGGGGAATTATCTTGCTAAGCTCTCTATCTTGTTATATAGATAATCAAGTGCTCCAAACAAAGAATAATGTTGCCACCAATTATTACCAAACAATTCACAATCACCATTAATCTGCCTCGCATTAACAAATGGCGTTTCCAGGTGATGGTCAGACAGTATAGTAGTTCCTGCTTGGGAACTTAAATTTATTGCCGCATATTTACCGAAAGGACCTCCCTGTGCTGTTTGGATAACCACAGATCCATCGGTAGAGCGCAGCAAATTACTTCCGTTAGCACTTACATAATAATCCCCAAATCCAACGGCACTGCCATTAGCATAAAATGTTTGAGATTCCAGGTTACCTGAAAAAGTACCGTTTATGGCAACGATATTCCGGCAGGTCATTTTTCCATCACTGGTCATACTTGAATACATAGAGTCCCACGAAAAACGACTTCCACGTATATCTACTCCACCACTTTCAATAGATATCTGTGAAGACACCTGCCCTTTACTCACTTTTAAGGCGATCTGTTCGGCTGTCTGCGTAAATCGTGAATTAGTATCATTGGTGAGGTTAGTAACCGATAGTGCAATCTGGTCCGCTTTGATGCTCAATGAAGCTTCCGCTTGCTTTGCCCTGGTTACTTCTGCAAGGATCTGATTCGCAGTGATCGCAAACTTTGCTTCGGTTTCTGCTTTCAAGTCAGTTACCCTTACAGATACTTCCTCCACAGACTTCTTGATTATGGCCGTTTTTCCTTCCAGCTGTATGATCTGCGTACCGATTCCAAAGTTTTCTTTTCTTTCTCTGGTCCCTTGGGCCTCGAAGGTATCCATCATTGCCTGAATGCCTTTTATCGTGCGTTTTAAGCAGTATGTTTCAATCACATCGTCAGATGTATAACAGATGATCCCGTCCCCCGGTTCTACCCATGGAAGAGCCTGAGTTACGATCCTACAAGGTCTGTATGTCTTACGGCTGATATTCTCATGTACTGTAGCCGCTATATTTAGCAGTTCCTGCGCTCCTTTGCCATAGACGAGGAAATTACCCTGTATTGTGTAAGTATTGGTACCAAGGCCATAAGCGGCCCCCACGTCCCCCTCTTCCTGTCGGATCTGGACTTTATCAATGCCTTTTACAAGAAAATCTTCATACTTGGCTTCCCTAAGATGTGATAAGTTCTCACCATGCATTTCTGACGGAAATAAATCATCGGATGGGAATAGTTCCTCTGATGGATAGAGTCCTGACGATCCCAGGAATACATATTTAAACTTTCCAGTATTATCAATCTGACCGAAACAGCCGTTAATCTCACAAATAGATTTCATTACGTCCCGGCCTGATAGCTTTGAGGGATCAATGGATCTTGTTACCTCCATATTGTCCAGCGGAAGAATGCTTGTTTGCTGCTGTATACCAACAAAGGAACACAAGGAGTTTCGGAACTGTTTTAGTGTCATCGGGAACGTAAGCCCACGGTACCACTCTGATACATCAACATCAAAGTTTAGCATCCGGTCATAGGCAACTATCTTTCTAAGTCTCCGGTCTGCCTGTCGTTCAAAGCTATTTACCCTATAGATCCCCAGCACCATTTCATAACCGTCCACCTCTATGGACAAAACAAACCATTTTCCTGTAACATCCATCATAATATCCGCCACAACGATTTCCACCTTAGAAGCACAACATTCACCAAATGTTAGAGTAGTGTTATCGCAGATCATCTGTGTCAGTGCGAAAGATTCATAACTAATCTGTTCGGGACCAATGATAAGCATCGGCGTATCGTCTGGATTAGGAAAATTAATTACCTTATCATAAAAGCGAAGATTCAATTTTTTTACCGTTTCCTCACGAACCCGGTTTCTTCGATATAAAGCTTTTATTTCTTCTGGCACATTAAGCACCATACCACCTCCTTAATACTCAATCATTGCGATTCGTACAGGCTTATATCTTATATCCCCGCTCGCTTTATCGATATCATAAAATTCATATTTGATGTCTGGACTATAGAAGGTCCCGGTCTTATATTCCGTGTCCCAATACTCCAGAGCAAATTCATCACGGTTCTTTAAGATATTTTCCATTATCGCCCTGTCCGCATCATGTAGGACCTTAGTTGTAAATTCTATCTTTGATGGCATATGAGGCAGGATATTGCGATGAAGGTATCCTGTGCTGTCCCTGTATGAATCCAGATCCTGCCTTTGGTTCGGTATGATGGAAAAGCTCCCGAACGCTATTAAGCTGTTCGGGAAGATTACTCCATCAACCTTTAATAAATATCCCTGATAGGACATAGGCATCACTCTCCTTTATGTTAATATGCCGTTCCCAGCTGTTGCCCGGTATTCTGTCTGTAATCTTCGGCACCGGACTTCCATAAGTCTACGACATCACCTTTATTTACTCCCGGCTTGGCAAGAATGGCTCTTAATAGTTGATTCTGTTCTCTCAGTAGTTGATTCTGTTCCGCATTGGCTACAGTAACAGCGGTTGCGATTCCATCCGTTATCTGATCATTGTTTGCTACTGCCGTTCGGTTCCCGATCCTTCCAACGAGCTCCGGACCGGATTCACGGGCAAGGAACATTTCGCCAGTAGCGGGATAACCACCAGATGCAAAGGCCGGTATTTGAGGAATTGTGAAAAGTTGGAACGATCCTCCCTCTATGACCGTCTTTCCTGCTATCTCAACATCTTTCCACTGAAACTTCATTTTTTCATTGAGCCAGTCAATGAACTTATTAAACAGTGCCCTAGCTCCCTCAATAGCATTGCTGAATGTGGTTGTAAACGCTTCCGGGACCTTTGCCATGATGTCCTTCCATCTCTTCAGTGTAAACCAGGGGCTTACTTCCTTATCCCACCAGCTTGCAATGTCGGTTTTCCATGCTCCCACGGTTTCGTCCCAGGTCTTTTTTAACTGCTCCTTGATGGTTTTGTATAAATCACTCCATTTCTGCAATGTGAACCAGGGGGATACACTTTCACCCCACCAGTTAGATACATCTGTAGACCACTGCGCCACCGTGTTGTCCCAGGTGCTTTTCAGACTGGTTTTTATATTTCCATATACCGAATTCCATTTATCAGCGGTAAACCATGGTGTAACTTTACTATCCCACCAGTTCTGGATATCACCAGACCACACAACAACCGTTTCATTCCATTTCTTTTCCATGCTGGTCTTCATGGCGTCATACAAGCCACTCCACTTTTCAACAGTAAACCATGGAGAAACATCATTCTGCCACCATAAGGAAATTCCCGTATTGCTCCACCACGCCTTAAAACTATTCCATTTGGTCTGAGCATTCTTGTTAAGATCATCAAGCCATTTAGACTGATCTTCCCCAGCCTGTTGCCTGATCTTCTTACCTTCCTCGATCCAACGCTTGATAGATTCGAATTGATTTTTGTAGGCATTGTCGTTTAAATAAGCATCGGTTGCATCGGACTGTTGGGCATATCTGCTTCCCATACCCCATTTGTTTTTCTGCTTTGAGGTTTCTTTATTTGCGTCCCATTCTGCCTGTACCTTTAATGGATTTTCTTTGTACTCCCTTAATTTATCTAAAGCAGTAATCCACGCAGCAATCGTACCGCCTATAACGGTCAACGTAAGCGTTATTCCAAAGGAGGGTGCAGCAACGAATAAAAATAGCTTATCTAAAAACTTAAGCAGTTTATCAGCGCCTTTGAATCCTGTCCAGACAAGCTTTAATGCCCCCAGACTTGCTGCGATAAGCCCAATTCCATAGCCTATGCTTTCTGCCTGATCCGGGTCTATCTTTTTGAGTGCTGAAGCAATTCCGTTCAATCCTCCTGGTATAATAACATTGATGAAACTGGCTCCAACGTCCAGAAGATCGTTAAAAAACTTTAATAGTCCTTCTCCTACTTTTTCTGCAAACGGCTCCAGTGCCCGCCAGAAGTTTCTGAGAGCGTCATTGATTGCCGGCCAATTTACTCTAAGCAGGAAATTATTGACTGCATCAGCAAACATAGGGATACCGGTTCCAAGCGTCCATTTTCCAATAGGTACTAAAAACTCATGGTAGAAGTCCTGTAACCCTGTCGAAACAAAAGTACCGAACTTTGCAAGACCTTCATTCCACAATCGTTCCAATGCCACCCTGGTAGGTTCTGCAGCTTCTTTGATGCCATCTACTAAGTCTTTAATCTTTCGAGCCGACTCTTCTAATTCAGGATTTACCGTGACGTCTGAAAATAACTCACCGGAAAAGTCACCAAAATCAGGTACTCCACCGCCACCGGGTCCACTACCAGAACTACCGCCGTTACTTCCTGCACTCAAATTATTAAGCTCATCGAATGCGCCTAGCTGCTTATTCATTTCCTTGGCAGACTTTGCGGCATCACCAAGGTTATCTGCCACCGTACCGGAGGATCCAGCTGCATTCGCCAATGTATCAGCTACGTCACTTCCACCGCCACCGCCCGCATTACCAAACAGTGCCGTAGTAAAGGCTTTGAAATAGTTTGCCATTGTCTGGAGTTTGGAGAGTACGATATTGATTACCTGTATTACTGGTGTAAAGGCATTTATAAGCCCCTGTCCAATGGTTGCCTTTAAAGCATTAAATCGTTCTGTAAGAATACGAACCTGATTCGCCCAACTTCCAGAGGTACGGGCAAAGTCACCATTTGCAAAACGTAATTTTTCTTGAACAAATGCATATCTGAGCGCAACTTTTTCTGCCTCTGACATGTTTTTTGTTAATTTCCCGTATCCGTTTTCCAGAGCGTAAGCATCAAGAGCACTTTGTGTCATTACAATGCCCAAGTCCTTCAATGACTCTGTTTCGCCAGTAAAGACGGATTTTAGCTTTGTATAAGCCTCCGCTGGGTTTGTGTCGTAAAACGAAGCTACATCTGCTACTAGACCTGTCAGAGTCATACCCATAGAAGCTGCAGATTCCTCGGAAAACTTGAATCCTCGTGCCATAGAGGAAAAAACGCCAGTATATCGCTTTGCTGCAATCTCTGACATACCAAATTGTTCAATTGCGTTTTTAGCAAAGGAATCGATTCGCCCCTCCATGCTGGGGACGGCTTGTTGTATAACGTTATCCACCTCTGCCAGCTGGGAGCCTAAATCAATGCACGACTTTCCAAACGCCGCAATGGCGGTAATACTTAAAGCTGCCGCAACTACGCCAGCTATCTTCTTAAATGACGATGCCATTTTGGTGGTCTGGTGTTCGACATGGTTTGTAGTTGCTGTTGTCTGCTTTTTAACTTTTTCCAACTCATCACGATATGGCTTTGTATATGCCTCAATGATTACCTGGAGCTTTTCCAGCGTCATGCCTTCCAACCGCACCACCTCCTGATCTGGCATAGTTATGGCGGTATGCAAAGTCTATCATTTTAGCTTTGTACACCACCAGTTCATTTTCCTGTCTCTTTTTCTCAACTTCTGGACCTTCCTCTCCAAACAATTCAGGGAAGTAGTCCCAAAGTTCTAAAATCTTTGTATCCTTTGAGCCATTTACAACGAGGTTTACATATTGAGCGATATCCTTGGATAGGAAATGTTTTTCTATGAGCCTTTGTTTCATCTGCTTCCGTTCTTTTCGCTCGTAGCTTTCCAATAGGTCTTGTATCTCTGCAAGGGAAAGATTCCAGAACCGGTCCGGACTAATCCCACAATCAAGGGCAATCGGATAAAGCTCGTTGATGTAATCCGATAGGGTTCTGCTTACATGACTTCTTTCACTTCCTCCAGCTTCCGATCCATTTCCGTCTGCTGGTCCTCCGAGAAAAAACCGGATACACTGTAAATAGGCATAAGTACATCAGCCATGAAAGAAAGCTGTGTACCACCTTCCTCACAGTACTTATCAAACATAGCCTGAACATCTGTATATTTGATTCCATGTTCCCATGTCTTCATGGCTCCCTGTGTAATGGAGAGCATAACGGCAAGGGGCGGCACCCCACCAGAATTGGAAAGAATATTTAAGAGATTGCACTTAAATTTATCTTCGAGCTGACAGATAACTGCCGTTGTAAGCTTAAGCTTATATTCCCTGCCACCTACATTCCAATAGGCATATGGAGCGCGTTTCTTCTCTGTTCCCGTTTCCTCCTTCACAACTTTCTCATTTACGTTTTCATCATCTAAACCATAATTCATTATGTATTACCTTCCTTTCCTTAAGTCGGGTCAACTACTTCAATATCCGTCTGCAATCCGAGATTAAGAGTAAATTCAATAGCAGCGTTTACACCGCCTCCACTAACCTTAACGCTACACTGGGCGTCAAAGTGAAATATCGTTCCGTCCGGGAATGTCTGTTCAAAGGAAACCGTTTCTTTTGCATCTGCAACAGCCCTTAATTTTCGGTATGAGGAATCAGTGCTATTTTCCCATTTAAACTTATAAGCCAGATCGCCCGGATCTCCGATGCCTAACTCTGAATGTTTCATTTGATCTTCCAGAGTGGTGTTGTCCACCTTTTCTGGATCCACCCCAAGTTCAGGTACTTCTTTAAGTCCTGACAACGCGGTATAGGTGCTTTCCGCCTTTTTTTTCAATCCAAGTGTTATGCCATTAGCTAACATATTTTCACTCCTTCCTAATAATTGTGATAAACCTGTCCGGTCTTCACATCAATAAACATTTCATAACGCATTTGCTTATGCTTTAAACCGCTAGGATCTTCCACATCCATGCACTGGATACGTTTAAGCCCAAGGGCTGCAATGGCCTTATCTACCGCCACAGCAGCAGCAGATGTACTTCTCCTGGCCCAGATATCAATACGATACCTGCAATAAGCTTTCTGCTCTTCCATGTCCGTATACTCAGTGACTTTGTTATCTTCTTCCATGTACTGGATTGCAAGATCCTGTTCCCAATCCCTTGGGTAGAAGTCCGTTACATTGTCCGTAACAGTACAAAGGGCCGCATATACTTCGTCTTTTACATTAATCACGGTTTTGCCGCCTTTCTGATTTCTCTTGACAAATAATTGGAAATATTACGGGTTGCTCGGTCCTCGTTGTTTTTTAGAGCTGGATACATAAAAGGCTGAGCTGCTTGGCCGGAAGTCTGATAGAAACGGCCTTGTGGGGTTTCAATAGAAAACCAGCGGTATTTCTCTGCAGTTTCTTTATCAACCTGGTTTTCATGAATCCACCAGGGAGATTGTGAATAGACAGGAGATACTTCCGGAGATATCCCAGCATGTTCTTCTTCTCCGACTGGACCGGTTCCAAACTCCACATAGGACCCGTGCTTTTTATTGGTGTAAACTGCCCCGATTGCTTTATCTTCCTGCAATTCTACTGATGTTTTAATGCTCTGCCGTAATTCTCCGTCACTGACCGGACACAAAAGCTTTGCTTCGCCCTGTACCATCTTTATGGAGGCCCCTACTGCTTTTTCCAAACCAGGGCCTACTACAGCATTGTCCAGGTTGCTATACTTTTTCATGAGCTTATCCAGCCCTTTTACACCGCCAGCCATTACAACTTCTCCAGTTCCATGTAAAGATGCCGATATGGTCGAATAGCAATGATTTTGTAATCTGGATCCGATTCTCCCGGAACATAAAGGCAGATACCGTCGCCCTCCCGGATTAGCTGCGTATCGAGCAGGTAGCTAACACGACCCTTTTCATCAGTTTGCGTCTTATAATCCCCGTCCAGCCAGCAGTTACGGATATATGATAGTCGGGGCCCGTAAAGTTCTGCCTGAAGCTTGCCACCTGCGGGCCATATCTCCGCCGTAATGGGCTGCCCGGGGCCATACTCTGCATAAGAGTTTCCTTCATTGTCTTTCTTGGCTTCTGCTGGCCTATGGTGATACTGTTTCAGGCGGTTCCTTTTTAGTCTCATAGGTTCTACCTCCTATTCGTACCAGCCGGTATCGGTCCAGTACGTCATAAATATGCTTTGGGGCATTTTCAAAACTGTAACTTTCCCCTCCCTCGCTCCGGCCGGATTCACCTTCCGTTCCCATACGGTTTAAAGCGATCACTGCCAGATCCCGAACAGTTTTTTGTAAGCCTGTAACAATTTCCGTTCTGTTCGTATATGAAAGAACAAATTCCTGTGCATCATCAAGCAAAAGGGAGAGCAATTCTGTATCACTCTCCCCAGTCAGCTTTTTCAGTTTTTCAGTTTCTGTCATTTAGACCACTTCCTTTAACACAGAAAGTAAGTCCTCCCTGTTTAAAGAAGAGGATCCTTCAATTCCCTTTTCCTTTGCCAGAGTCTTTAATTCCGGAACAGTCATATCTTCCAGTTTCTTTCCTGTCTCTACAGGAGCCTCCGATTCGGTTATTTCCGCCTTAACTTCCCCGCTAGCCTCAATCTCCTTGAAGCCGTCTGCTTTCAGCCTTTCAGCTTTAACCTGATCTTCCACGATCCTTTCCACATTTCCCTTTATTAGCCTCATATACAGTCTCCTTATTCATTCTCTTCCTTGATGCTTAAGTAAACGGAATTTACCTTGTTATCAAGAACCCAAATATCGTGGAAACGTCTGTAATCCATCTGCCATGCATTAAGCTTCTGGTTGATTGTCGGGTCAAAGATACGCATAATATCCTGCTTGGTTACTGCAATTGGAGTTGTCCTGGGGCAAATCATAAAGTTGACGCTCTTTGCCGTTGTCCCCTTTACATAGCCTCCTTTTTCCTGTCCGGGAGTCTTTCCATCATAGATGGTAATGGCGGTATACATTCTGTTTGCTGGTGTAGAAATAAATGGGACACCATCGACCGCGGGCACCTGTGTATCGATTCCACCCTTAGAAAACGTCACAGCAGAGATCTTACCAGCAAGTTCTAACTCAAGCTCCATGATAAAGTCTGCGGTTGCGTGGCATACTAGGGGACCATTATATCCCATATCCCGAATTGCTTTAATTCCTTCTTTAACTTTACGAAGCGCTGATGTGTTGGCCGCTCCTGGAGTGTAACCATAAGAAACCATTCCTGCCTCGTTTGCTGCAATTGTTTCTGTTGCAATTTTAGAAATACGGTAGGCATCAATTTCCGGGACCACATACATGCGCTGGAATTCTCCCATAACTGCAGCTGCGGTAGTAACAAAGTTGTTTTCGTTAATATCCATCGGATCAAGCTGGAATTTACGGCCTCGGTCCTGAGTCATTGCCCTTGTCTGGTATGATAAGGTGACGCTACCCTGCTGATATCCGTTGTCACGGTCATAGTCACCCATTCCCTGTACTTCCATCTTTGGAATCTTAACTTCTGCGCCGCCGTTGTATATTACCTGCCCTGCGTTGGAATCCATCCAACCGGTAACAGCTTCCTGAATTGCCACCTTATCCAAGGTGTTCTGAAATAATGTTGCTGTTGCTAATGTGTTAATTGCCATAATAATTTATCATCCTTTCTTATACATTTCCCATCATCAGGGCTTCTACTTGTTTTGCAAGGTCAGCATCTTCCTGTGATGTTGCTTTTTTCGGCGGCTTACCGCCTTTCAGTTTCTCTTCTACTGCCATCTGCACTGCCTCCTGAAAGGCTTTCTCAACGGCAGATATTGACTTGCTACATGTATCCGCATCGGCGTAATTTAACACCTCTGCAAGGCTCGCTGGCAGCTTCTTTTCTGCAAGAGTATTCTTGGCCTCTGCCATCAGTTCCCGCCGTGTAATGGCCGCCTCACGGTCTTGAATGTCTTTTTCCTGCTTCTGACGTAAGTACTCGGTCTTTTCCTCTTTGTTCATCTTGGACAGCTTCTCAGCTTCGGAAAGCTTATCATCCATCAGGGCGGACCACTTATCTTTAGCAGTTCCAAGGGCTTTCTGCACCCTGCGGTCAAATTCTGCCTGGAAGTTTCCTTCCTTTAAGATTTCATCAAATGTTTTGGTCTTTGGTGGCTCTTTATCGCCGGTTCCTGTTCCTTCACCGCCAGTTCCACTTTCTCCGGTTCCTTCTTTTCCTGGTTCTCCAGTTCCGCCGCCTTCACCCTCTCCTGTGCCAGCGCCGTCCCCTTCATAACCGAAGAAGTGTAAATTCATAGGGTATAAATTCTTTTTTCTCATCTCTCTATCCTTTCTGCCCCGTCCCGTTCTCTGCCCGGACCGTTGCCTAAACGCAAAAATAACACCCAAGTTTCCCTGCGTGCTTGATAGCTGTGTTTTTCAGTAGGAGGCTTCACCCCGCCTCCCAGAGGAAGATAAGTTTGGATACCTCCTAACTGGCGAAACGCCACAAATACCCTCGTGCTGATTTTCTTTTACCATTACAACATTCTGAAATTTTCCCGTTGTTACACCCTACTGCGATAGATGCTGCAATAGTTGATTCATACCTTGAAACAATTTCTTCTGTAATAGGATCCAATTGGATAACTGCCTTTTTACGCTTGTCGTATCCCTGTCTGTGGAGAATAGTAATCGGATTCCTTTTGACATACTCTGATATCCTAATGTTCCGGGTTCCCCAGTTGGCATTCTCTTTACTCGTTGCCCATTGCAAATTATCAGCGTTATTATTAAGCTTATTTTCATCAAGATGATTAACTTCTCTTTTACCTAAAGGGTTTTTGATAAAATGTTTAGCAACTAACCGATGAATGGCATACGTTTTGCATTTCCTATGTTTATTTAGATTAACCATTAAGTAGCCTTTATTTATCCGGGCTGCCATAATCAGTCCATTTCTGTTTTTTACACATCCATGATCTGATATTTGATAAATCCCTTCATAACCATCAATATCTTTCCACTGTTCCAACATTAACTCCTTTCTGTTATATCAATTTTGCTTTGTAACGAAAATTACATGTTTCTTATACCATTGCTTATAAGTGATATTGGCCGGGAATGTTTTAACCTTTCCAGTATGCGGATCTCTGGCCCTGCGTTTCATCTTAGCAAGCTCATCATCTCCAATATCACAGATAGTTGTAGATCTGCACCATGGGTGCATAGGCGGGCAGTTAAGTCCAGGTTGCTGTTCTGATACTTTAAAACGCTCCCCGTCCAAGCTTCGGCAGATAGAGGAGGTCCGTAGGTCCAATGTGGCTACAAAACGGTAATACTCAATCCCACATTCTTCATAGGAGGTCATTTCCATCTGATTCGCAAGGTTACAGCTTTCAGTTCTTACAAGCCGTCTTGCCTGACTGGATCCGGTTGCAAACTTATTTGCTATGATATCTGCCACTTCCCGGTCAGTCCTGCCTGTGATGAGGTTAATAAGCAGTTCTTCCTTTAGGTCCTGAGCCAATGCACGAGTATTACTCCATATCCTGGTGGAGTAGTTGGTTCCAGACCATTTGCTGTTAATCACCCGATCAATGACTTTGGGTGAAATCAGGTTGAATCCAAAGTCCAAACCAATACGCTGTTGAATATCAAAAATAGAACGGTAATATGCTTCATTGGCAAGGTCCACATAATGACTGGTACTCTTTAACTTCTCCTGACGGTACACTTCCTGCATGGTCATGTCAATCTGGTTCTGGAGTTGCTGCAAGCGTTCCAGCCTCGCCTGATATGCCGGACTTTCCAGTTCTGCCAGTATCTCGGCTTTTGTCTTATCACTGCTCCCTGATTCCAAGGCAGCTTTTAATTCTTTAAGGGAAGTTTTATCCTTCATTGAATTTAATAACCGGTAAACGTCTTTCTCTGACAGTTTGTGTTTCTTTTGATACCGCTCAAATATCTCATCCAGTTCAAAGCCTATGTATCGGGACGCTTTTAAGTAAACATTTGATATTTCATCAGCTGCTTTTTCAGCCTGTTCCATGTAATGAAACATTTCCTGTACTTTGCGTTTCTCCCAATAAGAAATGTTACTCATTTATATCACCGGACTTTTTCTTCATGTCTGTGCCTTCTTCATCGTCTTCCGGAGGAGTGTTGTTCCCAAGTCCAAATATTTCCCTCTGCTGTTTTACCGCCTCTTCCGCCTCTTCCTCCACCGCTTTAAGTTCATCTTCCAAATTGTCTATAAATGGTATCTGAGAAAGTAGCGTTTTCTTGCTTACCTTTCCCCATAGATTTGAGACAATCTGGCTGATTTCTAAGAGGTTTCTAGGCAGTGCCCGGGTGAATGTCGGTGATATTCCGGATATGTCTACATTAATAGCTTTGCTTTTCTGCAGCCAGCCAGCAAAGAGACGGATCCGCTTACGCAATCCCTTTTTGTAATACCGGGTTTTGATCTTTGTGATATTTTCCATTCCAAGGAGTTTAAACTCCATAGCCACACCCGATATATTCCCACCGAAGCTTTCATCTGTCATACATGGGATATGGGAGAACTTATGAATATCCTGCTCTATGGCTTTTTTAAGGACCTCCACCCCATTTTCATCGAATGTCCTGGTCAGGTATTCTGCCTTAGTACCTTCCGGAAGTTCCAGAAGTTTGTCCTCTTTTACTCTCTCCTTGGCTGTCTTGCCGTCCTCGTCCTTGGCATCAGGATCCCCAAGCATGGCGCCATAGATAGCCAGAATCGCATCTATGAACTGTTCCTTGTCTGTGATACGGTCCGACATCAGGGCATTGTACGCATCGATCAGTGGAATTTGCAACTCAAAGTCACCGATTGCCAGTTTATTATTCAAATACTCTACAATAGGGATTTCCTCAAAATAATGAGGTTCTGGGGCTTCAAGTAAAGCCTGTGGGCTGGTAATATCATCAATATTCAGGACGTATTTATAGTGATCGGTCAGAACCGTAGCAACGAATATAGTTCTCTTTTTGTCGGAATCGTCTTTTCTTGCATAATAATAGACTGCGAAAAGTTCTTTCTGCTCTATGGTATCATCATAGACCATGAAAGTATTTTCTGGTGACAGACTCTTTATGGTGAGGTCTGTTTCTCCCTCTTCCGGATAGATATATTCATAGGTACGGCCGTACACGGATAAGTCCAGTCCGTTGTCTCCGTCTGCTTCATCAGCTCCGGCCTGCTCAAAGGCATCAGTTATGGCCGTAATATCCTCTTTGCTTTTATAAGATACCGAATTACCTATAAAGTAAGAACTGGCTGTATCTGCGATATCCTTCGCATGATTACATACCAGCTTTGTTTTACGGCTCTCTGTCAGGATCTTATGCTGTCCCTCATAGTATTTCATGAGTTTCCGGAGCCTGGAGGCTTCCTTTCTGTGCTTCGTGATAAGTGTTCTGATTGCCTGTTTATCCGGGTTCAGTTCGTCCCATGATTCTCGTGGCATTGTGTATATATACATGGTTATCACCTTCTCTCTGTCATGATTTACTAGCCTATCCTATTACGGGTACCTGACAAGCAATTTCACTGTAAACTCCACCGTTCCGCTGGATGAACTTTCTATTTTATAATCTTTAACATGTTCTAATTCCATTTCTTCAAGGGTCAGAGTCGTTCCTGCTCCTTTTTTATCTATGCTTAATTTCTGCAAACTATTTAAGTCCATTACTACCACCTCCTTAATGGAATCCATAAGCAGATTTGCTCCGGATCTTAATTGTCTTGTTATTGAGTATCGTATAGCAGAAGTACCTTACCGCGTCCATGGCATGGTCATGTTGCTTTATCGGCTTATCCTCTCCCCGGTCCCCTGCCTTTGGGTCCCAGATATAGGAAGCAAATTCTTTTATGGTATTGATACAGGATTGACTGAATGCTATCTTTTCTGTATTTAGGAGCGTGGAAACCAGCCGGATCCCATCTTCCACATCGTTGTCCGCTTTCATTGTCTTGTATCCACGGTTGTTAAGCTCCGTAATGAATGAAGCTGCAGAAGGGTCTACGATGATCGCCTTGACCGGTGTCCCCTCCAACCACTTTTCTAAATCATCAGCATATTGGGAATCTGCTTTCTGCTTTCCCTTATCCCTGCCAGAGTAATAATACTCCCTGGTACAATACCACTTCTTGTCTATGCCTTTATTCCAGAGCAGGAATACCATAGCATTCTGTGTGCCGTAATCGATGCTTACATATCGTCCACCGTCAATCAAGAGCCTAGCAAAATCCAGCACCTTTTTTACATGCCGGTCCACATCGAACATGTCATAGATGATCCCTTCTGCCATGGCCCATAAACCCAGAATGTAGCGCTTGTAGAACACGCCGCTATAGTTATTCCGGTATCTGGCTTTGACCTCTTCTGAAAGGCTTAAGTTATCTTCCTGTGTAAAGTGAACATATAACAGTTCTTTCAGGCCGTCAGGCTTTTTTTCCTTCTTTGCCTTCTGACGAATTTCCTCTGTCCTTTTCTTTCCAAGGAACCCGGTAGCTTTATCAATCCAGTTAGTTTTAAACCAGTGGTAAGGTCCGTCAGGGTTACAGTTGAACCAATACTTAGATCCAGCAACGGAGCATCGGCCCGTGGCCTGATTGACGAAGCTTTCAGGCATTAGAGCCACTTCATCGAAAAACACTCCCGCAAGCGTGATACCCTGTACTAAGTCCTGGCTTCCCTCATCTTTACCACCAAAGATATAGAAATAATTTGTAACACCATTCTTTGATATCTCAATCAGGTTATCAGACCTGCGATCTTTTACCTTGTATCCGCGGCTCTTGAGCATCAGCTTTAACCAGAATACAACATTACGCCGGAAGGATCCGACCGTCTTACCACACATACCAAAGTTCTGACCTTTGAACCGGTACATAGCCCACATAACAAAGGATAAAGACATAGAAACCGTCTTGCCTGATCGGATAGCCCCGTCTGCTATAATTCCATCTTTGTCTTTTACCGGAGAAGTATCACACCACCATGTAAGTACTTTTTTCTGTTTATCCGAAAAAGGTTTGAATTCGAATATCTTAAGTTTTGATGCAATACCTCTCCCCTGCTTCATTCTGTTAATTATATCTTTTAAGGATTTAAGCCGACCTTTTATATCAATCATCTGCATCACCCCATACTTCAGAAGCTATCCCATTCATGGCAGCCATAAAGCCATCTTCCTCTATCTCCTGCTCTGGATTATCCTGTTTCATGATCTCCAGCTCAAGCTTCATCATTTCAAGCTCCAGGCGGGTATCATCAAAGCCGTACCGGTGCAGTGAATCAATGGCTTTCTGTTTACGGGCCTGCACCCTTGTAAGCGCATCTTCCACCGCCTGGATCTGTCCCAGGGCTCCTGTGTACTCGGTTGATTCCGTTGGCTTACCCTTTTCTATGGCAGACTTGTATTTAACAGCTGTCATTCCAGCAGTTTCCACTTCCACCTGATCGGCTGCTGTTTGCTTTATATCCTCAATCCGCTTCAGCATTCGTCTTTCCCGGACCGTAAGAAGCTGGATCTCTTGTAGAAGAAGCTGCTCCTTATCCAGTTGAACCATGCCGATAAGCCGCTTCTCGTCCTCTTCCAGAGCATCAAAAAAGAGAGTTTCAAACTCTCCTGTCTTAACTGCATTCTTATTGTTTTCCGGTGCTCCGCCATCATTTCCTACTGCATTCTTATTTCCGATCGGCGGGCCTTTCTTATGCGAACGCTCGCTATTCCTATGCGAACGCTCGTTATCCCATTTATGAGTTGACTTCCACCGGCGGACCGTTCCTTCCGGGAGATTTAGTTGACTTGCAATCTCAACTAACTTCAAACCTTTTAAGTACATGGCCTTTGCCTGTTTTATTCTTTCATCTGGCGCTCTTGCCAAGCCTCACCACCTCACTTGTGTTGTTTTTATGTATTAATTAAACCCGTTCCTTACCCTTGATTCAAGCTGATCGAATTCGTGCTGCACATTATCAATTGTAAACCGCCTTCCGGTGAATTCCTTATTAACACTTATGTAAGTATCCACCATCTTGCCTCGGTGTTTTATCAGTTTAGTTTCCAGAGACAATTCTCTAATCACTACCCATGTTATTCTGATGTAAGCCCATAATTCTCTTAGCATACCTTTTCCTTTCTCGCATAACAAAAGCACCCATCGAGTTACACAAGACAGGCGCTTTCGTAGGAGGTGTATTATGATGAAGCTGAATCCGCGCACCTAGATTCGAACCAGGGTTTCCAGTCAGGGGGATTACTGTTGTTCTGCCACTGAACTATGCGCCGATAATCGTAACACTCAGATTCGAACTGAGAACCAACCGGATATAAGCCGGGTGCTCTGACCGTTGAGCTATGTTACTGTATGCCGGATTCCCCGGCACGCCTTAGAGTTTAAAGTCTGGTAAGGTAAAGTCAGACTTTGTTATGTGTTTCCTTATGGGGGAAAGGAAAATGGAAATATGTGCTGGGGAGGTTTTTCACTACTTCCAGTTTATACTATAACATTTGTGAGACGGAAAAAACGGACAAATCGGACAAAGTTTTATTTGTTTGAAATTCATGATTCAAGTCAAATTTCGCCATTGAATCCTACATCTTTCCCCAACCATTTTTGTATAACATCTTTCCCGTTATTGTGCTTACAGTTGAATGAACAACCAGGAGAAGCGTCTTTACAAAATTCATTACAATTTGGATGTGTTAAATTTATAAAATTTGCAAGAGCATTTGCATCCATTGTTTTAATTCGTTCAAGATTGGTCATTTTTGTCCTCCTTTTCTACCTTCTCAAATCTACCGCTAGCTGTGAGACACATTAACATCCATTTTAGCTTTGCTTCATTTGTATTCAAAATCATAAAATTCCAAATAGAGCTAAAAAATAGATATATTACAAACTTACAATCATTAAAATCAAGTTTAGTTCTTTCCATCTATCTCCTTTTCTAGTTAATTAACCATAATATTATTTTAATTGATAACATTTACTTTTCTCTATTTTATGTATTTCCACATAAAATCTATCTTTCAATTCTGTCCCATGAATCTCTCATACTCTTTCCTAACTCCTTCACCAGTTGCTTTTCTACCGATCTTTGTTGCCACTTCTTCCCATGTGTCACCATCAAATATCTTGTATCTGATAATCCTCTGCATTCTTGGCGGTATCCGCAACATGTAATGTTCAACCATCATCTTTGTTTCCTTGGTCTTGCGTGCGCGCTCCTTAAGTATCTCTTCATCTTCTCTCAGTGTCGCTTCGTCCTCTGGCGTGTACTGAATACCTGATATGTGGATATTGCCTGCTGTGTATGGGAATGACTGGGAGGAACCTTTCACGAAGTCATGGACTATCGTTGTTTTCTTCCGCTCGATTGCCGTCATTTCCTTTACTGTCTCTTTGTATAAGGCTTCTGCGTCTACATAGTCATTAAGTGCTGTTACGATATCAGCTGCCATGCTTCCCACCTCCTGCCATAGTCTTTAATGCCGCCGTAGTAAAATCCCAATCAAGGCAAATTGAATTGCTCATTGTATTCCTGATCGGTTCTCGTGACTCAGGCGCGAACGTATATCTGCTTTTAAATTTATTTCCAGTGCTTGCATATACAGATACTTGATCACTCTTAATTCCGAATAGCTGGTTTGCTTGTTCTTTGGTGAAGCTTCCTATCCGTTCGCCCTTCTTTTCGCTGTCATAAACCATATATAGTTTTGTTGCCATGGTCATTCCTCCTTTACCGCTTTTGCTATGTCTTCCCTCATGTTTCTCATTGCCAGTACAGTCCGGTAAGCTATTTCTTTTGTCTTCGGATCGTGTGTCTTATAAACGTATCATCAAGCAACTGTATGTGGTTGTCGATTATGCTCATTACCAGATCCAGCTTTGCTGCCGTGGTATCTAATTCATTCCGGTTTAAATTGCTTTCCTCAACTATGTGCTGCAGCTTCATTTCTGTAAGGCTCTTTGTTTCATTCGCTTCCATGGTCCGTACCTCCTATGTGTACTTTCATTCCAAGCATATTGTTTATAAGTACTGCAATCACCAACCCACCAACTCCCAATACTGGTTTCGCTATTCCGATAAAGATGGTGACTGCCATTGCCATCAAGATTACATATATCCAGAGTACCTTTATAACTTCGGTTCCTGCTTCATACAATTTCTTTTTCAATTTGATTCCTCCTTCATATCGTTTTGTTAAAGCCAATAATACGTTATTCCTGAAAATATCAGTTTAATCGCCAAGCCCTTAATGGGTTTCTCCTGGCTTTGTTGAAATACGCTTCATCAACAAGCCCTCTTTGCCGTTTGCCGTCGTAATAGATGAGCCTGCGAGTACCGTCCTTATAAGCATATATTTCTTCAATTTTTACTACTTTGTACCAAGTGCGGCTTTCAGTGCTACAGTCTATCGCAATCAAATTTCCTACTCTATGAGTTATTTCATCAAATGAAAGTTCTTGCCCAAGGCGAGCGCTATTAATGTATTCACCTGGCAGTTGTTTTGGTTGTTTATCACGTATAAAATCGAATGAAAGTTGACCTTCGCATTTATATTTAGATAATAATGCATTCATAATTCAAACCCCTTCATAATACTAATTGACTGTCACTTCATCGTAATTCCATTCCATATGACCAAATGCAGCCTCTTTACCAGCCTCCTCTATTTCTTTTACAGTAGCGTTGTCTTCTACTTCAAATGTGAATTCACAATCTGATCCATCTATGTCTGTTCTAATTGTTCCAACGAATCTACGCATATCCCTTTCCTCCTGAAAATACTAATTTTGTAAACAATCTTAATGAATGGCCTGCTATCTTTTTAAAATTTGTTATAATATAATTGTATTAAAGAAAATTTCAGGAGGCCTCCCATGTTCAGTATTTTAACTTTTATTGTTCCAATACTTGAAATATTTAAGTATGTTGTTTACGTTATGGTTTTTCTGTGCTGTATCAAGTATCTAAAGGAATAATATCCTTTCTCCCTCCGGCCCCTGCACTGCCATTCAGGCCGGAAGGTTATGTAATGCCGGACACGCCGAACGCATTACTAATATTAATAATCAAAATCCACCGGAGGCAAACAACCTTCAATATCACCTTGCATCATGTTCTTTAACTTTGTGAGCCTTTCTATGACAACATCCAAGCTCTCTGTGTTAGAAAAACACAGCACAGTATTTTCCATATTGTTTTCGAAACGGTTGCTATACTCACCAATTTCATGACGTTCCTGGTTCTGCAACACAATATATCCCTTTCCAAAATCCTCTCTAACCAATGGAGTAACTAAAATATCTCCCGCACCAAAATTTGCTACTGCCTTACCTTCGATCATAAATTATCTCCTTTCTTTCTACTCCACAAAATCTTAATTTAGTTGCCTTTCTCTGTGTAGCCGATCAGATCCATTCCATCAAATTCCATACCCACCTGACCGTCAATGTTTGGATCTTCTAACCACCACCGGAATACTTCTTCACCAGTTTTCCATTTTACATTTAGTCCATTATCCTTCCTGGCTTGTATCATTCTGTCAAATGCATGGATATATAATGTCTGGTACTTCGGATACATGGCAAATTCTTTGTGTCTTATTTTACTAGTTGCGAGAGGACACCCTACGCACCCTACTCTATAAAGGCCGCATTCATAACTTGGATTGTGCATTCCACATTCATTCCAGTAAAAGTCCCAAATATCACTATCAGGCCAGTCTATGATTGGATTAACTACCGTTTTTGCCTTTAACTCGCACTTTTCAAAAAGTTGCCTCGTTTTATCATTGTCAGAAAGCAACATCTTTTCATCAGAAACACGTATTGCATTTTCTTTTGTGCTTCCGATTGCTTCGAAACTCTCTCTATCTTCTCTGCCTTTGCTTTCCGCCCACCGGACTCCGGTTGCAATCATTCTATTAGGGCAGCCAGTTTCTTTTAATACTTGGCAACAATACCTTGCCCTTCTGGTTGGCGGCATTCTTTTAATGGGAATCAAAGTCCACATACTTATTGAATTGCCTTGGTATGTCGGCTTTTCAATATTTGCTTTAATCCCTTGCAGTTCCAGTTCTCTAAAAACCTTTCTGATATGATACACGGTTTGAGGAGAATCAGCCGTTGTATGGCTGTTATGTACTTCAAACGGTATCGCTGACCTTTTAAAGATTTCCAACATCACATCACTGTCTTTCCCTCCGCTATATGTGCATATAAGCGGTTTCCCGTAATGGTGTAAACTCATTTCAGAAGCCAGCTTAATACGTTCTATTGCCTTTTTTTCTAAATCCATTTGTGAAAGGAGCCGACACGTGTCTTCTGCGCAGAAGCTCCGCCTCCTTTCCTCTATTCAGTTAGATTTTGGTTTTATGTAGCAGGCATAAGCGCTGATGCACCTACTTCCTTTGAAAGCACATCAAAGTTATATCCGCTTTCAATAAATTCAATAGTCTTTTCATGGTTCACGCAATTGCCAAGTGTCGAATAAATATCACGCATATCTTCCCGTGTAAATTCTGTACAAAGAAATTCATTGATCCCTGAAAGCATGAAGTTATTGAATTCCTCATTCTTTTTGTTTGTCCTGAATGGTGCGGTTTTAGACGCTCCTCTTGATAACTATTCCAGCACCTTACATTTGATATCCAAGTCATTAGCACAGTTTTTTAGGATAAAGTACTCATTTGCTTTATCGTGTGCTATAAATTCGCCAAACTCGCTTATAAAGCTTCTCGGAAACGCCTTTAAAAGCTTATGCTCTGTATCTGTCATGCGCTCTCCTTCCTCCGGTAAACCCGCGTTTAAATTGCTTCACGTATCCGCATAATCTCACGATCCAGTTTTATGTCCACGATACTCATGACCCGCTCATCATCAATCCCAAGTAACTCCTGGAGCTGTGCAATCATTATTGCAACATCGGCGATTTCTTCCGCAATATTCCTTTCAGCTTCTACCAACTCCCTGGCCTTTCCGGTTTTGATAAGATTTTCCTTGGCCCTCCAAAACTTATTAATTGCCTGTGTCAGTTCGGCTAATTCCTCTATGCACTGGCGACTCTGTGATTCGTAGCCGTAGTGATTTGCTATGTATCTGATCTTCTGGTTTGTAGTCACTGCTCAACCTCCTTAAACTCATATCCCGGAACGCTTATACATCTCGGCTGCCCTGGGACCGCCTTTATGATTCCCAAATCATTCATCTGCTGTATATTCTCATGGACTGATTGTTTACTATACAGTCCCACTCCCTCGCCTATCTCCTGATATGATGGAGCGTATCCATGGGTTTTTATGTACTGCACGATGAAGTCTTTTATTTGTTTATGGCGTTCTTTCATGATTCCTCTACCTCATGTTGTTGATTTGCACGATTATTCCACGCTCTTATAACTTCAAACGGGTTATCAGTATGGGGAAAATAATCAAAATCACACCCATAGCAATGTATAAACGCTGGTGTTATTCCTTCGACTTCTTCTTCGTAGTTAATCACAATAGTTGATCCATCACCGTCACTGAAAGACTCAAGTTTTATCTTTTCCTCTTCACCGCAAAACGGGCAATGCTTTAATTCAATTTTCTTCGGTGGATTAAAAACCGAAATAATATCTATACCCATTGCTTTACCTATCCCTTTCTCGCGCTCTCTGGCGCACGCTGATGGCTCAAATTACGCTCATATTGCCATCTGTGACATTTCTATCGTCCAAGCCCTTAAACCTCCTAAACGGTTTAATTTTGTGATCCACTCTTTGGGCATCTTAGATTATTTATAAGTTCCTGATTGTTCTTCTCCGCTATGTAATCCCTGACTGATTCTTCCGGAAAGGCTATTTGATAGGTCCGTTCCTTTATCCGGTTGGTAATCCGATCATCGTATTTCAAATCATTAAGCGCCTCGTTGCTTGTGAAGATAGTCACCTTGCGTCCTACATACCGGTCATTGATAATCTGGTAGAACTTATCCTTTACAAAATTTGTAGGGGTCTCAGTGCCGAAATCATCAATTATCAAAATCTCAACCGCAGCCAGAGAATCAAGTAACCGGCTTTCCGTTTCTCCATCATCGCCCGGTTTTTTATCAAAGGTCCGCTTAATTTCCTTGATAATTGTTGTAGACCCGGCAAACTTCACCTGATGGCTTTTAAGTAACTCATTTGCGATTCCCACGGCCATTCTGGTCTTGCCTGAACCTTTTGTTGCTGAGTGTAGGTAAAGGCCCATTCCCTGTCCTTGCATATCCTCAAAGTTTTGGAGATAATAAGTTACTGTCTTAGATGCTACTGCTATCAAATTGCGACTCTCAATGGTTTTGTACACGGTCAGAGAGAAGCTACGCAGCTTCACATCTTTAAACGCTTCCGGCAACTCTGCAAACTTTAACCGCCTGGAAGCTACCATCTTGTCCCAGCAATCACATTTCTTTCCGTACTCATAACCATTCTCTGTGTAATAAATCCATCCTGATCCGTTACACTTAGGACACACATCAGTCGAAGTTACCGAATCCGTCAAAGTCAGTGCTGACCCCGGCTGCGATCGCCTCTGCAATAAGTCCCTTTTCATTCGTTCCAGTTCGTCCTCCAGACGGCCCATTATCTTTTTTCTCCTTTCCCTGATTGAGATATCCTTCAAACTTAGAACCGAATAACGTTTCCGGTCTTAAGTACTGCTCCCATTTTCCGCCCTTCCATTCTGCCGACTTGATATCTATTACCTTTTGGAAGTCTGCCAAGGTATACCCTTCTGCATATCTCGCATTGATATGACCTTGTGTAGCCTTGCCTTGCCACCGATATGACTTACCTGTTTTACCGTTCAAATAATCAATAATTTCCTCATAAGGGGGCTTCTCGACTATTTCTTTAATATCTTTCTTTAATATCTTTCTTTTTTGGGGGGTGACGTCTTCCCCTGTACCACTGGTGACGTCTTCCCCTGTACCACTGGTGACGTCTTCCCCTGTAGGTGAAGTCTTCCACTGGGGGGGTAAAGAGGACCACTCCTTTATGCGCTTATTCAACTTCACTTTTTTAGGACTGGTGTAAGTTGGTTGCTGTGTTACAGTAATCACTTTCCCTTCTTGCAAGCTATTCACCACCAGGGCAACACTCTTTTTATTTAGCCCGGTACCCTTTGCCACGAAACCGTTAGAAAACTCGCATTCCTTTCGACCATACCCGTAGGTATTTCTTATCAGGCAAAGCAATACTCTTATCTGTGCGCCGTTGAAATCAGCATGGAAAACGGCCTCTAACAACTCATTAGCTACCCTGGTATAACCGTCCTCCAGTTGAGGACCACTTACTTTGTCCTTGCCTCCTTCGCCCACATCATCACTCCTGTTCTAATGCTTTCCCGGCTTCCCATTCACGGTAAATTTCAATCCAGTCTTCCAACCTCATTGTGACAAGCCATGGGTGGTTGTTTTTGCGGTGGAATACTGTAGGACGATTCAGATGAAACGGGATTTCTTTTCCACACGAATCCCTTTCTGCCTGCTCCATGGCCTCGTAAATATTTAGCCGTTCTACCCTCTTACACTCAATATGTATCCCAGGGAGCCCTACCACATCAGCGTCCCCATTTGCACCACAAAATTGTTGTCCTCTCCGTGTATCATAACCATAATATCCAAGGAGTTTGGCAAGTTCACGTTCACCTGCCGCACCTTTATTTCTGCTATTAATCTTTCCCAAAATACTCCTTTCTCCTCCGCCGCCCTGAAATAGCAGCGGAGGCTGTACCAATGGCATGTCGTGACACATAGACCTTTGGGATTCCTTTTATTGTCAGCCCGTTAAGGCACACAAGGCTTATAGATAGCTCTTTCCGAACTCAACTATGAATTGTTGATGGGTTCCTATATTCTGCTCATAATAAGTCTGAGCCATTTCTTTTAATTGCAAATCAGTTTCACGGTTCCTATGTACTGCCTGAGGACCGTTTCTGTGGTCAGTATCGCATAACCACACCTTAAGCCCTCTTTTCTCTGATCGTTTCCGGTTTGCTGTGCCGAAGAAGATATGATGATCTTCAAGGCTGTAAGTGGAATGGCAGAAATAACACTCTTTTGTGTCTTGCAACACACTTTTCAAAGTTCAACGCCCCACTCTCTTTTCATTCTTTCCAACTCTTCCGGCGTTGCGGTTTCAATGCCTAATTCATGGCATTCGCTTACGATTCCTTCGATAAACACTGACATTTCCTTTGTATCGTAGGTACTACTGCCAAAATAACACTGGAGCTGTATTCCGGTCTGCCCTGATACCGTAACTTCGCCAAGGTTCTTGACGGTTCTCCATTCAGCTATGACCCTTTCCACCACACCCGGGCGGACTATGATGTGAGTAAATACACCATACCGTCCAAGCATATCTAGGTAGACGGACCATTTGTCCGATTTAACGGCCTCTGCTATCTTTTGCATAAGTACCCAGGCATAAGCATTGGCATCTAAGCTACGCTTCCGCCGGAATAGCTTTGTGGTGATCGTCAGGAGCCTATCTGTAACTGTTTCCACCTGCTTGGTTATATCCTCCTCGGCTTCAAATGTGACCCGAAAACGGTCTGTTTTCCAGTCTCTGGCTATATCAATCAGCCGGCCCTTAAATTCCATCTACACCACCTCACGATTTCCATGGAAGCCCCTCGTCTGCGTTATCCGGTGGGATTGTTGCGGGGTCTGATGGAACCGCTGGCTTATCCGGTGTGGCTTTAAAATTCTTTATAGCGTTCTTGTATTGATTCTGGTCCATATCAGCAAATTTTTGAATCTTGTAAAGAACACATATCGCTTTCTCACTTTTTCCAATCCGATCGCACTCGGATAACAATTCATCAACTTGTTTCTTACTGATTCGGGGAACAGTGGGCTTGCTGTCCTGCGTCTTATTTGCCAATTCATGGGATTCGGCGTCAGGATCAGCCATTTCCTCAGTGGGAATACAAAAGAGCTGGAAACAGGCGTATTTGAGCGCTATAGCCATAGCTTTATTGGTAGCCTTGTCACCGCTGTCCATTCCCTCACCAATGGTAACCACTTCCACGCTGGAACCGTCCTCTGCATAAAAGGTATATTTAACCTTGCAGATGGAATAGATCAGCAGACCGCCCTTTGCTGTAGTACGTTCCTCACGGTGCTGTTCTAATACCTGTGGCACTGTGAATATCTTGTTTTTGATAAAAGCGGGATTCAGGGCGTTCATTACATCATCAATGCCACGGTACATAAATCCTTGCTGGCTCTTCTTTTCCTTCCCAATCGCTCCCACGTCCTCCATGACGGCGATTATGGCTTGATAAATCTTAGTTTCCATGTTCCCCTCCTAAAATATCCGGTTAATTACTTCGAAAAGGTAACTATTGTCAGGCTCAAAATTGGGGTCATCTTTTTTCTTTGATTCGATTCTTGCAAGAGCCATTTCAAAGTATGTACTGTCAACTCCAACAAGCTGGTCCTTTAAGGTCTCAATGTCATGGAGATTAAGATCGTTCAGCTGCAAGCACATTTTCAAGTACTGCCCAGCATTAATTGTGTACCCACGGTTTATGTACTTCCTGGTGCGTATAATCGAGCACAGAGGGTATTTGCTGCCTATGTAGTACAATTCCTTGTTTATGATGCATTCAAGGGCTTTCTGCGGCAATGAGAGGTTGTTATCCCAACTGCTCCAAGCGCATGTGCAGTGTGCGAAATCGTAGTTCTTATGTATCTCCTCAACTTCTCCATAAAACCGTGTCACAACCTGGATTTTATCTGATAAGGTGATCGCATTGCTAGTGAGGAATACTGGCCTGTATTTATCGTTTTTATCTGCTTCTGGAACATCTTCATCGGATTCATCTTGACCTACTTCATCAAACAGAATGGGCTCCTTTTCTTTTTCATCTTCTTCCTCTGCTATTCCTGCGGAAGAAATAAAACATTTCACCTGCCCGGCATCATTTACTCTGAGCTCAGCCGTTCTCTTGTGACTTCCACTATTCCATTTATTGACGTAATATTCGGCCACTTTTACGAGTGATTCTTTTGTGCGGAAATAAACATCATAATCATTGACTTTCTCGCCAGTAAGCAGTGAAACAATAGCTCCTCCGGTGATGATTACATTATCCTTAATCTCTTTCTTAATCTCGCTATCGTCAACGCTTTTTAACCAGTCAGTCAACTTGGCGTTTAAAGCCTTTTTTAAATTCTTGCTATTCATACAATCACCTAAATATCCTTTCTCTCAAAATAAAGTCCCAGGCTATTCATAGCCATTTCAAGTTCCTGTAACTCTGCATCAGTACCGACAACCGTATAAACTGCCTTGATTGATTCCGGCATAGTAAGCGGTGCGGCAGCGGCTTCATTAACGGTTGTAATCGCTTCTTTTACTTCTGCCTTTGCTGCTTCCTCTGCTTCTTTTCTGATCCGACCCTCCTCGGCAATCTTCCGGCGTTCATCTGCTTTTGCACGCTCAATCTCGGCCTGTATATGCCTCTCCTGCTCTGCTTGTAATCTGGCTTCTTCTCGCTTTAAAATCTCGGCTTTCTGAGCCTCATACTTGTTGATGTGGCCCAAAGCCTCAGGCAGATTAAGCGTGGCGGCAAATATACGTAATGCCTCTTCTTTTGCCTCTGAACTGCTGGCATCAATAGCCATCTTGCCAGCCCTTGCATTAGTAATAATCTCTGTCATTTCCTTTGTCAGTGCTTTAAGGCTTGTACTGGAATTGATCCACTTATCTGACTTGATTTTATAAAGCGGAAGGAAATCAACCATATCACCGATATTTTCATCATAGATTCTCTGGATATCGGCCTCACGCTCTGCAATGCGCTTGCTTTCGAACTCCTCAACTTGCCTAAGTATGTAATCAATGGGGATATCAAGCTTTGCAGATAGGGCCTTAACCTTATCAGCGAACTTTTCATACGGTTCCATCCATAACTTTTTTGTTGTTTTAAGGCTATCATCTACTGACTTTTTTGTTTTCCTGAGATCGGCAACGGACTTTTTGGCAGCCGCTTTCTGGTCCTCTGTGAAAACAACACCGTCATACTCATGGGTGCGCTCCTCTATCCATTTTTCAAAATCATCAAAATTCGCTGTGATCTCCATTTTCCCCGTTGTTACATTCAGTTCCATATTGCTCATAATCCACTCCTATCTGGCTTCTGTTAGCCACCTGCTTAGTAATTCTCGATTTATTGATACACTCTTCACATGCTGCGCTGTCTGATTCCAGATACAGGCCGCACATATCGCATTTATTCCGGTTCATGTTATTCTTCCTTGCTCGGCAATTTGAAACCAAGAATAGCGGCGATTTTCTCCGGTGAAATACTATATTTTTCTCCGATGGCATGAGCTTTTAAAACCTCAACTCTTTCAGCTACACGCACGTAATTTTCATATTTTGACAGCGGGACATAAATCATAATCTCATCATTCATCTTGACAATCCTCCACTTTACCACGTATAATACGGGTTATAATTGATATTTACAGTTACTCGACCTGCAGGTGTTGGCGCACCTGTGGGCCTTTTTCTTTTACCGCCATTTCCCCAGCCAAATTGATTCATTCCAATGGCTGATCCGGCTTTGAGGGTCTTATGCTTCCTGCTCATGATTCCTCCTTTTTGAATGCTACCATTTCGAAATTTCCTGTATCAGGAACCATGATCTGGATCTTGGGATAGTTCTTAAAGTTTCTTGCTGTGGAGCTGCCATACATCTTGCCTACCTGGGAGCTGCCCCACATCTCGCCTACCTGGGAGCTGCCATACATCTTGCCTACCTGGGAGCTGTCCAACATCTTGCCTACCTGGGAGCTGCCCCACATCTCGCCTACCTGGGAGCTGTCCAACAAAACCATAACATCATTACAAAGCTTCTTGACCTCGCAGCGTTTCAGCCTGTAGAATCCAGATGACAATTCTTCCAGCTTCTGATCAACCAGCACATGCTTTTCCCACCAGTTACACACATACTCACGGAATACCTTTTCATGCTCGGCTCTGTCGAACCAATCGGGGACAATATCCTGATCCACGACAAATTCCCATTTTTCAGGCTGGTCCTTGGGGCTTACCCACCACTCGTTATCTTCTGGTACCAACTCGGCGCGTACAAACACCCTCTCCGCATTCCATCTGGTATCCTCAATCTTTAAGCTTTCCAGCAGGTCCGAATGGCTATCATTGGCTCCTGGTGCTACCACTACCTTACTTTTCAAAATAACGCCGCTCTTAAATCTACACATCCTTATATCCTCCTTTTTACACCTCTGCGGGGTTTGCTTCGTTAATCAGTTTCGAACTGCTCAAGCTCCCAATACTCTGGGCTGTTTTCAGAATTTCCTATAAAACACCCATATACAACACCCCCATAAAGAGGACAGCCTTCGCAGCGATCAATATGTGATGCACAATGATCTCGTATAGTTACAAGAGCCTCGTATAATTGCTTATCCATACAACCTCCTATCTCAGCACCCACACCAGCGCAGCCGCCAGCCCGGTATTTATTAATCCCTGAGTTACTACAATGCTGATGAAAAATCTCTTACTCTCGCATTCTTCACGCCACCTCTGCCGCCAGAATCTTTCTTCCATGGTCCCTCCTCAAATATCAGTTTAAGACGTTTCCATCTCTATCAATAACTTCAATAGTTCCACTCCACGAAGATTGTGGTACTTCGCTTGGATAAATCCCATGACCGGCCATTCTGCACATATCACAAGGATGCCACCCACCTCCTGCGCCACATGCTCTCATACATTGAGTTTTTGTATCACCATAAGTCGGATGTTTACATGTGGGTTTTCCTTTAAAGCAAGTGTAATAGCCGCATCTGCTCATTTTCCCATACCTCCTAAATCCTAATTATTTTTCAGCATTGCCTTATTCCTTGATATCAATGTCGCCAAATGGGACCCTGTTACATATTGCAATTCGGACTCCCCTGTATATTGGGCAGTTATCACTTGTATAAAGCATCTTTCCTTCTGGCTCCTGAATATGTTGATGTGCAAGTATTGCTTTATAGGTCTCATTGCTTATGATCAGATACGTTGGAGGCTTAAGTCTTGCGTAAAGTTCCTCATTCAGTGGCTTTAAGTCCACTTTGTTGATGATGCTTACCATGGGTTGTCCTCCTTATACAATTTCTTTTCCTCTTACTATCTGTAGGATCTCCTGGTCACTCAATCCGAGTGCAGATACTAAAGTCCATAAGTCCTCTAATCTGAAGGTTTCCGGGTGCTGCCAACGGTATTTTATAGTGGATTCAGGACGGTTTAACCTACGTGCAATTTCTTTTGTATTAACCCGCTTAAATTCCATTCGTTTTCTGATGGTTACCCTGGCTATCAGCTTTTTTTGATCAAAGTCACTTAGTTTCAGTTTTGGCACTTCTTCGCCTCCTTTACAATTTTGCAAATATGGTTTATGTACTTTTCTTTCAGTTCGTTTTATCGAACTTTCTCAGTAAAAAAAAATGAATAGTATTCTCTTTCACTAATTCCAAGTAATTCTCCAATATTACGCATTTGGGCTGGAGTAAATTGCACTTTGTTGTTTAACCTTTGATTAAGCGCTGTTCTACCAATTCCTATCGCAGATGCAAAATGTTCTTGTGTACCATAATTTTCTTTTATCTTACCAAGCAACTTACTATAGTCGAAAATAATAATATTATTGTCCAAAAATTTCACCTCCTTTTCGTTCGATTTATCGAACTGTTTGTAGTATATCACTGGATGCAGCATTTGTCAAACATTTTTTTCGAGAAAATGAACTATTTGATGTTTTTATTATGTTTTTTGTTGCGTTTATCGAACTATTATGTTATTATATAAAAAAATTGGTGAGGTGGTATTATGAGTATAATTTCTGAGAGAATACAAGAAGCATTATATGCAAAGGACATGAAACAATCTGACCTAGTAGAAAAAACAGGAATAAGTAAATCTTCTATAAGCACATATATATCTGGAGCATTCGAACCAAAACAAAAAAATCTCTATAAAATAGCAAAGGCTCTCAATGTTGATCCATCATGGTTAATAGGAAACGATGTACCCATGGATATGGAAGGCAACGGATTATTTTCAAACTATGAACTAGCATCATTTGCAGTTAAGATCAGAAATGATTTAGAAGCACAACAATTATTAAAAATCTATTATAACGAACTCACAAAAGAAAATCGTAAACGTTTAATCGAAATTGCAAAAGGCTTAAGTGGGAATTAATTATTTTCTTTACTATTTATAATTTCCATAATTATTAAATAGATGAACAGCATATCATTATCGTTTAAAAACATTTTTTCTTCCTCTAATAAAGCAATTAAATTATCAAAATTAATCATATGTAATGCCCCCGCATGCAGTGAAATTATTTAATAACAATGATGTTTACAGAATATTCGCCCCTTATGGCATGATTATATAATATGTTACCAATAACTTCCATGGCAAAAATTTCCATTTATATTCTATAAAACACGTTTTTTTATGCAATTCATTTAATATAATCAACGTTCAGTAAGTAATTTTTAACGTTCAGTACAACATGCGTATAAATTTTTGTTAAAAATATACAAATATTTTTTTAATAGCTGAATTGCGCAAGAACATGTGTTCTGTTTTAATTATAATACGCTATTAAGGAAAAAGCAATACCTTTTTTCGAACGTACGTTCTTCAATATGAATAAGAAAGGATATAATAGATATGGCAAAAGCAAAGAAACTTCCATCAGGCTCTTGGAGATGCTTAGTGTATGATTATACTGATGAATCTGGTAAACGATATTATAAATCTTTTTCTAGTAGTGATCCATCGCCTGCAGGCAGACGAGAAGCCGAACGCCTTGCGGCTGTATATGCTGACACAAAGGAAAGCGAACCTCACACATATGGATTAACACTCAGAATGGCCTGGAAACAGTATATTGATGATCGCAGCTCGGTATTATCTCCTGCAACTGTCAGAGAATACAAACGTTCACTAAAATCAGATCTTGAAAGTTTAATGGATATAAAGATTAGTGATATAACTCAAGACATGATCCAAAAAGCCATAAACCATGAGGCTAAGAAACATTCTCCAAAATCCGTGCGCAATATGCATGGGTTATTATCTGCTGTATTGAAAACCTACAGACCAAATTTTGCACTTAATACCGATCTTCCGCAAAAGATCAGGCCATCAATCTATGTACCATCAGATGAAGAGGTTAAACGCCTGATGCAATTTGCAGAAGATACCGTTATGGAAATTCCAATATTACTTGCAGCGTTTGGGCCAATGCGACGCGGCGAAATATGTGCTCTAGATACCAAAGATATAAAAGGTAATACAGTCCATGTATGTAGAAATATGGTTATGGATTCAAATAACAAATGGGTAATTAAACAGCCAAAAAGCTATGCGGGAGATCGTTATATAGAATATCCTGATTTTGTTACCGAAAAATGGAAAGGTAAATCTGGAAGAATTACAGACTTATACCCAAGTAATATATCTGATCGGTTTAAGACTCTTTTGAAACGTGCTGATATTAAGTCATTTCGTTTTCATGATTTAAGACACTACTCTGCTAGCATTCAACATGCACTCGGAATACCAGATGCTTATATCATGCAAAGAGGAGGGTGGGGAAATGACGGTGTACTTAAGGCAGTATATCGTCATGCTATGGATGATAAAGCTGCGCAGATGAACAAGATCGCAAATAGTTATTTTGAGGACTTATGCAACACAAAATGCAACACAGATATTTGAAACCCGCTTAAATACTACGCTTTTACTGTTTATCGTGCAGGTTCAAGTCCTGTTACCCGCATTGCTCGAAAACCCTAGTAAATACAAGAATTCCTTGTAAACACTAGGGTTTTTTATATTAGACTTTTCAATAAACTGCTGAATTAGGCATACTTATACTCATAAATACAACACGATATCACACGAAAATGATATAATTCTATGAATAGGCGGGCCCGGAATACCGGATATCCGCCTTTTTGCTCGGGATTCCGAGCAGTGAGCATCAACGGTATTAGCAACACCAACGTTAAAATTATTAATAAAGAAAATGCCCAGTCAATTTACGATTTTCTTTATTAAAACTTTAATCCTTATGTTATTGCCTAATAACTCAAGCATCAGCAGGCATAGTTTTCTGTAACAAAGACATCAAGCTTTGCGTTATTAATAGTTGTAGGATTTGTATCGACCGCTGATGTGACAGTTACAACTGTAGTGTAAGTACAACAACCACACCCGTTGAGATCGCAATCACAACCATTAAAAGTAAATGTACTGCTGTTTACACCTGGAGTCAATGTATTAAATGTCCAAATAGAACTAACTGCTACTGGGCTTAATTGTTCTTTACATTGTCTAAAAATCTGAAAATTTAATTCTGCAAAGGAAATTGGAGAGAGTATATTACTGCTAAATTCCAGATTAACTATGGGATTGCAAAAGTGGTCCAAGTCCAAAACAAGAGCGGCTAAAATATATGTTGTTTCAGAAGTGGTACCAACTGGTATCGTCAGATTATTTGACGAACTGCATTTCAATAAAAAATTATTATATCTTTTATAATCTACCTGGCAATCCTCATGCACACAGCACTGCTGTTTCACATCCATTTCATTACCTCCGTTTCAATCCACTGCTAATCCCATAATAAAATTATATATATCATAGTATATTAGCAAAATCTGTTAAGGTGAGCGGTATATGTTGAATTTGTACCAAAAGGCATAAAATCTGCTCTCAGTGCTATTTCCATTTCAATTCACAAATCTATATACTAATAATATTATATAGTTAAGAACATAAACAATATGTGTATGTGTGGAGGTAATTTTAAGATGGATAAGCAATGCGACTGTTGCAAACCTGAAATTACTAAAAAATCAAATGACGCTTTCTTATGCTATAGTACGACAGACACTCTTACAATTCCAGCAGGAACAAATGTGGGAACTTCTTTTCGTATCACTTTATTGAAAATCAATAATGCTAAAGGACAGCATTCTACCATCCGATTTAACTTTTCAAGTAACCTGGTCACAGACGCATCAATTGCAACAGTGAATTTTCAGATATTCAAACAATGCTCAGACCAGTTAGCCCCTATCCCTGTAGGCTCAGTCTTTACCTACACAAGATCATTTTTAGGAGGAGATGCTACAACGTTCTCATTTAAGGCATGTGACAAAAGCAATGATGAATGCTGTATATATTATGTTGCCGTAACAGTCGTTGGCACTGCTACAACAGGCTTGATTTCTATTAACAATGCCAATCTTAGTGCATTAGCTTCAATAGATGGATGTTCGTCTGATAATCAATACTGTGACAATGATGAATGTCAATCTAATTACTGCTGCCACTGCATCAAACCAGCTACCATAGTTTTATCAAAATGCAGCTCTCCTTCAACTGTTTCGATAGCCGGAGAAACATCGACTGGAGTTACCTTTACACTCGCATCCTTACAATTGAATGCGAAAAAGTTTAATCATCCATGCATTGAACTGGAATTTTCCACTAATACCATTTTTCCGACTTCTATTTTAATTGCTTTTATACAGGTATATAAGCAATGTAATTGTCAGTTGGTCCCAATACCAATTGGTCCAACATGGTTATTAGATCATTCACTACCAGAATCGAATTATAACACTTATACTTTTCATGTTCATGACTGTATAGAAAAAACAGAAGGCTGCTGTAACTATTATGTATTGCTTACTGTTCAGTTTACAGCAGAGGGGCCTGCAACTACGTTCAATAACTCTATACTTCGTGCTACCATTACTGATTGTGCATGCTAGCTAAAATCAGTTTCGTTATTATTCCAAATTAGGGTGTCTCAAAAACTGCCGGGCTAAATTTAAACTGGTTTTTAAGGCACTCCTACTAAAAATTTAGAATTCTTCCGGCTCCTGCACGCCATCCCAATCGGATACATACAACGCGCATTCCAGCGGGTGTCCGGCTCTTGGCTCAAAATAGAAGTCCTGGCCATCAATCACCTGCCAGCCGGTGACCGCATATCCGTCCGGGTTGAAATAGTACTTATGGTCGTTGATGATCTGCCAGCATGAGTCATGATAAGAAGTCTTGGAATCTGCGTACCAACAGCCATTCTTATCATGATTCCAGCCAAGAGTATATTCGGCAGGAGCCAACAGGGCAGCCTTAAACGCCTCCCATGTATGCTGTGTATGATTATTCCCAGGCTGTTTGCGTTCCTGCATCCTTGAGTGTAGGATTTCGCCCCGCAATGCCATGCTATGTTTTGATCTTCAACGGATTGCCAAACCTCTCCGCTGAACCCAACGTAAAGATGGGCGCTGCCTCTCTTGCACCGTCCCTATTATTTACTTTTATAATGTGCCATGGTAGAATAAACATACGAAGCTTTCTATCATTTATATCAAATGAGGTGAATTGCCATGCGCAGTGAAAAGGAAATGTTTGAATTGATCTTGAGAGTTGCACAAGCAGATGAGCGCATCAGAGCAGCATATATGAATGGTTCTCGTGCAAATCCCCTTGTTGATAAGGATATTTATCAGGATTATGATATTGTCTTTGTGGTTTCTGAGACGCAAAGATTTTTATCGGATAAAACGTGGATAAAAATCTTTGGAGAGATTGCTGTTATGCAGGAACCGGATTCTAATGACTTTGGCTGGGGCAAAGACTGCGACTTTACCAAATCATACGGCTGGCTCATCTTATATAAAGACGGAAATAGAATTGATCTGCGTATTATGACCAAAGAAAAAGCCATTGAGAATTATCTTTCCGACAGCCTTACAGTGCCTTTGCTGGACAAGGATCATATTTTGCCTCAAATACCTCAGGCAAGTGATACCGGCTACTGGATTAAAATTCCCACAAAACAGATGTATGACGGATGCTGCAATGAGTTTTGGTGGTGTTTAAACAACGTTGCAAAGGGGATTAAAAGAGATCAGATTCCATATGCGATGAGAATGTATACGGGGATCGTACACATTCAGCTTGATATAATGGTGGAATGGTACATCGCCATGAATCATGGATTTTCTGTTTCAACAGGAATGTGGGGGAAATATTATAAAAAATACCTGCCTTCAGAGCTGTATGAAAAATATTTGAAGACCTACTCTGACGGCAATCCTGAAAATCTTTGGAATGCTGTTTTCTCCGCATGTGATCTGTTTCGTTTTCTTGCACTGCAGGTTTCTGGCCATCTGGGCTACACCTACTGCGTGCAAGACGATGAGAATATGATCAAATATATTACTTCAATAAAAAATGCTGGCATTGATCAATTGGAGATCTAATCAAGAATTGTTTTCCAGGCTTGCTCAGAAAAAGCCTGAAAACACATTTTCATCTGTTCTGCATTGCTCTTTTCCGTTGCAAGTGGCGGCAATTCTTCCAATGAGAAATAACGGCTGTCCATGGTTTCATTATTTGCTTTAAATGAACCGCCAATAACGGAACACTGTATAAAAATTTTACAAATTTTGTAAGCATAGATTGGAAGATTATGCTTTTCTCGATCCTGCACGGCAATGACCTTGTCGACCTCGACATCAAGGCCTGCCTCTTCCCTGACTTCTTTAATTATATTCTCTTTTACTGATAAATCTACATCGACCCAGCCTCCGGGCAATGACCATCTCCCATCGGCTTCTTTCACCAGAAGAATCCTGTTGTTCTTAAAAATAGCGGCCCTGGTATCTATCTTGGGTGTTTGGTATCCTGTTTCGCAGCAAAATAAATCTTTGACCTTTTCGACAGGCATTTCTGATTGTCTGCTGATTATTTCAGCCGAGATCTCCCGGATCCTTTCAAATCGTTCCTGGTCAAAGCAATCCTTCGTATAATATAGTCCGGCCTGTGCGATTGCCTGCAATTCAACCGCCCATTCAAGCCATTTTTTATCCTCCATAATGCTTTCCTTCCTTACTCCATACTAAGTAGTATATTATCTCACATACTCGTAACTATCAAGATTATCTTTCAAGATTTCTGTAGTTACGGACGGCAGGCAATTGGAGAAATGCAGCAAATAAAGTTGATTTAGAAAGGAGAGACAATATGGATACCAGGACAATTATGATATTTCCAGAGTTTCATAACATGGATGTGATTCATTTCTTTAGGAATCAATACGATCCATTATCTGCTCTTGTAAAACCGCATATCACTTTAGTTTTTCCCTTTCAAAGCAATATGAGCAATGATAGATTGAACAAGCACATAAGCGATAAGCTTATGAATATCAAACCTTTTGAAATTACTTTGAACGGAGTTTCAAAATGAGCTACTATATTCCGATCTATTAAAGGAGTATAAAAAAGGATACCCTTATACTCCTCATTTAACCCTTGGAAATTTAGATTCCATAGAAAAACTGGAAAGAGCTTATTTAGATGCTTCTACATGCAATGAAA